>Ga0209006_10003567_pt1 | contig 14137 bp, 9 predicted proteins | sample JacPin_JW_Ref_O2_FD_188567 | JGI IMG/M metagenome (GOLD analysis project Ga0209006, IMG submission 188567) | Forest soil microbial communities from Algoma, Ontario, Canada - Jack Pine, Ontario site 1_JW_Ref_O2 (SPAdes) (version 2) | ecosystem: Environmental > Terrestrial > Soil > Boreal... | reverse complement strand
CTTTGGGTTGGACCACGCTCGAAGAAGTTGCACGCGAAACGATTCACTAGAGGTTCGGTTTCACTAATCACGGCAAGAGGAAGAAAGAAAACTATGGCTCTCTCATTAAGCGACCTGCTCCGCCGCATGCTGGAGATGAATGGAAGCGATCTCCACATCACGACCAACTCGCCGCCGCAAATTCGCGTGCACGGACACCTGGTGCCGCTCGACTTGCCGCAGTTGACGCCGGCTGAGACCAAACAACTCGCCTACAGCGTGATGACCGATTCACAGAAGCATCGTTTCGAAGAAAGCCTGGAATTGGATTTTTCATTCGGGCTAAAAGGCCTGGCTCGTTTCCGTGCCAACGTATTCAATCAGCGCGGCGCTTCGGCTTGCGTCTTCCGCCTCATTCCGTTCGAGATCAAATCGTTTAACCAGCTTGGCCTGCCTGCGGTCGTGAGCAAGATGTGCGACAAGCCGCGCGGATTGGTGCTGGTAACCGGGCCCACCGGTTCCGGCAAGTCAACGACGCTGGCCGCCATGATCGACAAGATCAATACCGAACGCCACGATCACATTCTGACCATAGAAGATCCGATTGAATTCGTGCACATGAACAAGAACTGCCTGGTCAACCAGCGCGAATTGCACTCGGATACGAAGAGCTTCACCGACGCTCTTCGGGCGGCGCTTCGTGAAGACCCGGACGTTGTCCTGATCGGCGAAATGCGCGATCTGGAGACCATCGAATCGGCGTTGCGAATCGCGGAAACCGGCCACCTCACCTTCGGTACATTGCACACCAACTCGGCCTCCTCCACCATCAACCGTGTGATCGACGTGTTCCCGGCGCACCAGCAATCACAGATTCGAGCCCAGCTTTCGCTGGTGCTGGAAGGCATCATGTGCCAAAGCCTGCTGCCAAAAATCGATGGCAAAGGGCGCGCGATGTGCATGGAGATCCTGGTGCCGAACGCCGCCGTCCGCAATCTGATTCGCGAAGACAAGATTCACCAAATTTATTCGTCCATGCAGTCGGGCCAGGAAAAATATGGCATGCAGACTTTCAACCAGTCGTTGGCGAATGCGTATTTCCAGAAGCAGATCACGCTGGAAACGGCGCTGACCCGCTCCAGCAATCAGGACGAACTGCAGGAAATGATTTCGCGCGGAGCAACCGTAGTAAATCGCGGAGGAGTCGCCACTCCGCTGGCCAAGGGAGCGGCGCCAGTCAAGCGGTGAGATCAGGTCTCAGGTCGCGGGTTTCAGGTTTCAGTTTATAGATTTCGGTTTAAGGATTTCAGACGTAGGTATTCGGCGCTCAGGAGTTCACGTCTTACGGTCTTTAAGGTAATCGGGGTTTCCTGATACCTAAGACCGATGACCTGACACCTGGCCCATAAGGAGAAAGTAACCATGCCGGTTTTTACATTTTCAGGGAAGACCGCTTCGGGCGAGAAAGTTCAGGGCGAAAGGGCTGCTGCCAATAAAGACGGACTGGCCGCGGCGCTGCGAAAAGAACGCATCACTCCTGGCTCCATTCGCGAAAAGGGCAAGGAATTTTCCCTGCCCACATTCGGCAGCGGCAAGGTTAAGGTCAAGGAAGTCGCGGTGTTCTTCCGCCAGTTCTCGGTCATGATCGACGCCGGATTGCCCCTGGTGCAGTGTTTGGAAATTCTCGGCGCGAACCAGGAGAATCCCGCTTTCCAAAAAACCCTACTCGGGGTTCGGACCACGGTTGAAGGCGGCGCCACGCTGGCGAACGCCATGCGCGGCTTTCCCATAATCTTCGACGACCTGACCACGAACATGATCGAAGCAGGCGAAACCGGCGGTATTCTCGACATAATTCTGCAACGCCTGGCGATCTACGTCGAAAAAGCGGTCAAGCTGCGCGCCGCGGTGAAGTCGGCATTGATCTATCCCGTGGCCGTGGTTTCTCTGGCTGTGCTGATCGTGGCGGCGCTGCTGAAATGGGTGGTGCCGATTTTTGCCAATCTCTTCGTGGGACTGGGCGTCGCGCTTCCGCTGCCTACCCGTTGCGTCATTGGGCTGAGCAGTTTCGTAGGTCATTTCTGGTGGTTCTTCATCGTCGGGGGTTTCGGGCTTTTTTACGGCGTCAAGCAGATTCGCAAACATCCGAGGGGCGCTTATTACTTCGACAAGATGCTGCTGGGCTTGCCGATTATCGGCGTGTTGCTGAAGAAAATCGCAGTCGCACGTTTTACCCGGACCCTGGGCACGCTCATCACTTCCGGCGTTCCAATTCTTGAAGGTTTGGCGATTACCGCTCGCACTTCCGGCAACAAAGTGCTCGAAGAAGCGCTGATGAAGGTTCGCAAGGCGATCGAAGAAGGACGTACCATCGTCGATCCGCTGCGCGAATGTGGCGTGTTCCCCAACATGGTTACGCAGATGATCGGTGTCGGCGAAGCCACGGGCGCCATGGATTCCATGTTGCAGAAAATCGCGGACTTCTACGAAGACGAAGTCGACTCCGCCACCAAAGACATGTTGGCCATGCTGGAACCAGTCATCATCGGTCTGCTCGGCGTGAGTATCGGCGGTATCGTCATCTCGCTCTACATGCCGCTGTTCGCGATGATCGGGAAACTGGCGGGATAGATAAAAAGCGGCCATCCGCCATCAGCCATCAGCCAAACCAATTTACGTCTTGGCTGACACCTGATAGCTGAAGGCGGACGGCTGATGGCTGACTTCATGCATTCCATCTCTGACGAGCGGAACTGGCTGACCTGGCTGGTCAAGGTGCGAATCTTGATCTTGATGGTGCTGCTCGCCATCGAGCTGGCCGTCATTCGGCTTACTCCCAGCCCATTGCCCATCATGCCGTTTCTTACGGCGATGGTTTTGTGGTTTGTGCTTTCGCTGTTTTTTCTTGTTCTCGTTTCCGTTTGGAACGAACATCGCTTGCAGGCGATTTTGCAGGTGCTTGCCGATCTGGCGATGGTTACGCTGATCGTGCAGGTCACCGGCGGCATCGATAGTTCACTCAATTTTCTCTACCCCCTCGTCATCGTTGTCGCCTGCATGCTCTTGCCGCAATTTTGGGGGTATCTGAGCGCGGCGTTCGCTTTCATCCTCTTTGGCACCGTTCTCGAACTTGACTACTACCTGGTCATCACTTCATATTCCACCTCGCATCCCAAACTGAAAGCATTGCAGGTAGTGATCTTCGTCAATCTGTTCGCCTACTTTGCCATCGCTTATCTGGCGGGCCTGCTGATGAGCAAGCTCCGCCAGGTGGATGTCCAACTGAAGGACGCAAGCGGGGCACTCGAAAATTTGCAGGCGCTGCACGAAAACATCGTGCAGTCGATGAGCGGTGGCGTGATTACCACTGGACTTGACGGACGTATAACGCTGGTCAATCGCGCGGCCCAGCAGTTGCTTGAAATTTCTGAAGCCGAGTTGTGCGGTCGGTCGGTTGCCGATCTTTTTCAGGATCCGCTGCCTCACTTTGGAGGGAACCGGGGCGATGCCGAGGTCCGCTATGTGGCGGCCAATGGCTTTCGAAAGACCTTTCGCGTGATGGTTAGCGCCCTCAGCGTGAGCGCTCGCAGTGATCTCGGTTTTGTCTACTCTTTTGATGATCTGACAGAGATCCGCCGCTTGGAGCGCGAAGTGCGCATGCAGGATCGTCTGGCCGCCGTCGGCCGCCTGGCAGCGGCCATCGCGCACGAGATCCGCAACCCTCTGACTTCTATCGCGGGTTCGGTCAGCATGCTGTCGGATGCTCCGTCATTGAATGACGAGGAGCGCCACCTGCTCCAGATTGTGATTAGGGAGTCTGACCGGCTCAACAACATCATCACCGATTTCCTGGCCTACTCCCGGGGCAAACAGTATCGCTTCGAACGGGTCGATCTGCTTCCGCTGTTGCAGGATACTCTCACCCTGCTCGAGCACCGCCTCACCGCCGAGAACGCCGGCATAGAACTCACGCGCAGCTTCTCGAAAGGCGAGGCCTGGGTGCTGGCCGATGGGGACAAGCTGAAACAGGTTTTCTGGAATTTCTGCGAGAACGCGGTGCGTGCCATGAAGAACACAGGCGGGAGTCTGACCGTGGCCTTGACAGACCGCGGTTCGGACTGGGAGATGAGCTTCGCGGACACCGGCCCGGGCATCAATCCGCAGCAGACCGAAAAAATCTTCGAGCCCTTCCAGTCGAATTTTGAAGGTGGAACCGGTCTCGGCCTGGCGATTGTTTACCAGATCGTGCAGGCGCACGAGGGCAAGGTCTGGGCGCGGTCGGAAGTGGGCAAAGGCACGAGCTTCGTCGTCCGATTGCGGCGGATGGATTACGTTCGTGGTCAGGAACCGGAGCAGGTGCGAATGGTCGCCAGTGCACTCTCCTCTGCACCGGCCCTTCCGGAAAAAGCACTCGCCGCTTCTGGAGTGGGGGGAGGCGCGCGTGGGTAATATCCTGGTTTGCGACGACGAGCGCTCCATCTGCGAACTCCTCGACATCGCTCTGCGCCGAGACGGGCACAAAGTGGAAACGGTTACCGGTGGAGAGCTCGCCAAGCGCAAGATCGATAGCGCTTTGTTCGACGTGATTGTCACCGATATCAAGATGCCGGGCGTCGACGGAGTCGAAGTGCTGCGTCACGCCCACCAGATCTCGCCAGAGTCCGCTGTCATTCTGATGACCGCGGTTGACGACTACGAAGCGGCGGTGCAGGCGGTGAAGGCGGGCGGCGCGACGGATTACATCCGCAAGAGTCCTGGACTCGTCGATGAGGTCAAGCTCGCCATCGCACGCGCGCTCACGAAAGTTTCCCTGAGCCGGCAAAACTTTGCGTTGCGTCGCGACGCGGCGACACGCAACTCGCTGGATAACATCGTCGGGATCAGTCCGGCTCTTGAAAAACTCAAGCAGACCATTCGGACGGTTGCGACCACCAGCAGTACGATTCTGGTCTACGGCGAAAGTGGCACTGGCAAAGAGCTTGTAGCGCGGGCGGTACACACTTGTTCGCCGAGGGCAGGGGAGGCTTTTGTTTCGGTGAACTGCGGAGCATTTCCTGAGACGCTACTCGAAAGCGAGCTGTTCGGCTACGTCAAGGGCGCCTTCACCGGAGCAAACCAGAACCGCCGCGGATTATTCGAAGTTGCCGACCAAGGCACGATTTTTCTCGATGAAATCGGCGAGATGACTATGCCGATGCAAGTGAAACTCCTCCGCGTACTGCAGGAGCGCACGGTGCGTCCGGTGGGCGCAACCACCGAGATTCCGGTCGATGTGAGAGTGATCGCCGCTACCAACCGCGATCTCGATCGGCAGGTCACCGAGGGAACATTCCGCGAAGACCTTTACTACCGTCTGAACGTGATACCCATTCGCGTCCCGGGGTTACGCGACCGCCGGGACGATGTGCCGCTACTGGCAAATCACTTTCTCAAGAAATACGCGCCCGGGGCCGGCAAGAGCCTTCACGGCATCGCAGCCGATTCTCTCCTAGCTCTGGCGGGTTATGAGTGGCCGGGTAACGTCCGCCAACTGGAAAATACGATTGAACGGGCGGTGGCACTTGAAACGACGAGCGAACTGCATGTCGAGTTACCTGCGGAGCGTCCGAAGGCTCGCGCCGCGGCCGCGGGCGCAGAAGGCGCGGTCAGCATCAGCGCGGCACCGGCGGTTCTGCCCGAAGGGGTGAATATGGAAAACTACGTCGCGCAGATCGAGCGCTCGCTATTGCAATCCGCGCTCGGGCAAACCAATGGCGTACAGGTCCGTGCCGCCGACGTTTTGGGTATCTCCTACCGATCTTTTCGTCACCTGATGAAGAAGTATGAGTTGTAACGACCGTATTAGTCGCGGAAACAACCGACCTAACTGCTCGCCCCCAGCGCCTTATAACCTGACGTTCGGGTCCCGCAGCTTTGACCCCATTCCGACTCATTTCTTTTCTTGACGAATCTCCACTAACCGCTATACTCAGGCCTTCAGATACCGGATTCCGGCTTGAGGGGGCTCGGAATGCGGAGAATGCGGAATTGCCGTGGCCGCGGAGACCGCTAAGTGTCCTCTCGAACTTCACTCTCCCGCCTGCTGCAAATCTCATTGCCGTCGCTAAATCGCCACACTAAAGAGCGAACGTGACATAACTGCCATATCGAGCCAGGGGAGGAACAAGGTGCAAGGAAAAAAGATGGTTAGGTTGCGGATCGCTAAATTGTTGTTGCTCGCTTTGTCCTGCGTAGCGACGGGGCGGGCGGCATTCGCCGGCATAGGATTTCAGCCCGTTTCTGAAGATGAACTCAAGATGACCAGCGAACCGCAGGCGCCCGGAGCGCCGGCTGTCATTTTGTACCGCCAGTTGGACCGGGACGACAATAGCAAGACATCCCATGAAGATGAGTACTTTCGCATCAAGATTCTTAGTGAAGAGGGCCGCAAGCAAGCTGATATCGAGATCCCGTTTTTGAAGGGTGAGCAGAACGTAATACAAGTGAAGGCACGGACCATCAGGCCCGACGGCACGATCGCCGACTTTGATGGCAGGGTGTTCGAGAAGGAACTGGTAAGGGGCCGGAACATCAAGTATCTGGCGAAGACGTTCACCTTTCCCGACGTGCAGGTTGGGAGCATCATCGAATACTCCTACACTATTGATCTAGCCGAGCACTTTCTTTTCGATTCCAATTGGGTCTTGAGCAGCGACCTGTTCACCAGGAAAGCGCAATTCACCTTGAAGCCCTACAAGGGGTCATACGTGGCGTATTCGTGGCGTTGCAGTTGGAATTCACTTCCGGCCGGCACCAATCCGCCGAAAGAAGGTCCGGACCATATCGTACGGATGGAGGCCGCCAACATTCCGGCGTTTCAGACAGAGGACTATATGCCTCCCGAGAACGAGTTACGGTCGCGGGTTGATTTCACCTACGAGGAAGGCTATACGGGCTGGAAAGACCAGGCCGTTTACTGGAAGGAACTGGGAAAGAAACGAAACTCTCTCTTGGAGAACTTCGTCGGTAAGCGGAATGCCATGGAGCAGGCGGTGAGTCAAATTTTCTCGCCCAGTGACACTCCGGAACTAAAGTTGCGCAAAATCTACGATCGGGTGCAACAGATCCGCAACACCTCGTATGAATTGCGAAAAACGGAGCAGGAAGAAAAAAGAGACAAAGAAAAACCAGCCGAAAACGTGGAGGATGTCTGGAAACGCGGCTACGGCGATGGCCAGCAATTGACCTGGTTGTTCCTTGGATTAGCGCGGGCTGCAGGTTTTGAGTCCTATGGATGTTGGGTATCGACTCGCGAGAGATACTTCTTCAGTCCGGTCAGGATGCAGGGCAATAAGTTGAACGCTAACGTGGTCCTCGTCAAGCTGAACGGCAAGGATGTGTACTTCGATCCGGGCGCGGCCTTCACTCCGTTCGGCATGTTGACGTGGTCGGAAACTGGGGTTACCGGATTGCGGCTGGATAGAGATGGAGGCACCTGGATTACGACGACGCTTCCAGAGGCGTCGGAGTCGCAGATACGTCACTCCGCGACGCTACAGCTTACCGAAATAGGGGACCTCGAAGGCAAGCTGACCACAACTTACACCGGGTTAGAAGCCATGTCTCACCGCTTGCAACTGAGGCACTCCGACGACGCCGCGCGCAAGCGATACCTGGAGGAGCATGCGATTTCTCAGATTGGGGTTGCCGGTGAAGCGGAACTGACGAATAAGCCGGATTGGACAAGCTCAGATACGCCGCTGGTGGCGGAATTCAACCTGAAGCTACCGGGTTGGGTTTCAAACGCCGGCCGCCGCATAATCATACCAGCCGCAATCTTTACTGCTGGGGAAAAAGGAATGTTCGAACACGCCAACCGGGTGCAGGCAATTTATTTCGAATATCCGCACCAAAAGGCAGATGAGGTGACGATCGCACTTCCGCCAGGATGGCAGGTGACCAGCGTCCCAGCGGCGCAGAATCAGGACGGCAAGGCGATCGCGTACAGTTTGAAAGTCGAACCAGGCACGGGAACATTGCGATTGACCAGAAAGCTGACCATTGACGTCATGCTGGTAGCGCAGAAAAACTACCCTGTTTTGCGAACTTTTTATCAGATCGTCAGGACCGGGGACGGCGAGCAGATTGTCCTGCAGCCAGGGGAAATCCATGAGAGTAACTAGAAATCCAGCCAGCGGGAACACAAACGAAGCATTCAGACAGCACGGATGGTTCATTATTTTCCTGGTTGCTGCCTGTGCACTGGGCGTAGTCCCGCAGGCGTCGGCCAGTGGCGACGCTCCACAGTGGATGCACGCTCTGGTCGGCGCCCCATTACCCGGGTATGACGACAAGACCGACGCGGTGTTGCTCTATTCCGATATCAATGTAACTGTCCTCTCCGCTGACAAAATCAGAACTCACGTACGCGAGGCTTACAAGATTCTGCGGCCGGAAGGGCGAGAGCGCGGAACGGTGCGTGCCTTTTTTAATCCGGGAAGGAAGATCACCAGTCTGCATGGCTGGTGCATTCCCGCGCGCGGCAAGGACTACGAAGTCAAAGACAAGGATTCTCTGGAGGTCTCCGCGGAAGAGGGGTTTGAGGTGTACGCGGATGTGAAGGCCAAGGTGTTGCATATTCCCGCGCCGGATCCTGGGAACATCGTGGGATATGAATACGAAGTGGAAGAGCAGCCTTTCTGGTTGCAGGACACCTGGGATTTCCAGCAGACCGATCCAGTCCGAGAGAGTCATTACTCTTTACAGCTTCCAGCGGCATGGGTTTTCCACGCCTCATGGCTTTCTCATCCGGAAGTGAAGCCTGACGAAAACGGGAACACATTACAGTGGGTTGTCAAAGATATACCCGCCATCAGACCGGAACGGGACATGCCGCCCTGGACGGGTGTAGCGGGACAGATGATCGTGTCATATTTTCCGTCGGGCGGAACCGTGCAGAAGAACGAGTTCGCAAACTGGGATGGAATGGCGAGCTGGTATGGGAATCTGATCAGCGACAGGACGAATGCCTCCGACCCAATCAAGCAAGAGGTTAGCACTCTAACTGAAACCAAGGCCGGAGTATTACCAAAGCTGCAAGCGATTGCCGGCTTTCTGCAACACGACATCCGGTATGTCGAAATTAAGTTGGGTATCGGCGGTTGGCAGCCCCACGCGGCGCCCGAAGTATTTTCGCATCGCTATGGCGATTGCAAAGACAAAGCAACGCTGATGCATACCATGCTGCGCGTGATCGGTGTGGACTCCTATCTGGTGGTGATCAATACCGAGCGCGGCTCGGTTACGCGGAATTCGCCTGCCCATAACGGTTTTAATCACGTGATTCTTGCCATCAAGTTGCCGGACGGTGTGGAGGATCCCTCTCTCGTCGCGGTGATCAAAGATCCAAAGTTGGGAAGGATTCTGTTCTTCGATCCAACGGACGAAGTGATGCCGTTCGGGCAGATTAAGGGCAATCTCCAGGCGAATTACGGGTTGCTCGTAACCACCGGGGGCGGGGAATTGGTGGAGTTGCCGCAGCAACCGTCGATCATGAACAGCATTCAACGTGAAGGCAAGCTCACGCTCGATACCGGTGGACTTCTGAAGGGCGACGTCAAAGAGGTGCGGCTAGGAGATCGCGCGTGGTCGGAACGCTGGCAGTTGCGTGCCGTCACCAACAACAAGGATCGGATCAAGCCGATAGAAGCGTTGCTCGCGGCATCGCTGCCCAGCTTCCAAATCACGAAGGCGACTGTGGTCAATCTGACGCAGACCGATCAGCCGTTCGGTTTCAACTACAGTTTCCAATCGGACAACTACGCCAAGAGCGCGGGGAATCTTTTACTGGTGCGACCGCGGGTGTTCGGCAACAAGTCATCCGGAATTCTGGAAACAAAAGAGCCGCGGAAATTCCCACTCGAATTTGAAGGCCCTCTGCGCGACACGGACAGCTTCGAAATCGCTCTACCCGACGGCTACGAGGTTGACGAGTTGCCGCCCCCGATGGATGTTGACTACAGCTTTGCCAGCTATCACAGCAAGACCGAAGCGACCGGAAACGTACTGCACTACACTCGCAGCATGGAGATCAAAGAACTCAGCGTTCCGGTGGACAAAATGGATCAGCTGAAAAAGTTCTATCGCATGATCTCGACCGACGAACACAATACGGCGGTGCTCAAGCCGACGGGAGTCGGCAAATAGTTCAAGAACGGCCAAGGGATGAACCCCAAGAATCGTTTGACTCATCCCTTAACGGGAGAACGCAGGTCAACCTTCGCAACATCACCCCGCATTCCCGCACGAAGGTCTATACCAAGACGCTAATCACAGGCGGAGATTGCCGATAGGGACGGTATAGCGGATGCTCGTCTCCCACTTCCCACCCGAATGCCGACATCGCGCGCGGGGCGCTGGGTTCATGCGGGAGACTGTGATTGGTTCAGGTCGAGACCTCCGCTAAAGGTGGTCTAATGCAAGAGCAAGTTCGACTCAACGGGCTGGTGTTTAGCGGCGACCAACAGGTCGTCGGCGTGATGAATCAGATTCTTGGCAGCTTCGCCATCAAAACCGAGGTTTGCACGGAAATGGGATCGGCGATTGACGCGGTGATGCACCGCCGGCTGGACGCGTTGGTGCTTGACTGGAATGGGAACAACGATTCCTCACGCCTGGTGCGCAGCGCCCGCAAATCCTCTCCTAACAGCAACTCGACAATCGTTGCCATGGTCGATTCGAGTTCGGCAACCCATGCTCTGCTGGCGGGGGCTGATTTCATGATCTACAAGCCGGTCGGCCTGGAGCGTGCACGCAATTGCATGAGTGCGGCCTACGGAACCATGTTGCAGGAGCGCAGGCGAGCCGCCCGAGTGTCGGTTGACATTCCGGTAACCGCGAGAATCTCGGGAATTGGCACTCTCGAAGTGCGAATCAGCGATCTGAGTGTAGGTGGCTTGGCACTTCAGTGCCCGGCACCGATCCACAATGATCGGGAGGTTTCACTGGTTTTCGCCGTGCCCTGTACGCATAACATGGTTCGCGTGACCGGCAAAGTGGTGAACGGCAGTATCACCGGTCGCGCGGGCATTCGTTTTTCGTTTGTTCCCGAGGAAGATCGTAACTTGCTCGAAAGCTGGCTCGCCACGGAACTGGCAAAGATCGAGAACTCGGAGTCGCCTGATTTCGATGCCATCGCCCGAGACTAATGATCTACCTGCGCTTTAGACGGAAGAGCTCGCCTTATTCGGTCACTTGAAAAGCCACATTGCTCCACAGATCGCCATGGGAAGTGACGACCTCGACTTGACCGGACGTGGCGCCCTTAGGAATTGTGGCTTGAATTTCAGTCTTCGACACGATCGTAAAAGACGCACTTACGCCGTTGAAAGTCACTCCTTTTGTATCGGTCAGATTGCTCCCCAGGATGGTGATGGAACTGCCAGCCTTTCCTGACGTTGGTTCTGTTTCCACGAAGGGGGCCAATCCGGTGGTAACGGCAAAAACCGTGCCGTCCGCGTCCGGTCCGCCAAAATAAGCGGTCCCATAAAATTTACCGTCGGTACCCTGCACCAGACCGCAGAAGAGATTTTTTCCGTCTTTCCCGTTGAACGTATGCAACAGTGTCATGGCACCAGCCGGAGTAATCTCGAAAATCGTGCCAGCGAATCTGCGTCCGCCATACGCGGTGGTGCCATAAAAGTTGCCGTCACTACCCAGAGTCAACGCGTACGCGTTGGAACCGTCAGTGCCATCAAAGTCGTGAATCACACTCACTGCGCCGGTCGCGGTCATGTTGAATACAGTGCCACTGCCGTTGACTCCGCCCGCGGGCGTGGTTCCATAGAACGTGCCATCGGCGGCCTGAAGAACTCCTCCATACGGATATTCGCCGTCGGTATTGTCAAAGGCATGCAAAGTGGTCAGCGCACCATCCAAGGTCATTTTGTAGATGGTGCCGCAACCTTCGGAGCACACATTGCTGCCGCCCGTGTGCGTTGTACCGTAAATGTTCCCGTCGGTGGCTTGAATGAGCTGTCCCACCGGATTTGATCCGTCAGGGCAACCAGCCTCGACGCAAAAGCTGTAGAGCGTCGAAAATCGGCCACCCTGCGCGATCTCGAAAATGCTTCCGACACCCTGTGGGCCGCCTTGCGTTACCGAACCGTAGAAACGCCCGTTGGTGGCCAGAACCAGCGATCCGTAGGGGCCCGCTCCGTCGGTAAAACCGTCGAAGCTATGCAAAGTAGTCAGTTTGCCGGCCGGAGTAATCTTGAAGACTGTTCCCCACCCACCCCGGGTTCCGCCGGATTGGGTTGTTCCATAGAAGTTGCCGTCCGGACCCTGCACCAGCGTCGTCACCGGATACTGGCCATCTGCACACTCGAAGCGCGAACAAAAGGTGTAGAGAGATGTCACTGTGCCCGTCGGGCTGATCTTAAAAACGTTTCCTCCACCTTTCGCGCCGCCGTCAATAGTTGTGCCATAGAAGTATCCGTCTGTTCCCTGGACCAGGCCGCCATAAGGATTCGCTCCGTCAGTTCCGACGAAACTGTGCAGATCGTGAAACTGCGCCGAAGCGGTGGCCGTCATCGTCACAGTCACCGCGCAGAATATTACGCAGCAGGCAAAAACAAAAGTAGGCAACGCCCGACGCGAAATTTTGCAGCCGCGCTTCTGTGGATTTGATACGACAGAATTCAGAGAATGGTCAATCCGAGATTTCGTCATGCGGAGTCCTTTTCGGCGCAGTGGAATGATTGCCCGAGCGAACACACGGTAAGGCTGCAAAGGGGGCGCGGCCCACGCGGGCGCAGCGATTATCCACTCGCAAATGGCGACGGTCAAGCCTATCTTGCACCGGTCTATTCCACCTCAGACAAAGAGCGTGATAAGGTGCGGCAGCACATCTTTTCAGCAGGAGAGCGATTCATGCGAAGACGCGCATTCATGAAGATGGCAGCCAGCGTGGCGCCGGCGCTTGTTCTTACGCCTGGAGTTCTAGCCGGCGAAGAACCGAAGCGTCCCGTTCTTTATCGCGATCCCGCAGTTGAGATAATCGATCCGCGCTTCGCCAAGTACAAGCTAGGCAATGCCGCAGTCGAGCGCTTGTACACCGGCGCGCGATGGGCAGAAGGTCCGGTATGGGTTGCCGATGGGCGTTATCTTCTTTTCAGCGATATTCCTAACAACCGGATGCTGCGCTGGCTCGAGGACACCGGAGAAGTCAGCGTGTTCCGAAGTCCTTCCAACTACAGCAACGGCAATTATCGAGACCGTCAGGGCCGCCTGGTCAGTTGTGAGCACGACTCACGCCGCGTTACCCGAACCGAACACGACGGAACCCTCACCGTGCTCATCGATAACTTCCAGAGCAAAAAGCTCAACGCCCCAAACGATTTGGTCGTGCATTCCGACGGATCCATCTGGTTCAGCGATCCGGGCTACGGCATCATGTCGAACTATGAGGGTCACAAATCCCCGTTTGAACTGCCTGCCAATGTCTACCGAATCGATCCCGACACGCACCAGGTTACAGTTGTCGCCGGCGAGATGGATAAACCCAACGGCCTATGCTTTTCGCCCGACGAAAAATTGCTCTACATCGTCGACACTGGAACTCCAAAACACACGGGCGACCCTCACCCGATTCGCGTTTACGATGTCGTAGATTGTGTGCAGCTAAAGAACGGCCGGATGTTTGCGAATCTGTCGCCGGTTTCTTCTGATGGCGTACGTTGTGACGTCGACGGCAATGTCTGGTCCGCCGCCGGATGGGGTGCGGAAGGCTTCAACGGCGTCCATGTGTTCGCGCCCGACGGAACGCTAATCGGCAAAATTCATCTTCCAGAAACCTGCGCCAACCTCTGTTTCGGAGGGCCCAAGAAAAACAGATTGTTCATGGCCGCCAGCCAATCGCTCTACGCCGTCTACGTTGGGACGGAGGGGGCTCAGACTCCGTGACGAAGCTATTTTCCCTTGCCGAATTCAACTTCCAAATGCGGATTGATCGCGACTTCAGGGAATTCAGAGGTCGAAACGCTCATGACTGTAAGGAATTGGGCTTTGGATAAACATTAGGAAATTGGTCGGGGCGATAGGATTTGAACCTACGACCCCCTGCGCCCAAGGCAGGTGCGCTACCAGGCTGCGCTACGCCCCGACTGTTTTGATTGTACGA
>Ga0209006_10003566_pt1 | contig 14138 bp, 11 predicted proteins | sample JacPin_JW_Ref_O2_FD_188567 | JGI IMG/M metagenome (GOLD analysis project Ga0209006, IMG submission 188567) | Forest soil microbial communities from Algoma, Ontario, Canada - Jack Pine, Ontario site 1_JW_Ref_O2 (SPAdes) (version 2) | ecosystem: Environmental > Terrestrial > Soil > Boreal... | reverse complement strand
GCCTCTGGTTGTCGGCGGCAACACCAATGCTCCTTCGATCATGATCGGGGAGAAATGCGCAGCTATGATCCTGGAGGATGCCTGATTTTTTTCCCACAGTGGGCGCAATTTGCTGACGGCTTTGACTCCCCGCCACCAGCTTGGCATTTGATTCAAGGCCGTTTCATTCGGATATCAGTTGTTATGGAAGGAATCGGCCGGCGGCCGAGCCGCAGCCTTGAACATCGATGTCTGCTCTTCCTCCACAAGGAGACTCGATACATGTCCGCTACATTCGGTCCATAGGACAAGAGGCCGCCCGCATCGAGAGGGTCAAAACGGAGATGAGATTCCACGTCCCGGCCTACAATCTGGAGCGGAAGATCGCTATGCACGGCCCGCAGTCGCCGATCGAGGCGACGCGGGCCTGAGCGATCCCGCGATCCGCCATGCCGAAAATAGAAACCAGCCCCTGCGCCGACTTTCCACTGCGCCGCCACAGCCGCGCTGTCACACAGCCTCGACCCAAAGCGGACCTCCTTGCACCAACGATTGCGGTCACAAGGCACTCGCCTCCCCTGTAGACAGCACGAATGGTAGTGAATAAAGTTCCGAAGTGCGGTTTTTACCAGTCGATCGCCGTCTGTGAATTTCGTGCCGACAAGCCGTGAGAACCACGCGCCAATCATTTAGCGCCCGACGAGGTGCGATTAGCGCCCGACGAGGTCCGATCCGATGATTGCCGTTTTGTTCAGCGAGACAAGCCGTGCTGCCTATGCCGTCGAGGCACACGCACGCAAGGAAACTTATACCTTCACCGATGCCTGGGACATGCCGCGCACTTGGCTCAAGAACGAATACGCCTATCTCGCGCCCAACGCCGCGCGCCTGCTGCTTTCGCGCTGCAATCTCAAGCACCAGCTGGTCGAGGAGGCCGCACTAACGGAGGAGAAGCTGGCCGCACTGCGTACGCTGCTGATCCCCAATGCCGGTCATCTGGGGGCACAGACCATCGCACGCATCGAGCGCTGGCTCGCAGGGGAGGACCGCCGTCTGATCGTGACCGGCAAGACCAACCTGCCGCCACATCTGCTGGGCCTCAAATCGTGCTCCCCCGCCGCGGTCCAGGGCTTCACGGGCTGGCGCTGGCTGCCCGGCTCGCCTTTCGCCAACGACGATTGGGAAAAGCTCTATGTCAGCAGCTTCCGCGACTTCACAGTGCAGAAGGTGGAACCGGCCGCCGGCAGCCGTGTGCTCGCCAACCTCGTCGAGCTGACCGGCGATCTGGAAAACGCTTCGACGGCTACCGTGGCAGAGCTCGGACCGGGCATCGTCGTCACCGACAGGACGCTCTTCGTCGCCAACCAGGTCTTCGAGTTGATCGGCGGAATGATGCAGGCCCACCTCAATGTCGAGCCCGTCCGGCATTTCACCAACGCGGTGCATTGGGGTGACACGTTGCTCTTCTTCTTGCGGCGGCTAATGCTCGATCTCGGGCTGGACGGCTTGTGGCAGACGCGGCTGCGCTCGTTCGGTACCTATGACGGCGTGCTGTCGTTCCGCCACGACGTCCACGGCATGCGGGACTACAACTTCCTCGACTACCAGATCCAGAACCTGATTCCCGCCAGCTACGACATCGAGGACCCGTCCTTCTCGACCAACATCGACTATCCGATGGCGCGCGACTGGGTCGCACGCACCACGCAGCACAGCTTCATCGAACCGGCGCTGCACAACGACAGCTCAATCGGCGATCCGCCGACGGCGATCTTCGGCAAGGGACTGTTCGACCTCGTCTCCAGCGCCAAGAAGACGCTTGGAATCACCATCTGCACCTGCGGCCGGCATTCGGGCGGCCACATGCATCCCGAGACGCTCGATGCGATGGACTATCTCTACGCGCACGATACCCAGGTCCTGGGCATGTGCACCTTCTGCTTTTATCACATGATCGAATACGGCGTACGTAATCCCGACGTCGTCGCTTATACCGGCGATGGCGACAAGCATCTCACCTACATCACAGACGTGCGGCGCACGATCGCGACGCCGGGTGTCTGGTTTCCGTTCCATCCCGTCATCACGACCGACAAGGAATGGAAGCCGTTGCGCGGCTGGGACCGCACGCACGAATACGACACCAACTACGAATTGGTGGAGACGGTGTTAGGCGGTCACGGCTCCAGGCGGCACGGCGTCGACGACCGGCTGGAGAACGGCGTCTACAGCTTCCAGTACCATCCCGAGCTGGCACGCGATCCGTCGGTCAACGAGGGTCGCGGCACGCTCGACTATGTGCGCTATTGCATCAACCTCGCCGAGCGCAAGCACTACTGGATTGCGACGCAGGCCGAGCTCTACCAGCGCATGGCCGACTACGAGAACCTGAAGCTCGACATCCGCGACGGCGGCCGCACGGTCACGATCTCGAACCCGACCGGCCGGCGTATCGTCGCGATGGTGATCGAGCAGCGCCTGCCGTTCGGCAGCGTCTGGCACGGCGAGGAGGAACTCATCCATGTGGCGCGCGGCGGCTTCGTCACCATCCCGCCGCTCGCGCCTGGTGCTGCGATCACGCTGCAGTTCAAGGAAGAGGAGATAGAGGAGCTGCTGCTGCGGCATCCGAGCAACAAGGGCCTGGTGATCCTCGACGCGCGCCGCGACCCGCGCACCAACGACGTGCGCATCCTGGTCAGCGTCTGCCGCAAGCAGCCGCTTTGCGTCGAAGGCGTCGATCCCGAGGGCGCTTACGAAGTCGAGGTCGAGGGCCGGCCGGTGCAAAACTTCGGTGTGCGTACGGTGCGCACCATCCAGGCGCGGCTTGCCAAGAAGACAGAGGCCGCAGTGGCGCCGACACGGCGCACTTATACGCCGGGCACGACGCGTTTTCTCGATCTTGAAGTCGAGGGCGAGGAGAACAACTTCGTCGAGCGCACGATCCGCATCCGCAAGATCGCGGAGCCGCGGGCGTCGGCAGTGAAGGCCGAGCTGATTGCGGCCATTCCCGCCAAGCGCGGACGCGTGACCTGACGGTTATTGCCCGCCGAGGTAGGCGATCTTGATGCGCGGATCGGACGCAATTTCCGCGGCTGGTCCCACCATGAACAGCCGGCCGAGTTCCATCACGATGCCGGTGTCGGAGATCTGCAGCGCGCCATGGGCGTTCTGCTCGACCACCAGAACGGTCAGGCCGCCGTCGCGCAGTTGGGCAATCATCTCGAAGATCTGGTCCTGGTTGCCGGGGGACAGGCCGAGCGAGGGCTCGTCGAGCAGGAGGAGCTTGGGGCCGGCCTCCAGCACCATCGCGGTTTCCAGGATCTGCTGTTCGCCGCCGCTCAGATTGCCGGCCAGCACGCCGAGCTTGGCCGCGAGCAGGGGGAAGCGCGTCAACACTTTGTCGATCGCCTGCCCGGTAGCCGGCCCGCGCAAGGTATAGGCGCCGAGCTCGAGATTCTCGCGCACGGTCATCAGCGGGAAGTTGCAGCGGCCTTGCGGCACGAAGCCGACGCCGAGCTTCAGCCGTTCCTTGGGGGACAGGCGCTCGATGGTGCGGCCGCCGAAATGGATCGTACCGCTGAAATAGCGGTTCTGGCCATAGATCGCGCGCAGCAGGGTCGACTTGCCGGCGCCGTTGGGTCCGATGATCGTGCTGATGCTGCCGGCTGCGATGTCGATCGAGAAATCAACCACGACCGGCTCGTCGGTATAGCCGACCGAGAGCTTGTCGATCGAGAGGATCGGCTCAGCCACCGGATTACCCATTGGCTTTGGCCTTGCCGAGATAGGCTTCCAGAACGCGCGGATCGCTGCGGATCAGGCTGGGCGGTCCGTCGGCGATCTTGGCGCCTTGCTCCAGCACGATGACCCGGCTGCACAGCGACATGATGAAGTCGACGTTATGCTCGACGATCAGCAGCGCCACGCCCTCGGCATTGAGCTTGCGGATCACGTCCTCGATGCGCCGCACCATGGTCGGGTTGACGCCGGCCACGGGCTCGTCCAGCACGACGAGACGCGGCCGTGACATCATGCTGGCGGCGATGGCGAGCAGCTTGCGCTGGCCATAGGACAGGATCGCGGCCGGGGCGGTGGCGTAGTCGGCAAGGCCGACGGTGGCCAGCAGGTCGTGGGCGCGAGCTTCGGCGACGCTCTCGGCGGCGCGCAGCGGCTTGCCGCGCCACAACGCCTGCAGCCAGCCCACGCCATCGGTCTCCTGCGCGGCGACGCATAGGTTTTCGAGCAGGGTGAGTTCGTCGTAGGCGCGCACGGTCTGGAAGCTCCGTGTCAGGCCCGCGCGCGCGATCTTGTGCGGCGGCAGGCCAGTGAGATCGACGCCGCCCAGCGACCACTGGCCGCCGTTGGCGGGCTGGAAGCCGCTGATGCAGTCGATGCTGGTGCTTTTGCCCGAGCCGTTGGGGCCGATCAGACCGACGATCGTGCCAGCCTCGACCTCGTAAGAGACGTCGTCGACGGCGGTGAGGCCAAGGTACTTCTTGGTGAGGCCGCGGACCTGCAACAGCGCGGTCATGGCGCGGGCGCCTTCGGCTTGGGCCGGCGCCAGCGCGCGACCTGGCGGCGATAGAGCCAACCGCCGACGCCGCCCGGGAAGATCAGCATGGCGACGATCAAGGCGACGCCATAGAGCACCATGCGCAGGTCGGCCGTGAAGCGCAGCATATCGGGGAGGACGGCCAGCACCGCGCTGCTCGCCAGCACCCCCCAGAAGCTTCCGGGGCCGCCGATCACGACGGAGATCAGCATCGTCTCGGTGTAGTAGAAGTCGAAGATCGAGGGATCGATGATCGTGAGATAGAACACGAACAGCCCGCCCACGATGCCCGCCAACAGCGCCGACAGCGACAGCGCAAGAAGGCGATAGGAGAGCGGGTTGATACCCTGCGACTGGGCCAGCGGCTCGTTGAGCTTGATCGCGCGCATGGCGCGGCCGAGCCGCGAGGTCACGACGAGGTAGATCGCCCCATGCGCGATCACGGCGAAGCCCATGAGCAGGTAATAGAAGTCGGAGGGATCGACGATGCGCCAGCGCAAGCCGCCCGGCAGGTCCATGACCGGGGTGGGCAAGCCGGGAATGCCCATCGAGCCGCGCGTAAGCTCCGGCCAGTCGCGCGCCACAATGGCGCAGAGCAGGGCGAAGCTCAGGCTCACGATCGCGAAGGCGTGGCGCGACAGGCGCAGCGACGAATAGCCGATCAGCAGCGCGACGGCAATGCAGAGCACGCCGCCCACCGCGGCGCCTGCCCACAGCGACCAGCCGCGGTCGACGACCAACAAGGTGGCCGTGTAGCCCCCGATGCCGAAGAAGCCGACCTGGGCGAAGGACAGGAGGCCGGTGTAGCCGTAGATCAGGTTCAGACCGCCCGCGAGAACCGACATGGCGGCGAAGCTGATACCGAGCGCCATGATATAGTCGTTGTCGATCACCAGCGGCAAAGCGAACAAGGCGATGAGCCCTGCGATCACGGCGAGACTGAGTTCGCGGCCGGTCATACACGAACGCCGCGACCGAACAGGCCTTGGGGGCGCAGCAACAGGACGGCAATCATCGACAGGAAGGCCACCGCATCAGTGAGGGCCAGCGGCAGCAGGCCTCCCGCCAGACTCTCGATCACGCCCAGCATGACGGCCGCGATGGCGGCCCCCGAGATGTTGCCGAGGCCGCCGATGATGATGATGGCGAAGGCCTTGAAGACGAAGTTGAAGCCCATCAGCGGATGGACGGCATAGACCGGAGCGAGGGCCGCGCCCGCCAGGCCCGTCAGGCCGATGCCGATGGCGACGGCCAGCCGCGACACCGCGCGGGCGTCGATGCCCACCATGTCGGCGGCCGCGCGGTTCTGCGCCACGCCACGCATCGCCTTGCCGATCCGGGTGCGGTGCAGGATCAGATAGAGCACCGCGAAGGCGGCGAAGCCCAGACCCAGCGCATAGAGGCGCGCCACGGGCATGCGGAAGTCGCCCACGACGATGTTCTGATAGCTGAGTTTGCTTTCGAGCAGGTGCGGATTGGTCGTGAACAGGAAGACCGCGCCGTTCTGCAGCACCATGGAGAGGCCCATGGTGAGCAGGATGCTGCGCTCGAACGCCTCGCCGCGCAGCCCCAGCAGCAGGCCCTCGAACAGCACATAGCCCACGGCGACGCCGACCCCGGTCACGACCAGGATGGTCGCCCAGTAGTCGAAGCCCCACTGCGCCGTCAGGAAGTAGGCCAGCATCGAGGCCAGCATATAGAACTCGCCGTGCGCGAAGTTCACGATCTCGAGCACGCCGAAGATCAGCGACAGGCCCATGGCGACGAGCGCGTAGATCACACCCATCACCAGGCCGTTCAGCAGCAGCTGCGCGAAGAAACTCCAGTCCACGATCTCGTCCCCGTGCCGATCCCTCGGACCGGGATCAGGTCTTGCTCATGCCCAGGATGACGACCTTGCCGCCCTTGAGGCCGAAGATGATCGCGTTGTTGTGGATCAGGTTGTTCTGGTCGAACTCCAGGACCGGTCCCAGCATCGACTGGTACTTGGTGCGCGTGAGCGCATCGCGGATCTTCTCCGGGCTGGCATCGCCAGATTGACGAATCGCCTCGATCAGGATGTTGGTCGTCTCGTAGGACTCGAAGCTGATAAGCATCGGCGCTTCGCTGTTCCTCTTCGTGAAGGCCTCGACGAAGGCCTTGTTGGCGGGCGTGTCGACCGAAACGTCGTAGGGCTGAACCGACGTCGTGCCGTCGAGGAAGCCGCTCGCCAGGATCTCCTTCGGCACCTGCTCGACCAGCACGCGGCCGGTGAGGGGAATGCCGCCGCCCATGGTGAACCACTGCTTGATGCCGTTCTGGAAGTCGGCGTCGATCAGGTAGAATGCGACCATGCCGGGCTTCTTGGCCTTGATCTTGGTCAGCACGGCGGTGTAGTCGGCCGTGCCTTTCTGGAAGTAGTCGGCCATCACCAGTTTCTTGCCGCGCTTGACGAGTGCCGATTCGAAGCCGGCCGAGCCCGCACGGCCATAGTCGGTGTCCTCACCGAGGAACGCGATGTTGTCAGCCTTGCCTTCCTTGTCGAGCCAGGCCACCAGCGCATCGAGCATGCTGGCATCGGTCGGGTTGACCTTGAAGGTCCATTCGTTGCCGCCGACGCCCGACTTCTCGGCAATCGACGTGGCCGAGGCGTTGGCGACGATGAACGGCACCTTCGCGCGCTCGACAAGCGGCATGATGGCCAGCGCGGCCGAACTGCAGAGTCCGTCGAAGATCGCTGCGTACTTCTTCGAAGACAGCATCTGGGTGACGCTCTTCACCGCTTCGGCCGGATTGCAGCGATTGTCCTGGAAATCGATCTCGATCTTACGGCCGTTGACGCCGCCCTTGGCGTTGGCTTCCGCCACCGCCATCTCGGCACCCCATCGGGCATGCTGGCCGTAGTGCGAGACCGGGCCGGTGAGCGGTGTCGAAGCGCCGATCACGATCGGAGACTGTGCGGCGGCTGTGGAAGCAACCAGTCCGATGAGAATGCTGCCGAAGGCGAGACGTAGACAGTTCATGCGGGGCGCTTCCGTTCGGGGAGACATCTGCAATCATGGTACGCTGTGAGTGTGCCGCATGCAATGGCGCCGGCAGAATGGATTTGAGGGCATCAAAGACGAATTGATCCTCTTGGTAGTAGGCAGCACGAGCGAGTTAGGAACCGACGACTACTTGGACCTCACATCGCCTTTACATTCCTTCGCCATCTCGAACATCTTCAAACGCCGATGTTATTACCAACGCACTTGTCCCGAACAGCGAAGGAGATACGTGATTGGAAAGTTGACCGGCAATTTGACAGATGACGGATTCAAGATCGAGGGGCTTTCGGCACTCCTGTTGTTCGCGCTGCTTTGAAGTGTGCATTGCGGGCGCCCTATTCTTGCGCAGCGCAGGCTCACTTCGATACCCACGTCAGTCAACGGGTGCACTTGCTCGTTAGCAATTTTGAAATAGCCGGAGATCGGATTCGAACGCTCGGCCGCTGCTGTGCGTTCGATGCTCAGTTGAGGCCAGAAGCGGAGGACCGTCAAAATCAGTCCCAACCCACCTCCAATGTAGCCCAGTTTTTCGAACTATCCCCAGGCCGGAGCTTCAGAGTGTTTGGAAACAGCGACAGCCTGAGGTCGTTTTACGGGAGCCTTCGGGGTCTTTGGTTGTTTTCGCTTTTTCATAGGGAGGGAATTCTATTCTCTCCGCCCGCATTATTTTTTCCGGAGCAAATCGGAGCAAAAAATTTTGCTCGCTCGCTCTCAACTGCTGCCAAGTGCTTGAAAGCCTGGTGGGCGCACCAGGGCTCGAACCTGGGACCCGATGATTAAGAGTCATCTGCTCTACCAACTGAGCTATGCGCCCGGAACCGGCCCCGGAAAGCCTTCGCAAGAGGGCGTCGTTTAGCAAAGCGACCCCCCGATGTCCAGCAAACCGGCAGGGTTTTCCCGGCCGATCAAAATACGAAAAGCCGCCGGAATCCAGCGGCTTTCCTTAAGCTCTTGGGGCGATGGAAGGTTCGCGCGGCTATAGCCGCTCGCCGCGTCCGCCGCCATCCCGGCCCGGACCGTCGTCCCAATCCCGATCCCGATCCCGATCTCCACCCATTCCGCCGCGCTCGAAGCCGCGGTGCATCCAGCCGCCTTCGCGTCGGTGTTCGCCATGATGGGTCAGAATGGCCAGGCGGCGCTTCTGGCCCTCGTCCAGGGTCTTGTAGAGCGGGTCGGCCGCATCCGCGATCTTCTTCAGCGCCGCCGCCGAAGTCGCCATGTTGTCGGCGCGCTGGCGCAGCCGCGCCACCGGATCATCAGGCTTCTGCTGCGCATCGTCCGGCTTCGCATTCATCCGCGCATTGGCGCGATCGATCCGCAGCTTTGCGAAATCCCGCACCGCGGTCTCGACCGGCGGCCACAGCTTTTCCTGGTCGGGGTTGAGCTTCAGCCCGGCATGGACGGCGGCGATCCGGGCGTCGGCAAAGGCGGCCCGGTCCTCGGGACTCATTCGCATATGCTGCATGTGCTCATGAAACCACGGACGCTGGGCATAAACCGCGGTCGAACCGGCGATGGCGAGCGCCGCGATGCCGGCAATGGCAAACCTGTTCATCTGAACCTCCTTTGAAGGTTGCCCGAGGATGACCGCGCTCATGGGCGCAATCAACTTACAGTTTGGAAAGACAGCGCTGCCTTACCAAGATGTAATCTGCACTTTCAAATCATTCCCAACAACTTCGGCAGCCACAGCGATATCTCCGGAATGTAGGTGATCAGCCCGAGGAACACCAGCATCGCGCACAGCCATGGCAGCACCGCCACAGTGATCTCGCTGATGCCCATTTTGGCGATGCCGCTGGCGATATAGAGATTCAGGCCGACCGGCGGATGGCACAGCCCGACTTCGGTATTGACGATCATCAGCACGCCGAGGTGGACCGGATGGATGCCGATCTTGGTGGCGAGCGGAAACAGGATCGGCGCCATGATCAGCAGGATCGACGAGGGATCCATCACGTTGCCTGCCGCCAGCAGCAGGATGTTGACCACCAGCAGGAAGGTCCAGACCCCGAAATTCTTGTCGATGATCCAGGCCGCCATCTCCTGCGGAATCTGCTCGTGCGTCATCAGGAACGAGAACAGCACCGCGTTGGTGATGATATAGAGCAGCATCGAGCTCATGCTCGCCGCCTGCAGCAGCACCTTGCCGACTTCGAGAAACTTCAGTTCCTTGTAGACGAACACGGTGATGAAGAAGGCGTAGACCGCGGCGACCGCTGCGGCTTCCGTCGGCGTGAAGATGCCGCCATAGATGCCGCCGAGCACGATCACGATCAGCAACAGGCCCCAGACGCTTTCGCGGAACGCGGTCCATTGCTGCCGCAGCGAAGCCTTTTGCATCCGCGGGTAGCCATTGCGCCAGGCAATGAACCAGGTCACGGCGGCGAGCATCGAGGCCAGCATGATGCCCGGCACGATGCCGGCCATGAACAGCGCGCCGATCGAGGTGTTGGTGGAGACGCCGTACAGCACCAGGATGATCGAGGGTGGCACCAGGATGCCGAGTGCGCCCGAGGTCGAGATCACGCCGACGCCGAAACGCTTGGGATAGCCGTGTTCCACCATGGCGGGCATCATGATCGAGCCGATCGCCACCACGGTGGCGACGCTGGATCCCGAGATCGCCGCGAACATCGCGCAGGCCGCGACGCCGGCAAGCCCGAGCCCGCCCGGCAGATGGCCGACCAGCGAGACGGTAAAGGCGATCATGCGGCGCGCCACGCCGCCGCGGGTCAGGAAGGTGCCGGCCAGGATGAAGAACGGGATCGCCATGATGCCGAAATTGTCGAGGCCGGAAAACAGCTTCAGTCCGACGCTCTCGATCGGCACTTCCGTCATCGTGAACAGGAAGGTCAGCACGGTCAGGCCGAGCGAGATCGAGATCGGCATGCCCGTCAGCATCAGGGCGAACAGCAGTCCGAAGATAAAAGCGCCGCTCATCACGCTTCTCCGAGCGAGATCGGCGCCTTGGCGCTGACCTCGACGCCGTCGACATGGGTCACATCATGATGCGGCAGTTCGCCGGTCCAGAAGTAGGTCCAGGAGACCTGGAGAAAACGGAAGCACATCAGATAGGAGCCGAGCGGGATGCAGGCGTAGACGATCCAGCTCGGCAATTCCAGATCGGGCGAGACCTGGTCGGTGCTCATCAATTCGATAACGAACTTCGCGCCCATGGTGCCGACGATAAAGGTGAACAGCGCGCCGCCGAACAGGCCGAACAGAATGACGCGCTTCTGCCAGCGCGCATTGAGCTGGTTGATCAGGACGTCGACGCCGACATGGATGCCGGTCCGCACCCCGTAGGCCGCGCCGAACTTCGCCATCCAGATGAACATGTAGATGCACAGCTCCTGCGCCCAGGAGATGTGGATGCCGATCAAATAGGGATACAGGAACGGCACGCCGGTGCCGAAGCGGTGCACGACCGATACGAAAATCAGTATTGTCGCGGCCGCCATCAGCGAGGCGATGATGATTTCCTCGAGCCGATCCAGGATCCGAAGCAGCATCTCTTCCCCCAGTGTATTCGATAGAATTTCGACGTGTCCGCGAGATCTGCACCTCTCCCGCTTGCGGGGGAGGTCGGCGCGAAGCGCCGGGTGGGGGAAACTCTCTCCACACGGACAGTGCGACTCGCCGCGGCCCCCCCACCCCAGCCCTCCCCCGCAAGCGGGAGAGGGAGCGCAGCCCCGCCATGGACGCAACTCAAGTTAGTGGCTGGCTCCGCCGGTCACCTTGATGAACTCGTCGATCAGGGGCTGGCCGACCCGGCTCGCGACGTCCTTGTAGACCGGCTCCATCGCCTTGCGCATCGCGGCATCCTGATCCGGCGTCAGGGTGACGATTTCGGTCTTGCCGGATTTCTTGATCTCGGCAAGCGCGTCGTCGTTTTCCTTCGCCGACTGCCCGTTGCCGAATTCGGTGGCTTCCTTCATGGCCTTGTCGAGCTGGGTACGGATGTCGGCGGGAAGGCCGTCCCAGAACTTCTTGTTCACGACCACGACATAGCCGATATAGCCGTGATTGGTGACGGTCGCGTATTTCTGCACCTCGTGCATTTTCTGGGTGTAGATGTTCGACCAGGTGTTTTCCTGGCCGTCGACCACGCCGGTCTGCAGCGCCTGATACACCTCGCCGAAGGCCATCACCTGCGGGATCGCGCCGAGCGCGCGGAACTGCGCCTCGATAACCTTCGACGACTGAATGCGGAATTTCAGGCCCTTGTAGTCATCCGGCGTCACCAGTTTCTTGTTCGCCGACATCTGCTTGAAGCCGTTGTCCCAATAAGCGAGACCGGTCATGCCCTTGGAATCCAGCAGTTTCAGAAGTTTGGCGCCGAGCGGGCCGTCGGTGACCTTGCGCAAGGTGGCGAGGTCGGGGAGAACATAGGGAAGATCGAACACTTCGAATTCGCGGACCCCGATCGGACCGAACTTGGAGTTCGACGGCGCCAGCATCTGCACCGCGCCGAGCTGCAAGGCTTCCAGCTCTTCCTTGTCCTTGTAGAGCGTCGAGTTCGGATAGACCTCGACCTTGACCTTGCCGTCGGTGTATTTCTCCGCGAGTTCCTTGAACTTGTCGGCCGCCTTGCCCTTCGGCGTGTCGGATGCCACGACATGGCTGAACTTGATGATGATCGGCGACTGGGCCGACGCCGGTCCGACCAGAGCCAGTGCCGCGACCGATGCGGCCGCCAGAATCAATTTACGCATGTTTCCTCCCGCGTTTTTTTTGCAAGGCGCGGAGCCCCTGCCCCGATGCCCGATTCCAGCGGCACCAATACAGAGAAGCGGTGCGAAACGCCATTGCGCTTTTAGGCGGGTCTTGCATGCCTTGCTGCAGTGCAAAACGCGGTGCCCGATGGCGCCGCGTTTGGATATTCGACCGTCATTCCGGGGCGCGCCAACGGGTCGCGCGAACGCGCGCCCGATGACAGGCTCCGCGCGAACCCGGAATCTCGAGATTCCGGGTTCGTCGTTCCGACGCCCCGGAATGACGCGGTTAAATCAATCAGCCCGCTACCGCCGCCGGCATGTCGCGCTGGCGCTTCATGACGATCTTGTTGAGCGCCCCGAGATAGGCTTTGGCCGACGCCACCAGCGTATCCGGATCGGACGCTTTCGATGTCATCGAGCGGCCCTCATGGGCGAGCCGCACCGAGACCTCGGCCTGCGCGTCGGTGCCTTCGGTGACGGCGTGGACCTGGTAGAGTTCCAGCTTGGCCTCGTGCGGCACCAGCGCCTTGATGCAGTTGAACACCGCATCCACCGGGCCGTTGCCTTCGGCCTCCTCTATTCTGATCTGGCCGTCGATATTGAGCTTCATGGTGGCGCGCTGCGGACCGTGGGTTCCCGCGATCACCGTCAGCGAGGCCAGCTTGATGCGGTCATGCGCGTTGGCGATTTCCTGGTCGACCAGCGCCTCGATGTCCTCGTCATAGATGTCCTTCTTGCGGTCGGCGAGCGCCTTCATGCGCACAAAGGCGTCTTCCAGCTGGTTGGCGCCGAGCTTGTAGCCCATCTCCTCCAGCTTGTGCACGAAGGCATGCCGCCCGGAATGCTTGCCCAGCACCAGCGAGGACTGCTTGAGGCCGATCATTTCCGGCTTCATGATCTCGTAGGTCGAGGCATCCTTCAGCACGCCGTCCTGATGGATGCCGCTCTCATGGGCGAACGCGTTGCGGCCGACGATCGCCTTGTTGTATTGCACCGGGAACGAGGTCGCCGCCGAGACCATTTTCGAGGCCCGCGTCAGCATGGTGGTGTCGATCTTGTTCCACCATGGGAACTGGTCGTTCCTCACATTGATCGCCATCACGACTTCCTCGAGCGCGGCGTTGCCGGCCCGCTCGCCGATGCCGTTGACGGTGCATTCGATCTGCCGGGCGCCGCCGGCGATGCCGGCCAGCGAATTCGCCACCGCCATGCCGAGGTCGTTGTGGCAATGCACCGAGAATACCGCCTTGTCCGAATTCGGCACGCGCTCGATCACCGTGCGCATGAAGCGGGTATATTCCTCCGGCGTGGTGTAGCCGACGGTGTCGGGGAGATTGACCGTGGTGGCGCCGGCCTTGATCACGGCCTCGACGATGCGGCAGAGGTAGTCCATCTCGCTGCGGGTGGCGTCTTCGGCCGACCATTCGACGTCGTCGATGTGGTTGCGGGCGCGGGTGACGTTGGCGATCGAGAGCTCTATCACCTGCTCCGGCGTCATGTTGAGCTTGACGCGCATATGCAACGGCGAGGTCGCGATCACGGTGTGGACGCGGCCGCGCCTGGCGAATTTCACGGCTTCCGCGCAGCGGTCGATGTCCTTCGGATTCGCCCGCGACAGGCCGGCGATGACCGAATTCCTGGAGCGGCGGGCGATCTCGCTGACCGCCTGGAAGTCGCCTTCCGAGGTGATGGGGAAGCCGGCCTCGATGACGTCGACGCCCATGTCGTCGAGCATTTCGGCGACCTCGAGCTTCTCCTCGAAGCTCATGGTGGCGCCGGGGCATTGCTCGCCGTCGCGCAAGGTGGTGTCGAATATAACGACGCGGCCCTTGTCGGACTTGTTCACGGTGGTCATTGCGA
>Ga0209006_10003564_pt1 | contig 14139 bp, 6 predicted proteins | sample JacPin_JW_Ref_O2_FD_188567 | JGI IMG/M metagenome (GOLD analysis project Ga0209006, IMG submission 188567) | Forest soil microbial communities from Algoma, Ontario, Canada - Jack Pine, Ontario site 1_JW_Ref_O2 (SPAdes) (version 2) | ecosystem: Environmental > Terrestrial > Soil > Boreal... | reverse complement strand
AGGTGAGCCGGGGGGGCAATGCGGCGAGCAAGAATAACGCGCAGTACGCGGTTCAACCCTTTTACATCCCCGGCAACCTGGCGCCGTTTATTGCGCCCTCTGGTACCCTCACACACGTGTTGCATTGGGAGTCGGGCCGGGCCAGCTTCAAAACCGTTCGCGGATCCTCTGATCACCCACGCGCTCCTGTAGTCGCTGAGCATGTATTCACGTCCGAGGTGCCAACTCCGGGCAAAGAGACATTTCAGTTGCTGTTTTATGTGGTTGACTCGGAGAAAAGCCCTCTGCAGAAGGATACCGAAGTCGTCATTGAAAAGTTTGAATATCTTCCGTGACAGGCGAATGACGGGGCAGAGCTTCCTTTGGAAAATACTGCTCGGAGTTGCCGCGGTTTTTCTTTCATTGCCCGCTCATGCGATTGATCCGAATCGAACGATTGCGCAATATTTGCAGGATAGATGGTCCGGTGATCGCGGATTCCCAGGAGGTGCCGTCACCGCACTCGCCCAGACCAGGGACGGCTACCTATGGATCGGAACAGACAAAGGTCTAAGCCGCTTTGATGGATCCAGCTTTCGTACTTTCCAGTTGGCCGCTCCGACGACCTTCCCCATTGGCGCCGTGGAAGAACTCCTGACAGATGCAGCGGGAAATCTCTGGATCGTATTGCAGAGCACACAGATCGTTCGCTACTCCAACGGACATTTTGAGCCGGGCCATGACGAAGCGGGGTTTGGGATTACCTCCATCACCAGCCGCAGGGACGGCACCATTCTGCTGTCTTCTCTCGCGCTGGGAACATTGAAATATTCCGCCAACAAGTATCAGGCTGTTACTTCATCCGACTCTTCAGTGGCACCGGATGGAACGCTGGAAGCCGCTGATAACCTGTCCAGCCGCCTCAGTTCGGCCGAAGGGGTCGCGACGCATCGCTTTGCGGAGCCTAACTCGCCGGTCATTTCCATGGCTGAAACCAGCGATGGACGGATGTGGCTGGGCACCCGGGATAGGGGGCTTTTCTACATCAGCCAGGGAAGGATTGTACCCAGCGGAGTAAAACTCCCAGGTTCCATGGTGAACTGCCTGCTGGCATTGAACGATGGAGAATTGTGGATTGGGACCGATCATGGGATGGTGCAGTGGGGAGGAGCAAAGGGTACCTCTGTTCCGCCGCCTCTCCGCCAGACCGCGATTCTCACCATGATCCGCGACCGGGATTCCAATGTTTGGATAGGCACGGCGAACGGGTTGGTTCGCGTAAACTCCAGCGGAGTGTCCCTGGACCAGAGCAACACTCCGATAGAGGGACCAGTAACCGCGCTGCGGGAAGATATGGAAGGGAATCTATGGGTTGGAAATGCCCATGGCATCGTATGCCTGCGCGACAGCACATTTATCACGTACCCGGTCGCGGGCCTGCATTCAGAAAGCAGTGGGGCAATCTATGTAGGTGCGGATGAACGAGTTTGGTATGCACCTATTGAGGGCGGCCTGCGATGGATGCGGGGGAAAGAAACTGGAAGCGTCGACAATGATCAGCTCAGCCAGGACGTGATTTATTCCATCGCAGGCACGAAGGATGAATTATGGCTCGGCAGGCAACAAGGAGGGTTAACGAGGTTAATCTACCGCAACGGATCGATTACGGCCCGCACGTATACCGAGCGAAATGGTCTGGCGCAAGACCGCGTTTACACCGTTCATGAAAATCCTGATGGAACGGTGTGGGCAGGCACGGTGAGCGGAGGGCTGAGCAGGTTGAAAGACAGTAAATTTAGTACCTTTACAGTTGCGGAAGGCCTGGGCTCAAACGCAGTGACCTCGATCGAAGACAGCTCGGACGGCACGATGTGGTTTGGCACCTCTGCCGGGTTGAGCGAATTATCTGATGGAAAGTGGCGAACCTACACCAGCCACGACGGCTTGCCCGCCGACGAGGTTAGTTCTCTCGTGCGCGACTCAACCGGGGTTCTATGGATCGGCACTTCCGGCGGTCTCGCGTTTTTAAGATCTGGCCGCATTTCTGGTGCGGCGGCGGGATTCGAAGCTTTGCGCGGACCGATCATGGGACTGGCGGACGACCAGCATGAATGTTTATGGATAGCAACTGGCAATCGCGTGTTGAGGATTAAGCGGGAGGCACTCTTGCGTGGCCGGCTGCTGGATAACGATCTCCTCGAGTACGGTCTTGCCGACGGACTGCTGGGAACCGAAGGGGTGAAGCGCGACCGCTCTGTGGTGAAGGATCCACACGGGAATGTTTGGTTTTCTTTGAATGCAGGTTTGTCGATGGTCCGTCCAGGCCGCGCTGATCGTGAGGCGCAGCCTCCCGTGGTGCAGATAGACACGATCTCCGTAAATGGTAATCCCATTCCATCTCGAGGGTTGGTGCGCATTCCTGCATCACAACGCCGCATCGTGATTGATTACTCTGCTCTTAGCCTGGCGGCTGCCGATCGCATTCGTTTTCGCTACCGGCTGGACGAGTTTGATCACGGATGGAGCGAGCCGGTCACGTCGCGTCAGGCGGTTTACACCAATCTTGCCCCGGGTTCGTACTGGTTCCGCGTCGCAGCCTCAAACAGCTACGGCGCATGGAATGGTTCCGAAGCGGCGATCCCGCTCCGGATCGCGCCCGCATTTTGGCAGTCGTGGTGGTTTCGGTTGTCGATCCTGCTCTCGCTTGCACTGCTTACGTGGCTCATTTACCGGCTTCGGCTGCTGCAAGTCTCGCGGCGATTTGAAATGCTTGTGGAAGAGCGCGCAATGGAGCGGACGCGCATTGCCCGAGAACTTCATGACTCGTTGTTACAGGGGTTTCAGGGACTCCTTTTCTACCTTCAGGTAGCGCAGCATATGCTGCCCAGCCGGCCTGAGGAGGCCAGGCAAGCGATCGAGAAAGTGCTTGACCAGGGAGACCTGGCCCTGGCCGAAGCTCGCAATGCGGTGCAGAACCTGCGCGACTCGCCGATTGCCACCCCCGACCTGGCACAGGCGCTGGCCGCGATCGGCAAGGAGCTATCCGCACAAGAGCCTGGTGCCCAACTCCGCGTGATGACCGAGGGCAAGCCACAGAACCTTGACCCGATTCTGCGCGACGAGGTTTATCGATTCGCCCGGGAAGCACTGCGCAATGCGTTCAATCATGCGAAGGCGCAGAATATAGAAGCGGAAATTACTTATGGGGAAAGCTTTTTGTTGAGGATCCGCGATGATGGTGTGGGCATTGATCCTAAAGTGATCAGTCACGGCAGAAGGGACGGACATTGGGGTCTGCCCGGCATGCGTGAGAGGGCGGAGAGCCTGGGCGCTGCGATGGAGGTTTGGAGTGAAAGCGGAGCCGGTACTGAGGTACAGTTGACCATCCCGGCTACGATCGCTTATGGCACATCTTCCCCGCCGGAAAGATTTCGATCTTTTCGCAAAAAGAGACCACCAACACCATGACGAAAGATTCGGCAGTAATCAGAATTCTGGCCGTCGACGATCATCCGCTGTTGCGCGCCGGAGTCGCAGCGCTGATCGGAACGCAGCCCGACCTGGCGATTGTGGCGGAAGCTTCCTCAGGACGGGAGGCTATCGAAAGTTTTCGCAAGCTCCAACCGGATGTCACCCTTATGGATCTGCAGATGTCAGACATGGACGGAATCGACGCCATCCTGGCCATCCGTAGTGAATTCCCCAATGCGCGAGTGATAGTGCTTACGACTTATGAGGGCGATGCCCTGGCTTACCGGGCTCTCAAAGCCGGAGCCCGCGCCTACATCTTGAAAAGCATGGTGCGGAAAGATCTGCTCACTGCGATCCGATCCGTTCACGCTGGACAAAAGCACATTCAATCGGAAGTAGCTGTCCAGTTAGCGGACCATGCCGCGGACGACCCTTTGACGACCCGCGAAGTGGAGGTTCTCACCATGATTGCGGAGGGAAATTCGAATAAAATCATCGCTGATCGACTCTGCATCACCGAGCATACGGTGAAAGGGCATGTCAAAAGCATCCTTTCGAAATTGGGAGCAAGTGACCGCACGCACGCCGTTACCTTAGGCCTGAAACGCGGGATCTTACAACTATGAGAAACGGCTCCTGCCCCTCTAAAGAGTAGTTATTTGTTTACTCCTTCTAGTCTTAGCCGGTTGGCTTTGGCTGGGTATCTTTAACGTGTGAGGGGCTTCTCTTGCAGCGCTTGTATTCAACGTTTCCGAACGGGAGGCCCGGAGTTGGTCTTCTTCTGTTGCGGCTGGCTGCCGGTGGTTCCCTCATCGCTGAGAGAATCTCGATGGTGGTTCCTCTCCCTCCCTCGCCGCAATGGGAAATTCATATGATGTTGGTCTTGGTGGGCGTGTGCATCTGTCTGGGATTTTGGACCCCGGTGATGGGCGCCTTTGAAGCGGTCGCCGAAGTGCTGATTACGCTTTCACGCCCTACCCAGTACCAGAGTCACATCCTGATTGCTGTTCTCGCGATTGGTCTGGCCATGCTCGGCCCGGGCGCATGGTCTATCGACGCTCTGATTTTCGGAAGAAAACGTATCACGATTTAGATCCAGCCCCTCCAGAACGCCTGTCGAAAAACTCCAACCTCCAGACCTTGAATACTAAGTGGGTATTCGTCGCCGTATTTTTTTCTTCTGAACTGGCTAAACAGCGGTCCTACTTCGAACTGATCAGCCGTATCCGCGCAGTCAGTGCTCGACCTGGAAATTCGCTGAATGTGCCGAATTGCGGTGAATCGACTACGTTGTTCACCACAGCAGGATCGCGGCTATTGGTAGCGTTCTCCAAGATGCCTCGCAGGCCGAAATAAGATCCGCGAAAATGAAAGCGCCATTCCAGACCTGGGCTGAACGCAAGGTAGTCAGGAAAGCGCAACGAACCAGCCGCGCCAACTACTTGCAGATTGGCATTGACCGCATCAAAGGGAAAACCGGTGTGCCAGTCGAGCGTATAAACAAAATCCCAATTATTTTTTAACTTCGGCAACAGCAGCGGCAGCCATCCCCAGGAGATGACGCGGTTGGGGACGTCCCAGCCAAGCGGCCCACTCTGCTGCGGCCCAAGTAACGAGACGGCCGGCACGTAATTGAGAGCTGCGTTGGTGCGTAGTGAGGAGTGCGTATAAGCCGCAAACAGCCGGTATCCATTGCTAAAGGTGCGGCTCGCTTCAAACTCCTCGGAAACATAGTGATCCTGCCGGGCATTGGTGAGCAGGTAATTTCCTGACAGCGCACCCGGCCCTTCCTGGTTGGCATAGACGAAACCGTCGGAGGTTCGCTTCTGAAGAAAATTTGCCGCGGCATAAATGGACCCGGGAAGCTTTTGCTGAATACCCACACTCCAATTGATAGCGCGTGTTTGCTTTAGAGAGGCATCATTAACGGTGAAGTTCGTCTCCAGCGGGCCCGTAACCGGTGTGACACCATCGGCGGCATAGTAGGTGTCATAACGTACCCCGGCAAGTGCGCTCTCCAGATACTGTAACTGTGCATGTTCGTAATAGAGACCGATGCCGGCCGATAATTTGGTCGTTGCATCAGTTCCAGGGGGAGACCAGGTAGCGGCAAGGCGTGGCGAAAAGAGGGGACGGCGGATGATTTCGTCCCAGTCAAATCGCAGGCCGGGCTCGATGAGCAGCCCGGGATGAGCCAACCAGCGATCCTGAAAATGGGCTCCGGTCTCGAAATTATGGCGCGTAAATGGGGTCTGGGCCGGAAAAGTGCTGCGCCGCAACAGTGTTCCGTTCTCGCGAAGATAGCTTACCGGCGAGCGGAATACGCTTTCGTCGAAGCCGATGTGGTCGATATCGATGCCGGCCTCGAGATCGTGTCGACCCTCCCAGTGGCGCGGCTGCAGGTAAAGGGTTGCGGTTCCCTGCTCGCGCTCAGAGTGCGAGATCGCGTTTTCAAAGTAGCTGCCCTGGCTTAGCTCGGGGGTGATTTCATACGGACTGTCTCCGTGCGGCTCGTAACCATCCCGGAAGCGCACCACACCCACCCCCGCCTGTAGCAGCGCTCCATTGGCGAAAGCATATTGATCACGGAGAAACGGAAACCACGCAATGGTATCCCGTCTGGTGGTGCTATCTTGCGGCACCAGAGTGGACAGGCCGTCATAGGGTGAATGGTAGTCGTTAAAAAGGAGCCCGGCGGAAAGTATGTTCGCAGGAGTAAGGTTCACCTGGGCTTTGATAAGATTGCTGCCCCGCGCCAGGTGATTGGTATCAGCATTGGCTGGAAGCCCCTGAATGTAGATATTGTCGTATTCCATTTCGAGACCATCAAAGAACCACGCGCGGTTCTGAACAATTGGTCCGGAAAAAGTGACGCGGGGAACAAATTTGTCGAAGCGCAGTCCGTTGTTCTGGCGGAACGACGGGAAAAAGTCGGTGGTATTGAAACGGAATTTGTTGTCGCCCATCCCGGTGTAGAAGGCAATGACACCGCCGGTGGCTTTACCGAATTCCACCGGATAACGGGTGGTTTCCGTATCGATAGAACGAACTGCATCCGCGCTGACGCGCAGGGCAAGCTGGCCGCTGACCGGGGAGCGAATATCGAAGCCATCGAGCAGGTCAAGAGTAGCGTAGGTTTCTGACCCGGCAACATGAATTTGCCCTGTTCCATCCTGTACCACGCCGGGTGTGAAGGGAAGCAGGTTGCGAATGTCGCGCGAGGTTGGATACGGTATGTTGACGATTTCCGCCGTATTGAAGGTGCTTTTGTCTGAGGTTTGTTCGGTATCGATGCCGGCTGTCGAAGAGACGACATTCACCTCCTGGCGTACCACCTGTTCATGAGCCAGAGACACTTCGATTGTCTGACGATGAGCATCTGCCTGGTTTTCTGAAACTTGATAAAAGCCGGGTTTCTGGATCTGAACCTGATAAGTCGAGGCGCTTGAAAGGGTGAAGCTGCAGCGGCCCGCATAGTCGGTCTCGAATCGGACGGCGGCGCGCCCTGGCTCAGAAACGGTAATCTGGGCTCCAGGAACGGGCAAACCATCTTCGTCAACGACCGTGAGCGTGATTGCCGGGCGACGTCCCGGTACTTGGCTGCCGGCAGGGATCACGCTGCAAAGCAGGACAACCCCTAGAACCATCCCACAGGCACGACCAGTGCACCGCATGCTGTTCAGTGTAGCCAACCCGAGATTTTACGCGCGGAGAACGAAACGAAAACGCATGTTTTCCTGGAACCACATGATGTAGTTTGTTCCCCAGGCATTGTTAAACAGGTTGCAATGAATCCCGCCAGTCAAGTCTGGTTGAGAGGTGGAGAAATTCAGCGGTGATTTCTCTCCTAAAGCGATTACTGGTGAGTCCAGCGTTTCTATAACGATGGACTCCTTGTCGCCGATATGACTGAACCCTGTAGAAACAGCATGCATATGACGATTGCCAGCGGAGACGACATCGAACGGCGATATCTGCTCACCCGACTTATCCATAGTCCAGCCTTTTTGATCAGAGACAATGGGATCAAAGGTCAACCAAAGTGCTTCGGGAAGGCGCGTGGCCTGTTTCTGAAACCAGTAAAAATTCAGTTGGATGATTGGTTCTGCTTTGGGGAGGACGAATTCCAGATACATTTTTTCGGGGAAGGCGGCTCGTCCAGATTGCAAAGCGTCGGCGTCAACGATCTGCAGACGCGCAAGCATGCGATGAGCCTCCGCATCTTCTTCAATTTGCAGTTCCGCTAAGGACGGTGTCCAGTCGCGGTGTTCGGCCCCGAAGCGGTCGATGTTGGGCTTCCCAAAATCCTTTTTGGCCCAATCTTCCGTGCTGATCACATAGTTGGCGAAGAAGCGTGAGTAATCCAGCGGAGACAGTGTCTGATATGAAAAGAGCGCCAGAGGATGATCGGCGGATGCCCATTCCCGTCCGGACCGCTTGCTGCGCAGACGGCGAATGGCGCCCGTGCCGGGATCAAGTGCGAGGACGAAATGCTTCGTCTCCCAATCTTTCCCGCCCGGGTGGCTCGACGGATTCGGCAACCGTGGTTCCGTGGCTTCGAGCTCATGGATGGCGGTTTGCGCCTGATCCCGCAGTGGTACGGGTAGCGTGGCAATGCCATCGAAAAGATCCTGACGCTTTTCTACCCAGCTGTGTTGCACCACCTCGTAGTTCTTCGTACGCAGCATCTCAGCCAGATCGTGGGGCGTGTAGTGATCAAAATCCAGCCACGTTTTTGTATCAGTTCCCCAGGTGTGCTCAACCTCAAGCAGGACATGGCGAAGGAGAGCGAGGTCCGTAGCATCGCCGGCCTGAAATTTCTGCTGCGCAAGCCATGCCTGGCGGAGCCTCGCTACCTCGCGATACCTGGCCAACTTGAGAGGATCGCTGGCAACGCCGTGGATCCACGTGTCGCCGATCTCCTGCTTCACTACAGGCAAGTTGGCTTGAAAAGGTTCGACCGCATTGGCAATCTCAGTCAGGTTGGTGGCAACAATCTGAGCGTTGGGAAATTGATGCTTCAACTCGGCGCAGGTTTTCAAGATCTCATCTGGTTTGTGGGGTCCGGTGTTGTCATCGGCCACGACGATGGCGACCGCCAGGTCAGAACCCGGGACGCGCATGACCGCACCGTATTCGTGGTGGTACATGACCACCAGGGATGCTCCTTTCAAATCCTTCCAGACAAACAAGGGAGGTACGGCGGCCGGCGTGCTGGCACCATTCACGCCGATGTCAAGGAACTTCACGCCCCCTGCGGACAGCGATCCGACTAGGCCGCGGGTGTGCCCGGGCACATCGGTCATTTTTGCGCCGGTAGTCGTTCGGCCAAACCGCCGGTCCAGGGACTTCGATAGGCTCAGGCCTCCTGAAATCATCGACGGGTCCATCAACTCGGTCTGCCAACTGAAAGGGAGAGCGTGCCAGGCGATGTCTCCATTGGCGATGGCACGCTCCATTCGCTTGCGATCCTCGGGTGCAGCCTGCTCCAGATACTCGTAGAGCAGCCACGAACCGGTAGTCCACACGTAACGGCAGGAGCCCTCCTGGCGCATTGTTTCCGCCACTTGAATGGCCGCAGGGAAATACTCCGTGAAGTACTTTCGAACGACCGCGGCCTGGGTATCGATAAAGCCGGCGTCGAAATGGCATTTGAACATGACAAGCACACGCTTGACCTGTTCGTCGGGCGCTTGCATGGAGAACCCGGTGCCCTGGCCGACAGCGAAGGCACTTCCCAACGCAACCACAGATTTGATGAACTCGCGACGCCGCATCCAGCCCCTCAAAGTAAGACTTGAGGGTACACGATTCCGCGGTTGGGTTCAGGAGTGCTTTTTGTAGACCCTGGTCGCCACCACGCCGGCTTGCGGCGACTCTGACCCGAAGCTTCGGGTCTCAATCAGGATCTCGAATGGGTTAAGAGAGCCATCGGCATTGGTGAACTGGCCGAGCAGGGGGCGCATAGCGTCCTGGTTGAAAAGAGTGTCCACTGCCGCCTGGGTTCCTGCCATGGTAAGTCCTTCTGCCAACAGAACCCATCCTGTGTTGTTGAGATTAGGAACCAGGGCAATGACCGCGTAGGTGCGATGCGATGGTCCGGTGGCATCGTTCTGGTAGGCCAAGAGTTCTCCCGCTTGAGGGCGCTTGTTCACGATCATCGAGACATTCGGATGAGGCTGGTATAAGAACTGGAAGTTCATGTTCTTTTCGAAGAGTTCTGCCCACGGGTTAGAAAAACTGGATCCCAGAAGAATGACATTGGCGTCTTTGAGATCTTCCATATGGAGCTCACGTGAGTAGCGGACTACCAGATGACCGTCGGTGGACTCAGGAAGGTGTGAGAACCTCATCGCTGCATTCAGATCTGTAACATTGGTGTAACGCTGGGCATCCAGATCCCTCATGTTCTGCGCATCAATATTGTAGGGACTCTTGAAGGATAGGTAATCGCGATTGATGTATTCCGACAGGGACACCAGATGGCCGGTCAAGTTCTGAATCATGACGATGCCCGCGTCGGAGGGCACAATGAGTGTCTGGTGGTTCTTGTCGAAGAGCCGCACCCACAATGGATGTGACGAATCCGCGACAGGCGCCGGAGCCCGGCGTGTGACTTTCCAAATAATTGCCAGGCAGACAACGAGCAGCAAAGCTCCCAGCCCCAGAACAAGCCGGCGGCGGCGCCGGACGGGTGGGTCAAATACTGCGGCCGGCGTGGCGGGCGCCAGCGTCTCGGAGGGCCCTACGCTGTCCGCTTCGTATTCGGGTACAACAAGCAACGGGCGTTCTTCGAAATGGTTGGGAGAATAGACCGGGACGTATTTGCCCCGAGGGATGCTGAGGCGAAGCTCCTCTTCTCTGCCCTCTTCGAGGAAATATTGGTCCAGGCGGTGGCGAAGTTGCCGGGCGTAATTCCTTACGATGTTGTCTTCTCCCGGGTTGTAGCCCGAGCGCCGTCCAAAGACATGAACCCCGATTTGCTGTTCGCTTATCTCTCCGATCTTGCCGGTGATCTCGCGCTCACATACATAGAGAAGGAAGCGGGACAGCAATGCAGACTTGGCAAAGCTGCGGCTGGCAACAATGCGTTGGGCCAACTGCCAGCGCGGCTCGGCGGTGAGAGACTTCCAGGTTGAACCGGGCTGCATGTTGGGATTGGATGCCGTGCCCTTCGATGCCACGACGAAGTCTGGTACAGAAGCGTCTCCTTGTTTCATAACATCCACCCCCGGAGGGTAACAAAGATAAGAGAACACAGGGTAAATTGTTAAGTCGTTACTCCGACGATACTTATCGCAATCTACCAAATTTTCGAACTGATTTACACAATCCGGAAGAATTGAATTCGTCCGGTCAAACGCCGGTGTAAACACAGGGTAGACCCCTTCCAAATCACATTCCAGATCCCCAAGATGGCCCCATTGCTGTTTTTTCCCGGAGAGAGGCCTGCTATGTCTACAAATCTTCCACGTCCTGATGGGCACGGTTTTAAATTTTTCCGATCGATTCACTTGGTGGCCCCGCTGAGACAGGCCGGAACTTTTACCGGCACCTTACCTCCGCAAACTGAAAACAGCGAGACTCCACCGCAGATACCTAGCCGCGGAAGCCGCCGGTGGTTCTGGGCTGTGCTCTCCATCTTTATCTTATTTTCCACATATGCTTTCCCTCAGAATGACGTCGGCTCCATCGTCGGTTTCGTCACCGACCAGTCCGGAGCGGCATTGGCCGGCGCGACCGTGGTCGCGGTCAACGAGGGAACAGGGGAAACGCGCACCGTCACTACGGATGCAGCAGGGCACTACGCGCTACCTAACCTGGTTCCTGCTCCCTACACCATAAGAGTCGACTCTCAGGGTTTTCAGAAATATGAAAGCACCCATAACAGGCTGGCTTCGAACAGTACGATCTCCATCGAAGCGAAACTCAGCGTCGGAGCTGCCAACCAGACGGTCGAAGTGACGTCCACCGCCGCGCTCCTGCAAACCCAATCCGCGGCCGTACAGAGCGAGGTCACCGGGGAGCAGGTTCAGAAGCAAGAACTGAACGGCCGCAATCCAATCTACATGACGCAGTTTCTTCCCGGCGTCGTCAGCACAGCCACACTGGGCGACTTCAACTACGCGTTCAATAGCGGTGACACATTCAATATCAACGGCGCCCGTACGCAGGATACCTTGTACACCATTGACGGCGCACCGGCGGTTCGTACCCGGGACGACGGCGAGATCATCGCCGGGGTGAAAAGTGAGTCGGTGCAGGAAATGCAAATACTCACTGCCGACTACTCGGCGGAGTACGGTGGTGCTTCCGGCGCCCAGGTGCGCATCGTAACCAAGAGCGGAACCACCAATTTTCACGGGACGGCGTATGAATATCTGCGTAATTCCGCTATGAACGCCAACACCTGGTCGCGCAATCTCAACCCTCAAACCAGGTTTCCTTCTCCATTCGTCTACAACAATTTCGGTTTCGCTGTTGGCGGCCCCATTTGGGCTCCTGGGGTTCCTTTTCTTGACCACCTACGCAACAGGTTCTTTTTCTTTGTCAATGAGGATTGGGTTCGCTACCGCTTTGCCACCACCAACAATGCAACCGTACCCACTAATCTGATGCGTCAAGGCAACTTTAGCGAGTTGCTGAATCCGGCTAATCCCTATTACTCCGGCGGCAAGCAGCTCTACGTGCCCGGCACCTGTCCGGTATACGGTGCTTCTACCTGCGTACCCTATCCCCAAAACATCATTCCGCAAAGTCAGTGGAGCCACAACGGGATGGCGATCATCGACGCCTACCCTGCACCGACGCCTGGCTTCCAGCAGGGCGCAAATAACTGGGCGGGTTCGGCTGCCTCTCCCCAGAACCAGCGGATCGGCCAAATCAATGGAGATCTGCTGATCACTCCGAACGAACACATCACGTTCCGGCGCTCCGACGACAGCTATAACAGTCTCTCGCCGTTCAGCACGACCCTCAGTTTGATTCAGGAATTCCAAACCCGTCCCAACCAGACCATCTCCCTTGGCTTAACCTCAACCATCAGTTCCACCATGATCAATGAGGCCCACTTTAGCGTCAGCATTGACGATGTATATAACTCGCTCCTGGCGACGAGTCCTGGCTTGGACCGCGGTCAATATGGCATCGACTTTCCCTACATCATCCCGGGCGTCAAATCGGCCCCGGAAAAGATTCCCACGGTTACCCTTCCAACTTTCCAAAGTTTGGCAGGTGGTCCTTACCCTTCCAGGTCTTCCGGCATCATCTACGCCGCGACCGACAGCTTCACCAAAGTCTGGGCGAACCACACCATCAAGGCCGGCATCTTCTTTGACTGGATGGGCGAAAACGACAACGATCAGATCAACGTCTCCACCGTTCCCGGGGGCGCCAGCAACCAGAACGGCACATTCGCCTTTACCGACACCCGGACTGGCTTGGGGGGCACGTCCGGCGTAGGACTTGCTAACCTCGCGCTCGGCTTGGCTGATAGCTACACCGAAATCGGTCCACGGGCATTCACGGTCTGGCGGGGCAAGATGTTCGAGGAGTTTGTGCAGGACAACTGGCAGCTCACGCCGAAGATGAATCTGGATTATGGACTGCGCATTACCACCATCGTCGCTCCCAATGCGCAGTGGGCCAATGCCGTCTATTTCGATCCGGCCTTATACAACCCATCCGCCGCGCCGGTGGTAAGTCCCACCACGGGGTTTGTCACCCTGGGCACCGGGAACCCGTATAACGGTGTAGTCATTCCCGGCTTTAAATCGTTCCCGAGTGCTGCCCTCGAGGCCAACCGTGTCCCGGCTGCAAATCCGGCCAACCTTGCCTGCGCCGGCCAACCATGCAATTTCCTGTTCGATCCTAGCCTGCCCAAAGGGTTCGTGCAGACCACCACCTCGGTTCAGCCTCGTGTCGGGATCGCGTTCCAGCTCTACCCGAGGACGGTGCTCCGCTTGGGCGGCGGCAGGTTTGTGGAGAACAAGGGAATCATCGACAACATTTTCCCCGGCGGCAATTCTCCGTTCCAACCGACGGTCACGGTCAATAACGTCTCTGTCGACAACCCGGGCGCCGCGTTAACGACCGCGGTAGAACCGGCTATCACGCTTACTTCGATGGCTGGTCATTTGAAGCCGCCAAACAGATGGAACTGGAATGTGACGTTGCAACAAGAGCTTCCGTTCAAATCTTCCTTCCAGATCGCCTACGTGGGTGCCCGCGGAAACCATAATTGGGACGTGTTTGACATCAACCAGCCCACAGCTGGTGCGCTGACCAGGAACCCTGGCGTCAACGTGAACGCTCTTAGGCCCTATCTTGGCTTCTCCTCCATTCAGCAGGCACAGAGCGGCGTAAACGAGACTTACCATTCCTTACAGGTTGGCTTCGTTCGGCGCGCCGGCGACTCAACGGTTCAGCTTTCCTACACCTGGTCTAAGGACATGGATAATGGCTCCAATTACCACACCATCGTCCCCGACACCTACAACACCACGAATCTCTGGGGGCCTTCGGAGTTCGATATCCGACAGGTTTTCGTCGCCAACTATTCCTACGCACTGCCCTTTTTCAAGGGCCAGCAGAGCCTGGTTGGCAAGGTAGCTGGTGGATGGGAGCTCAGTGGCAGCACCCAATTGCAAACCGGTCTCCCATGTTCCGTCGGAGTCGCGAATGATTACG
>Ga0209006_10003562_pt1 | contig 14144 bp, 13 predicted proteins | sample JacPin_JW_Ref_O2_FD_188567 | JGI IMG/M metagenome (GOLD analysis project Ga0209006, IMG submission 188567) | Forest soil microbial communities from Algoma, Ontario, Canada - Jack Pine, Ontario site 1_JW_Ref_O2 (SPAdes) (version 2) | ecosystem: Environmental > Terrestrial > Soil > Boreal... | reverse complement strand
CGAGATTCACGAGGCCTTCGCCGGTCAGGTGCTGTGCACGCTCAAGGCCTGGGCCGATCCCGTTTTCTGCCGCGAGAAGTTGGGGTTGTCGGGCGCTCTAGGCGCCATCGATCGGGCCAAACTGAACGTCAAAGGCGGCAGCCTCGCGATCGGTCATCCGTTTGCCGCCACCGGCGTCCGCATCCTGGCCACACTCGCCAAAATTTTGAACGAAAATAAGGCGAAACGCGGGCTGATTTCCATTTGCACGGCCGGCGGCATGGGCGTCACCGCGATTCTGGAGCGGTGAGCCCGAACGCGCTATCCTCTGCGCCCACTTCCCATCAGATCCAAGGATTCTCCCGCCAGGAGTGCGAAGCTCGCGTTGACCGCAGCGTCGAGTTTTTCCGTCACAACAAGTTTTTCCGTCAGCACATTGGTTGACATCAGGACGCCATGAAACAACAACTTCAAGATCCACGTTTGTTTAGAGAGCAGTGTTTCATCGACGGAAGCTGGGTGGGCGCGGACGGCGGCGGGACCCTGCCCGTGCACAACCCCGCCACGGCAGAGCCACTGGGTGCGATTCCCAATATGGGAACCGGAGAAACCCGGCGCGCGATCGCCGCGGCGGCGGCGGCGCTGCCCCCCTGGGCGGCACGCACCGCCAAAGAGCGGGCAGTCATCATGCGCCGCTGGTTCGATCTCATGCTGGCCAATCAGGATGACCTTGCGATGCTCATGACCGCGGAGCAAGGCAAGCCGCTGGCGGAGGCCAAAGGCGAAATCGCCTATGCCGCCTCTTTCATCGAGTGGTTTGCGGAGGAGGGCAAGCGGCTGTACGGCGACATCATTCCCGGTCATCAGGCAGATAAACGGATTCTGGTGCTGCGGCAACCGGTCGGCGTCGTGGCGGCCATCACGCCCTGGAATTTCCCATCCGCCATGATCACGCGCAAGGCCGGACCCGCCCTCGCGGCGGGCTGCACCATGGTGTGTAAACCGGCCACCCAGACCCCCTATTCCGCGCTGGCGCTCGCCGAACTTGCCGATCGCGCCGGCATTCCCAAGGGTGTCTTCAATGTCATTACGGGATCCTCCACGGCGATCGGCGCCGAGATGACCGGCAATCGGACGGTGCGAAAAGTGACGTTCACCGGTTCGACGGAGGTCGGCAAGAAGTTGATGGTGCAATGCGCGGGAACCGTCAAGAAGCTGTCGCTGGAACTCGGCGGAAATGCGCCGTTCATCGTGTTTGACGACGCCGATCTCGATGCCGCGGTTCAAGGCGCGATCGCCAGCAAGTACCGCAATACCGGGCAAACCTGCGTGTGCGCCAACCGCCTGCTGGTGCAGGCCGGCGTATACGGCGAGTTCTCCGCAAAGCTGGCCGCCGCCGTCGGCAAATTGCGGATCGGCGACGGCCTCAAGGGCGTGACCGAGCAGGGTCCGCTGATCGACGCCAAGGCGGTGGCCAAGGTGGAAGAGCACATCGCGGACGCCTTGCGCAAGGGCGCGAGCGTGGCGCTGGGCGGCAAACGCCACGCGCTGGGCGGCACGTTCTTCGAGCCGACGATACTGACCGGCGTCACGACGGAGATGATGATTGCCCGCGAGGAGACCTTCGGTCCGGTCGCTCCCTTGTTCAAGTTCCATACCGAGGCCGAAGCCATCGCCATGGCCAACGCTACCGAGTTCGGCCTCGCGGCGTATTTGTACACGCGCGATTTGGCGCGCAGCTGGCGCGTCTCCGAGGCCATCGAATATGGCATCGTGGGATTGAATACGGGGATCATCTCCACGGAGGTCGCGCCGTTCGGCGGAGTCAAGGAATCCGGAACCGGGCGCGAAGGCTCGAAGTACGGGATCTTGGACTACACCGAATTGAAGTACATCTGCGTGGGCGGAGTGAGCTGAAGGCCCCGTGCAAGAATACTCAGACAGGCTCCTGGGCCGATTCCTCGAGTTGTCGATCCTGGCCCCCGATATTCAGGCCTCGCTGAATTTCTACGGCAAGCTCGGATTTTCTGAGGCTGCGGTCGGCGAGGCGTGGACTCATCCCTATGCCGTCCTCACCGATGGACGAATTTGCCTGGGGCTCCATCAGCAATCCGACTTCGCGCCGTCGACGACGTTCGTGATGCCCGATCTGCTGCAACACCTGGACGGCTTCGCACAGCTGGTTCATCGGTTCGAATTCCGGCGGCTCGGCAACGATGTGTTCAACGAGATCGGGTGGCTCGATCCGTCCGGCCACTTGATCCGGCTGGTCGAGGCGCGCACTTTTTCGCCCAGCAAGCGCAAGGCCGCCGATGAGTCCCTTTGCGGATATTTTCGTGAAATCGGACTGCCCACCGCGAGCCAGGACACCGCCAAGGCGCACTGGGAGCAATTCGGTTTCGTCGGCATCGATGAGCCGGACTCGATGCTGCCGCACATCTCGTGCACCAGCGATACCATCGATATCGGACTGTACGAGCCTGCTCACTTGCAGGGGCCCACGCTGATATTCGAAGTCGGTGACTTCGACGAAACATTGGCCCGCCTCGATGCCAACGGCATCAAGCCCGATGGACGGCTGCCGGGGCCGCTGCGCCGGATGTCAGCGGCAGTACTCACGGCCCCCGAGGGAACCTCCATCCTCATCGCCGCGGAGCAACCAATTTGAATCGCACGCTGATCGCATCTTGTACCTGCAGCGCCCCCAGCATCGCGCTGAACGGGGTCAGGCCGAGTTCGGACTGACGCAGGACCACCGATCCCTCGGCCGCTATCCGCTCCGCGGAGCTCTCCAGCGTGAACGGCACCACCAGAGTCGACTCGTGCCCGGCCACCCCGATCGTCAAGGTGGCCGCCAGGTTGCCGTCCGGGGTCTGCGCGATGCCGACGCTGGTGAGCGTCATGACCGGAAAACGCTCGGCATCGAGCAGCGCGCCGCTCAGCATGTTGCGTCGGGTTCCCGCCTTGGCTTCCTCGGGAACTTCGGCCGAGAAATCCTCGCCTTCCTCCGCTCTGGCCCGTGCATCGTCCACCACGAAATCGGCGACCGGTACGTACAGCGAGAATGATGCCGATTCGGGACCGGACGCCGCGTCGACCCAGCCGCCGACGGAATGATTGACAATGACGTGGTTGTGGCCGAAGCGCGCCATCGGGCCGGCCCGGTACACCAGGAGCCGCAATTCGGATTGAGCGGAATCAATGGAGTAAACGGCGGCTCCCGCGGGCGGGCGGGCCGGCTGCACCCCTTCGCTCACGGCCGGCGACTGCCGGGTCTTGGGCACGCCGCAGGCGGCCAGGCCCACGCACAGGCAGGCGGCCGCAAAATTTTTGAACACCATATGCGAGGAGCCTGTCTGAGTATTCCACGTGGCCTGCTAAACTAGGCTGCCGTGCAGTCTGCGCCAGGAGCTTCTCGATGCCAAATCACGATCCCCCGACGCGCTATTCGGGGGTTGCGCAGTCGTTCCACTGGATCATCGCCGCACTGATCGTCACGCAGTTCATCCTCGGATGGACGGCGGTGGATCTGCCCTCAGGCATGCACAAGCTGGCTCTGTTCGGGCGGCACAAGAGCGTTGGAATGACGGTGCTCCTGCTCGCCATCCTGCGCCTGCTGTGGCGTTTCAAGCACCCGCCCCCCGATTTGCCGCCTGCGATGACGCCCGTCGAACGGGTACTTGCACGAGCCACGCACATCGCGTTCTACGTTCTTCTGTTCGCGATGCCGATTACCGGCTGGATGATGTCATCCGCCAAGAATTATTCGGTGAGCTGGTTCGGGCTGTTCACCTGGCCCGACCTCATCGGCCAAAACGAGACGGCGTTCAATATCTTGAAGGCCACTCACGACTATCTCAGCTTCATTCTGTTTGGAATAGCGGTGCTGCACGTGCTCGCCGCGCTCAAGCATCATTTCTGGAACAAGGATGATGTGTTCATTCGCATGCTGCCCTTCACAAAATCGGAGAAGCGTTCATGATGAGACGAGGCGCACTGGCGGTTGCACTCTTCGCCGCGGCGGCGGTGGCCGGCGCCGCGGGTCCGGCGAGCTATACGGCGGATCCTGCCGCCAGCCGGCTCGAGTTTACCGGAGTGCAGGAGGGTGCCGAGTTCAAGGGTACCTTCCGAAAATTCACGGCCGCCGTCGATTTCGCGCCCGAGGCGCTGGCGAGCGCGCGCTTCGATGTGCAAATCGATTTGAATTCGCTCGATACGATGGACAAGGACCGCGACCAGACGATACGCGGTCCCGATCTCTTCGACATCGCGCACTATCCGACGGCGCACTACGTCACCCGCAGCTTCACGAAAACCGCCACGGGCTACAGCGCCGTGGGCGCGCTCACTCTGCACGGCGTCACCAAGGACGTGCCCATCGACTTTCAGTTCGTCGCCGCCGCCGGCAAGTCCAAGATCGAGGGGACCGCGAAACTCAAGCGGCTGGAATTCGGCGTCGGGCAAGGCGATTGGAAGAGTACCGCAGAGGTGAAGGATGAGGTGAAGGTGGCGTTCTCGCTGGTGCTGAAGCCTGCACCTTAAGCCCGCCCCTTAACCCCGCACGGGTAATTCACGCGATTTCTGCACGGTGCGCAGCGCGAAACTCGAATGAACCCGCGCCACGTTGGGCAGCCGGGTGAGATGCTGGCTGTGCAGCCGCTCGAAGTCCGCCGTGTCCGCCAGCACCACTCGAAGCAGATAGTCGTACTCGCCTGACATGAGGTAGCACTCCATCACTTCGGGCACCTTGCGCACGGCCTCCTCAAAAGCGTGCAAGTGCGCCTGCTCCTGCCGCTCGAGCGTGATGTTGACGAAGACGTTGACCGGGCAACCGGCCTTTTGCTGATTGATGAGTGCCGTGTAGCCTTCGATGAACCCCGCCTCCTCGAGAGCTCTGACGCGCCGCAGGCAAGCGGATTCCGACAGGCTGACGCCTTCGGCCAATTGACTGTTGGTGATGCGGCCGTCGAGTTGCAATGCCCGCACGATTGCCCGGTCGTATCGATCCAATTTGGTTCGCAAGTCCAGCTGCATGCGGCGTGTCCGTCGAGTTTTGCGCTATCGCGGCATATTATTGCGCGGTTATCAAGATTTTACATGGATTCTGCCATTTAGGACTCCACCTGGACCAGATTTTGCAATGTTTCATCGCGCTCGCCGTCTATGCTAGCGGCTTCCACCTCACCGCCACCCCCACTCATCGTCACCCGGAGCTAAACGAATGAAAATCGGCGTCCCGAAAGAGATCAAGATCCACGAATATCGGGTTGGGCTGGTGCCGGCGGGCGTGCGGGAGTTGGTGGACGGCGGGCATCAAGTACTGGTTCAGACCGGTGCCGGCGCCGGGATCGGGTTCGAGGACGCGCACTACCTGGCGGCCGGTGCGAAGGTGGCGGCGACGGCTTCCGAAGTGTTTTCGGCGTCGGACTTGATCGTCAAGGTCAAAGAGCCCCAACTCGCCGAGTGCCGGATGTTGCGGCCGGGACAGGTGCTGTTCACCTATCTGCATCTGGCGGCCGATCTTAGCCAAGCGCAGGCGCTGATTGACTCGAGAGCAACGGCCATCGCCTACGAGACCGTCACCGCCTCCGACGGATCATTGCCGCTATTGACCCCGATGAGCGAAGTCGCGGGACGCATGTCCGTGCAGGTGGGCGCCAATTGTCTGCAAAAGGCCAACGGCGGCTTCGGCGTGCTGTTGGGTGGGGTGCCGGGCGTCGCCCCGGCCAAGGTCGTGATTTTGGGCGGCGGCGTCTCCGGCACGCATGCCGCGGAGATGGCGGTCGGTTTGCGCGCCGACGTCACGGTGGTGGACCGCTCCGTCAAGCGCCTGCGCGAGCTGTCGACGATATTCGGCAGTCAGCTCAAGACCGTCTATTCCACCGCGCATACGATCGAAGACCTGGTGCGCGACGCCGATCTCGTCATCGGCGCGGTGCTCATCGCCGGTGCCGCCGCGCCGAAACTGGTGACTCGCGCCATGGTGAAAACCATGAAGCCCGGGACCGTATTGGTCGACATCGCGATCGATCAAGGAGGCTGTTTCGAAACCAGCCGCCCGACCACGCACGCCGAACCGACTTTCGTGCTGGACGGCGTGATCCACTACTGCGTGACCAACATGCCGGGTGCGGTGCCCCGCACCTCGACGTTCGCATTGACGAACGCGACGCTGCCGTATGTCAAAGCGATCGCGGATCATGGCTGGAGCCAGGCGTTGGCCAGGGATGCCGGTCTGTCGAACGGCCTGAACGTGCACGACGGCCGGCTCACTCATGACGCGGTGGCAAGCGCGCTGGGACTCGACTACCGCGCATACCGCGCCGCGTGACGCCCACGCGCTGTTGCTACTGAACGACCGATCAATTACGATCGCCCCCCCGCACGGCGCATTCGAGGGGACGCAATGGCGCGCAATCCACGCTTCGATGTTCTATTCGAGCCGGTCCGCATCGGGCCGGTGACGGCGCCCAATCGCTTCTATCAGGTACCACACGCCAGCGGAATGACCAATGCGCTGCCGCAGGTGCGCGCGGCATTTCGCGGGGTGAAGGCCGAAGGCGGGTGGGGTGTGGTGTGCACGGGCGCGGTGTCCATCCATCCGAGCTCGGACGACTCGCCGCTGCCGTTCGCGTCGCTCTGGGATGACAAGGACATCCGCGCTCATGCGTTGATGACGGACGCGGTCCACGAGCATGGCGCCCTTGCCGGCATCGAACTTTGGCACGGCGGGGCTTGCACGCTGAACCGCACGAGCCGGCTCGCTCCCCTGTCTCCGTCCGGCATGCCGTGGTTGTCCACCCATGTGGGTTTCATGGGCAATCTGCGTCCCCGGACCATGGATGCTGATGATATCCGCGACCTTTTGCAGTGGCAGGCCGCGGGTGCGCGCCGCGCCATGCAGGCGGGTTTCGACATCGTCTACGTGTACGCCGGCATGGGTTACCTGCCATACGAGTTTCTGCTGCCCGAATACAATCATCGCACCGACGCCTACGGCGGTCCGATCGGGAATCGGGTGCGATTGGTGCGGGAACTGCTCGAAGTGACGCGCGACGCCGTCGGCGACCGGTGCGGCGTTGCCTTGCGCATCAGTTTGGAGGAGTTGCGCGGCAAGCCGGGCGTCGACGCGCCGTCCGAGGCTCATGAGGTGGTTCAACTGCTCGGCGAAATCCCCGATCTTTGGGACGTCAAAATGGATTCCAGCCCGACCGATTGCGCGCCTTCGCGTTTTGCGGGCGAGGGTAGTCACGAGCCCATCGTGAATTTCGTCAAACAATTGACCAAGAAGCCGGTGGTCGGCGTGGGACGGTTCACCTCTCCCGATGTCATGGTGTCGCAGGTGAAGCGCGGCATCCTGGACCTCATCGGCGGAGCCCGGCCTTCCATCGCCGACCCTTTCCTGCCGCGAAAAATCGATGAAGGGCGCGAGCACGAAATTCGTGAATGCATCGGCTGCAATATCTGCATCTCGAGCTGGCACGACGGGGTGCCCGTGCGCTGCACTCAGAATCCGACGGCCGGCGAGGAGTGGCGCCGCGGCTGGCACCCCGAGCGGTTTGCGCCCCCCAAGAGCCCTGCATCCGTCTTGATCGTTGGCGGCGGGCCCGCGGGTCTCGAGTGCGCGGTGACGCTGGCGCGGCGCGGATATCAGGTGACACTGGCCGACGCGGCCAAGGAATTCGGCGGGCGACTACGTTTCGAGACACGGTTGCCTGGGCTTGCCACGTGGGGTCGCGTGGTGGACTGGCGCCTGGGTCAATTGCGCGAGCGGCCGAACGTGAATCTCTATCCGGGCAGCGAACTCAAGCCGGAGGACATCCTCTCCCTGGAACATGGCCACGTGGTCGTGGCCACCGGAGCGCGCTGGACCAAAATGCTATTTTCGACGCTGGAGTTTCCGGTGGGTGAGCTTTCGGCTCCGGGAGTCTATACTCCGGACGATATCGCCGCCGGCATCGTTCCGCCGGGTCCGGTGGTGGTCTTCGATTTCGACAATTACTACCTGGCCGGAGCCGTTGCCGAGAAATTGGCGATTGAGGTCGGCGAGGTTTCCTACGTCACCACGGCCGGCAACGCATCGGCATGGACATTCATGACGAACGAACTGCCGCTGGTGCACCGTGCCTTGGGCAACGCGGGAGTTCCGATCCATACCCTGCACCGCGTGACGGCATTCGACGGTACGACGGTGACTCTTGCCGACGTCTACAGCGGCAAGGAGAAGGCTCTTGCCTGCCGTTCCCTGGTGATCGTCGGCATGCGCAAACCCCGCGATGAGCTGTATCACGCGCTGCTGGCCCGCGAATCGGAGCTGAAGGACGCGGGCATTGTCTCGGTCGCCCGAATCGGCGATTCACTCGCGCCCGGCGCGATAGTCCATGCGGTGCACGGCGGTCACCGCTATGCTCGGGAATTCGACTCGGAAACCGCCGAGCCGCCTTACACGCGGGACTTTCCGCTTTGAGCGCCGAACAACTGCAGCGAACCCTGCCGACCCCCTGGTACCGCAGTCCGGATATTTTCCAAATCGAGAAAGAGCGGATTTTCTGCCGCGAATGGCTGACCGTGTGTCGCGAGGAAGAGTTGCCGGGCCCGGGCGACAGCCAGGTGCTCGACGTTCTCGGAGAAAGCATCCTGCTGGTCCGCAACCGCGAGGGCCGAATCCGAGCGTTTTACAATGTGTGCCGGCACCGCGGCGCAAGATTGTGCCGCGCCGCCGATGAGAAGGTTGCCGCGGGGCGCGTGCAGCTTTCGGGCGGAATCACCGCCGGACGCTTGATCGTCTGTCCGTATCACCAATGGTCGTACGATCTCAACGGGGCCCTGGTCGCCGCGCCGCATCTCGGTGCCGGCACCGGATTCGACAAGCAGGAGTACCGGCTCTATCCCATCGGTGTCGAGACGTGGGGCGGATTCGTGTTCGTGCATTTGACGCCCGCCGAGGCCAAACCGCTGCCGTCCCAGCTCGCGGGAATTCCCGAGCGCCTGGCACGGTATCCGCTGGCGACACTCGCCATCGGCGCGACGATCCGTTACCAGGTCGAAGCGAACTGGAAGATCATCTGTGAAAACTACAACGAGTGCTATCACTGCGGCGGCGTACATCCGGAACTGTGCGCAGTGGTGCCGTCGTTCCGCGATGCGGGCGGCGCCGATCTGGATTGGGCGCGCGGCATTCCGCACCGCGAAGGCGCCTATACGTTCACCACGAGCGGAACCACCGTCAGGCGCGCCTTCCCCGGGCTTAGCGATGACGAACGGGTGCGGCACAAGGGAGAACTCGCCTATCCCAACATGTTCCTGAGCGTGGCGTGCGACCATGTTGCCGCGTTCATTCTCCGGCCGCGCGCCCCGGAACGCACCGATATCACCTGCCATTTCCTGTTCGAGCGCCATGAAATGGAAAAACCGTCCTTCGATCCGTCGGATGCGGTGGACTTCTGGGATCTGGTGAACCGGCAGGATTGGACGGTATGCGAGGCCGTGCAAGAAGGCATCCGTGCGCGCGTCCACGGACACGGGTACTTTGCGCCCATGGAGGATTGGAATCTCGACATCAGGCGGTACGTCACAGACCGGATCGGCGCCTACGTAAAGTAAAACGGCTATGCTTACATGACAAAGGGAATTTCAGAAGGCAATAGCATGGCAGCGAAGCGGCCGGGCCCCAAATTTCATCGCGAGACCCCGGCGGTGCGCCGCGAGGCGCTCGTCGAGGCCACCCTCCGCTGCCTCAAGCAGTATGGTCATGAGGGCGTATCCGTGCGCCGCATCAGCGCCGCAGCGGGCGTTTCCATCGGCCTCATCAACCATCACTTTCCCAGCAAATCCGGGCTGGTGGCCGTAGCGTACGAGACGCTCGCGACCTCGCTTCAGGAGTCGCTCCAGCGCCAGGCCGACGCTCGGGCGGGATCGCCGCGCGAGCGTTTGAGCGGATTTTTCCGGGCATCGTTCGGACCGGAACTCATCGATCCGGCACTCTTCAATGTATGGCTGGTGTTCTGGAGCATGGTGGCGCATTCGCCAGAGATACGCGAAGTGCACGACCGCACCTACGGCAAGTATCGAAACCTCCTGGAAACCTTGCTGGGGCAACTGGCGCAAACCGGTACCGCGCCGCCCTTCAAACTCCGTCCGGCGGCCATCGCACTCTCCGCGCTGCTCGACGGACTGTGGGTGGAGCTGAGCCTGAGCTCCTCGACATTCAAGCCGGGGGAGGCGATCGCGCTGTGCGAGGACTGGGTGACCGCCCTCTGCAACGGCGCTTTCCCTTGGCTGCTGCGCGGCGGCGCCGGCCGCAAAAGATCGAGCTCCGCGGCGCCGCGGCGGAAATAGCCGCCGGCGGGACCGCGGTGCATGCCGCGTAGGCGCTTGTTATACTACCGTTCAATAAGATTCGAATAGAGGTTCACGATCATGGATGCAACCTTTTCGCCGAGAACCGACCAGCCGGCCGCGGGCACGCCGGGTCTCGACGGTTTCAGTCTCCCAGGCTGGATATATCGCGACGCCGATTTCCTGGAGGCCGAAAGGGAACGGGTATTCTCCACGTCTTGGCAAATCATCTGCCATCTGAGCAACATCCCGCGCCCCGGGGACTATCACACGCTCGATTTCCTCAACGAACCGTTGGTTGCGGTGCGCAGCCCGGACGGCGGCGTCAAGGCGTTTTTCAACGTCTGCAGGCACCGCGCATCGCGCCTGCTCGACGGCGGTTCGGGGCAGTGCCCCGGCCGCATCGTGTGCCCCTATCACGCCTGGACCTACGACCTGAACGGGCGGCTCACGACCATTCCGCACCGCAAGGAATTCGTCGATTTCTCGCCCGAGCAATATAGCCTCAAGCCGATCGAGACCGAAGTCTACAAGGGATTCGTGTTCGTGCGCCTCAAGCCCGGGCTGCCCAGCGTCGCCGAGATGCTGGCTCCTTATGAAAGCGAACTCGCCGCATACCGGCTGGAGGAGTTGCAGCCCATGGGCCGCGTGACGCTGCGGACGCGGCACGTGAACTGGAAGAACGTCACCGACAATTATTCCGACGGCATGCACATCACCGTCGCACACCCCGGCCTGACCCGGTTGTTCGGCCAGAGTTACGGCATCGAAGCCCAGCCCTGGGTCGATAAGATGTCGGGGTACTTGCGCGATATCCCCTCATCGCAGCGGTCCGAGCGGATGTACCAGACGATCCTCCCGCGTGCGGCGCATCTTCCGCAGGAGAGGCAGCGTCTGTGGGTCTACTTCAAGCTGTGGCCGAACATTGCGTTCGACATCTATCCGGATCAGATCGATTTCATGCAGATGTTTCCGATCTCCCCCACCGAAACGCTGATACGGGAGATCGCCTATGCGCACCCCGATAACCGCCGGGAAATGCGCGTGGCCCGCTACCTGAACTGGCGCATCAACCGGCGGGTGAGCGCCGAGGACAAGGCGCTCATCGAGCGCGTGCAGTCGGGGATGCATTCCCGCAGCTACACTCCGGGACCGCTGGGCCGCAACGAGGTTTCGCTGCGCAGCTTCGCGCGGCGCATGCGCGAACTCATACCGGAAAGCAAACTGGAACGCGCTCCGGCGCCGGGTTGGCTGCAGCGGCATGACATGAGGCTGTCGCGTGGCTGACTCAGGGCTACGCGATGTGGTCATCATCGGCGGCGGCCACAACGGTTTGGTTTGCGCCGCCTACCTCGCTTCCGCCGGTCTCAAGGTCACCGTGCTGGAACGGCGCGGCGTCGTGGGGGGTGCCGCGGTTACGGAGGAATTCCACCCGGGATTCCGCAATTCCGTCGCCGCTTACACCGTCTCGCTGCTGAACCCCAAGGTCATTCGCGATCTCGACCTCCCGCGGCACGGCTTGCGCGTGGTGGAACGCAAATTATCGAATTTCCTGCCGCTGGACGACACGCGCTACTTGAAGGTAGGCGGCGGCCGCACCGAACAGGAAGTGGCCAAATTTTCGGCGCGGGACGCGGCGCGCTTGGCGGAATACGGCGAGCGGCTCGATTTGATCGCGGACGTGCTTCGCGACTTGGTGCTCGAGACGCCGCCCAACGTCACCGCCGGCAGCTGGCTCGAGGCGCTGCCCGAACTGCTGCGCAGCGCACGTCTGGGAAAGCGGATTGCCAAACTCGACATGGCCATGCGCCGGGAACTGCTGGATCTGTTCGTGAAATCCGCCGGCGATTATCTCGACGCCTGGTTCGAGAGCGCCCCCATCAAAGCGGCCTACGGATTCGACGGCATCGTCGGCAACTATGCGAGTCCCTACGCCGGGGGTTCGGCCTACGTACTGCTGCATCATGTATTCGGCGAGGTCAACGGCAAGAAGGGCGCCTGGGGGCACGCCATCGGCGGGATGGGCGCGATTTCTCAAGCGATGGCCAAGGCCGCCGCCGAGCGCGGCGTCGAAATCCGAGTATCGAGCCCGGTGCGCGAAGTCATCGTCGAGGCCGGGCGCGCCGTCGGGGTGGTCCTGGAGGACGGCGATGCGATTCATGCGCGCAGCGTGGTCTCCAATTTGAATCCGAAACTGCTGTACGGCAAGCTGATCGACGCGTCGGTTCTCGAACGCAACTTCCGCGAGCGCATGAACAACTGGCGGTGCGGCTCCGGCACCTTCCGCATGAATGTCGCGCTCTCGGAATTGCCCGATTTCAAGGCGCTGCCGGGGTGCGCTCTGGCGGAACATCATACGTCCGGCATCATCATGGCGCCGAGCCTTGCCTACATGGACCAGGCTTACCTCGACGCAAAGTCCGGCGGTTGGTCGAAGCAGCCCATCGTCGAGATGCTGATTCCTTCGACGCTGGACGACAGCCTCGCGCCCGCCGGCCGGCACGTGGCGAGCCTGTTCTGCCAGCATGTCGCGCCGGTGCTGCCGGGCGGCGCCTCGTGGGACGACCATCGCGATGAAGTGGCCGACGTCATGATCGATTTGGTGAACAGTCACGCACCGAACTTCAAGGCATCCGTGCTCGGCCGGCAGATCATGAGCCCGCTCGACTTGGAACGCACCTTCGGTCTGATCGGCGGCGACATTTTCCACGGCGCACTCAGCCTGGACCAGCTGTTCTCCGCGCGGCCCATGCTGGGCCACGGCGACTATCGCGGTCCGCTCAAGGGACTCTACATGTGCGGTTCCGGCACGCATCCCGGCGGCGGAGTCACGGGTGCGCCCGGCCACAATGCCGCGCGCGAAATCATCAAGGATTTCAGGCGCGGTAAATTAAAGCAGGGGTGAGCGGGGTTATCCGGCCACCCTGGTCCGTCCGCTCGTTGAGCAACGCGGTTCCCGCGGCGCATACTTGCGGCGTGAGGGCGCCGGGATTCGTCCGCGCCCCAACGCGCGGCATTTCAAAACACCATCAGCAGGGAAGTATCATGAAAAAATTCTTGAAGATGCTCATTGTAGGTACCGCCATCGCCGTTGGCTGCGGCGCAGCGGCGGGCGCTGCCGATTCGCCCGATCCGGCGGTTGGCAACTGGACCCTGAACGTCGCGAAATCGAAGTTCCCGGCGGGTGCGGCGCCCCAGTCGCAGAGCCGGACCTATACCCAGTCGGCGGACGGCACCTCTCTCACCGTCACCGGCGTTGCCGCCGACGGGTCAGCCATATCGCAGAAATCGACCTTCAAGTACGACGGCAAGGATTACCCCTTCACCGGCTCACCGGACTACGATGCGCTGGCCCTCAAGAAGGTCAACGGTTCCACCGTCAACAGCACGATGAAGCTCGGGGGTAAGGTGGTCGGCATGAGCGTGCGATCGATCTCCGATCACGGAAAGAAATTGACCCTGACGACCAATTTGAAGAAGGCCGACGGCAAGAAATATCACGCGGTGGCGGTTTTCGACCGACAATAGGGCCGACCGCGGATCAGCCCGGCGGCGGCGTGGCGAGCCGTCGGGCGCGATTTCTCGAGGGAGCTTCGCGTCAACCGGGCTGCACCACGCCATTCGGTGTGAGTTTGTCGACCGCCTGCGGCAGCACCTGCGAGAGCTTCTGCGCCAGCTCTTGCGGGCTCAAGCCGAATTTTGCCGCGAGCCCCGAGATCACGTCCGATCCGAACACGGCATGCACTTGATCGGGCGAGATCGGCAAATTGGCGCCCGGGCCGACCCAGGACTTTACCGTGTTGCCCAAGCCCTGCTGTTCCATCTGA
>Ga0209006_10003561_pt1 | contig 14145 bp, 18 predicted proteins | sample JacPin_JW_Ref_O2_FD_188567 | JGI IMG/M metagenome (GOLD analysis project Ga0209006, IMG submission 188567) | Forest soil microbial communities from Algoma, Ontario, Canada - Jack Pine, Ontario site 1_JW_Ref_O2 (SPAdes) (version 2) | ecosystem: Environmental > Terrestrial > Soil > Boreal... | reverse complement strand
TAGCCATGATTGTGCTTTTTACCGCGATCTTCAGCATGATGTCGCTGATCCAGGACCGGAACGAAGGCTTTTTGCTCTCGGTACTGGCAGCGCCGGTGAGCCGGTCGTCGGTAGTTCTGGGCAAAGTGCTGGGCGGAGGGACGCTGGCCGCCATCCAGGGAATTATTTTCCTGGTGTTTGCGCCGCTGGTTGGAGTGCACCTGACCCCAACTGCCATTGGCTTGAGCATCCTGGCAGTGATCCTGATCAGCTTCGAATTGACCGCGCTGGGCTTTGCGATTGCCTGGCCGATGGACTCGACCCAGGCTTTTCATGCCATTGTGAACATACTGCTGATCCCGCTGTGGCTGCTCTCGGGCGCGTTGTTCCCGCTCAGTGGAGCCGCCGGCTGGATGCGTTTCTGCATGATGCTGAACCCCTTGACCTACGGAGTGGAAGCACTGCGGGGGGCGTTGTTTCCCGATGCGCCAACGCAGTTTTCGCTCACGGTCAACCTGGGGGTGACGGCAGTGTTTTGCGTGCTTACCTTTGTGGCGGCCTGGGCGATTGTGAACCGGCGCACCAACAAGCCTTCGGCTTAGGAGTTTGACTGTGTACGTGGCGGAAACCAACCAGCGCCCTTCTGTGGCTCTGCCTTTGGCTTTGATTGTCGCGGTGAGCGCGGCTGCGGTTTGCTTCCTGCTTTGGCTGCTTTACCTGCACCATCCGCTGGACGCTTCAGCGGCACACTTTCGCTTCCTGCCTTCACTGAACGCGCTGCTGAACGGGCTGTGCACGGTTGCGTTGCTGACGGGCTTCTACTTTGTCCGCCGGCGCAATATTCCTGCTCATCGCGTGTCGATGATCATCGCGTTTGTCTTTTCGTCCCTGTTCCTGGTCAGTTACATCACCAACCATGCGCTGCATGGGGAGACGCACTTTCCCGGGTTCGGCACGGTGCGGACGGTTTATCTTTCTATTCTTATCAGCCACATTGGGCTGTCGGTGATCGCACTGCCCATGGTGCTGACAACGTTCTTCTTTTCTTTGAGCGGGCGCATCCGCCAGCATCGCAAGATCGCGCGCTTCACCCTGCCCATCTGGCTTTACGTGTCGGTGACCGGGGTGGTGGTGTATGCCATGTTGGCTGCCTGGCGTTGAACGCGGACGACGGGACGACACAGCTTCTACGCGCCGGCATCTGGATTCTGGTCGTCGGCATCGTGGCCGCGGTGTTGACGGCCACGGTGTTTGGCGGGATTGGCATACACGGACCACATACCAACTCCGGTTGGCTGATGCTGTTGCTGGCGATGATGTGCCTGCCGTTTGGAACTATGCTGACGCTGCTGGGAGCCGCCAAGTGGCTGCGCAACCGGCGCATCGCGCGGATGAAAAAATCTTAACGCTGAAATCTGCGTAGAAGCGCGGTTCCGCATAAAGCGGAGCGAGTTCTGCTATGCTTCAGCCTTACCCAAAACAGAGGGAGCATTATGGCAAAGAGCATCAACAAAGTGATTCTGGTGGGCAATGTAGGCAAAGATCCGGAGGTCAAACTTCTCCCCAGCGGCTTGCCTGTCGCCAACCTCGGCCTGGCCACTTCCGAGCGCTTCAAGGACAAGACCGGTGAATGGCAGGATCGCACCGAGTGGCACAACCTGACCGCGTACCAGCGGGTGGCGGAAATCATTCGCGACTACGTGAAGAAGGGCGCCAAGCTGTACGTCGAAGGCCGGATTCAGACCCGGTCCTGGGATGACCAGGCAACCGGGCAGAAGAAGTACCGCACCGAGATCATCGTCAACGACATCATGCTGTTGTCGGGCCGCGGCGAGGGAGACGGCGGCGGTGGCGGTCCGCGCTCGAGCAGCGGCTCCTTTGATCAACGGCAGCCGGTGCATCACGAGGAATTTGGCGGTACCGAAATCACGGACGACGATATTCCTTTTTAGCATCTGACGCGTAGCCCCGGTGGTGAAGGAAATTGCCGAGCGCAAGAAGGCGACGCCGGGGTAGATCGCTTTCGCATGCCTACGGCATAAGGGACGATATCGTTCCGATTCCGGGGTGGAGCCTCGACGCTGTGCGGAATAATGAAGCACCCAAACTACTTCGTTCTGTCTGATCGCCGGGGAGTCCGAGGTGCGCTCCATCCTCATTGACTTATTTAAGTCGCTTGCTCGCAATCTGACCATGAAGTCGAACGCCATTCGCACGTCTATTGACCTGCTGCGTGACGTTCACCGCCGGATCCATGAGGCCGCCGCCCGGAAGGGTTGTTCTGCCCGGAAGCTCATTCTTGCCGGAATCGAGCAGGCAGTGGAAGAAGCCAAGGTGTCCCGGCCTAAACGGCGGCTCAGTCTCGATCAACCGTTGATCCCGCCTGCAGGGTGGCGCATCCGCATTACGGACGAAGAGCTTATGAGCTCATTGACCTTCCCTGACATCATGTATGGCTCGCGATCGCAGCGCCGGAATATGTTCACGCGGCCATCGTAAGGAGTGGTCGGAAGGAGAAACGGGATCGCGTTTTTTGCCGTTTCACTCAACTTGGATTCCTTCGCTTTATGACTACGGCTGCGGTGATGGACGGAAAGCCGCTGACGATGACCCAAGCTTGGCGTGTTTACGACCATTTGTATGATGACGACCGCGTGACATTCATCTCTGAGCCGCCGGAGGTGGACAAGCGATTCCGCGAAAAGGCGTCGCGACGAACGTTTCCCCCAAGGTATAGGCCGATGCCTGGCTGCTAGCCGTTGCCCAGGCGACGGAGGGTATTTTGCTGACCTTTGACAGGACGCTTGCTTCCCAAGGCGTATACTGCTTGCCGAAAAGAGGCTAGCGCGGATTGACTTGGAGATACTGTCACGGTGTTGCGATTGTTACGAGCCAGCGAAGATCAGAAGGAAAAACTTTTGACAGCCGCACGCGAGGCCCCACCCTCCAGTCCTCAGTTGTTAACGGTAACCGATGGTTCGCTGGGCCTCCCTCCGAAAGGTTTTGTGCGCGACTTTTCCCGTAGCGAGATTGGTCGAGGGTGGCACGTCTTCATGATTGCCCGCGAAGCCTTTCAACGATGGGAACAGTTTGATTTGGGATGGGTACAGGTCGCGAATCCGACTGCCAAGATCGCACTAGAACAGATGGTAGCTGTGGAGGCTCACACTGCCTGCTTGTGGTCGATCAACCTTAGCCGCATCGTTGAGATTCTGGACAACTCGACTCGCTTCGGTTTTATGTACGCCACCACTGCCCTTCACGTCGAGGAAGGACAGGAGCGCTTTGTCATCGACTTTGATCCCGAAAGCGGATCGGTGTCTTATCTCATCGAAGCGGTATCTCGTCCGCGGCACATTTTGGCCCGGATCGGCTACCCTGTCTCGCGAGCGATGCAGCATCGATTCGCAAGAGATTCACATGCACGGATGAGACGCTGCATCCTGGGAAGCTAACTTCCCAGACGAAGTGCAAATGGAACGAACCTGTCGATAAGCAAACACATAGCCTGAATGGGTCAGTCACAGTTTCATTAGGGTCAGTTCCGTCTGATCGCGTCGCGACCTATATGCACCAAAATACGGTGCATATAGGTGCTATAATTGGTGCGAAGGAGAAAAGCATGAGAGCATCCGTAACGCTCGATGACGACCTGTTGGAGACGGCGCACGAGTACACCGGGATGACGGAGAGGGCGGAGCTGCTTCGCGAAGCCCTCAAATCGATCATTGCGCGGGAGGCCGGGCGCAGGCTTCTCGCTCTGGCCGGGACTGCTCCGAATATCAAAGATGTGCGCAGACGGCGAGTGGATGAACCATGATCCTCGTCGACACTTCCATCTGGGTTGAAATGTTCCGGAGGGGAAGATTCAAAGCAGCGCTGGCAAAGCTACTCGGAAATGACCAGCTCTGCACCCATCCGTTCGTCCTCGCGGAATTAGCTTTCGGTTATCTCCCAGACCGGCAGCAGACGCTCCTTGAATTCGAGAAACTCAACGCACTACCAACCATACGCACGGCGGACGTGCGATACATGATCGAAGCTCGGGGCTTGTTTTCCAAAGGCATCGGCTTCATCGATGCTCAACTCATTGCCGCGTGCATCACTACGCACGGCACGCAAATCTGGACCATCGACACGCCTCTCGGCAGAGTGGCGGAATCTCTCGGCCTTCGTGCAACGCCTTCGTGACATCCTTTGTGTCTGCGCAGAGGCACTCGGGAAACAGAACGGCGGAATGCAGGACAGCCGGAAAAATGATCCTAATGAAATAGTGTCAGCACCTTAATTTTCATCTCTGCCGGACAGCGAAGCAAGACGAACTCTGATAACAATATCGTTCAGCGCCTCTTCTGCTGTTGGCGAGGCCGGTAGAGAAGTGATCGCCCCTTCCTCTACAAGACGGGCTCTCAGCGTGCAGAATTCTCGTTCGTAATAGTCTTTGTTGCCTGGGTCAAGAGTCTCTTGCTCATTGCCTTCTCGCTTTCTTGCCATCAGCTCGGGAATAAACGGTAGTCCAAAGATGGTGTTGAGGACGCCGAGATTTGCTTCGATCTCGCCCGATCGCATGAGATGGATTCCGGTGAGAAGAACACGGAACGTATAAAGTAGGGGCTTGATTCGCGGTTCTGCTTCCTTTTGAAAGAGATCCCACTGACTTTGGGCAAACCCCAGGTAGTGGTGAACATGGTTTCTGGTCAGACATCGGGGAACGAGGTGCTTCAACTCCTCATACTCTGGCGTTCTATGGACCACGAGTGGCGACAACAACTGTTCGAGCACGTAGCCATTCGGACGCAAGAGCATCTTGAAAAACTTGAGCACGTCATGAGTCACCAGGTCGAGTTCGATCTGATCGTTCTGCGAGAACTCGATCGTTTCCTCGGGGGGCAGCAGGCCCAGCATCCTTTCGGCAGGAAGGATGTGCACGCCTCTCAAGTCCCAATCTGAATTGGGAGAGGGGAATCCGTAGAGATGTGCGCCACTGATAGTAGCGAAAAGTAGCGGATAGCGATGCCCTCGCACTGCCGCTAGCAATTGCTCAGGAATCAAACCTCGCCCCCCACCATCTTGCCCCGAGCCCAGACCAGGAGACGGTTCGCCTCCTGATAATTGGGAGTATCAGGCAAAGAAGTAATGTTGAAAGCCGATTCGAATTCCCGATGTAGCGAAAGGCGCCATGCGTTGACCTCGCTCCAAGGCTGAGCGCCATCGCAAATGCTCAGGAGGGCGTCCCGGTGCTGCGAAACGCGGACCGGGACGTGCGCCTCATTTAACACGCTGATGCCCTGCAGCAGCAAGCGTATGAGATGCATCGCATGCTTCCATTTCACTTCGCCCCTTACTCTGAGGTCCTGCTCCAGTCTTTTAAACTGCGACATCACATAGCCATTGTAGGTTTGGTAGACAAGCTTCGAGATGAAGATGTGGCGTTTGGCCAGTAACGCATCCGCAACTTCAGAGCTTTGCTCCACCATTGGGGTGAACAGGCATTCCAGGATGTTGGGGTTCGCTTTGAGGGCAAGGATCAGAAATTTCTTGAGCTCCCAATAACACTCTTGTGTTTCCGGCTTTTCGATCTGCTCGGGGACACCAAAGATGGACCATTCCAGCTCTGCGGGAGGAAGGTAAATTCCCCGCCGATCGATGTCCGAATCTGCGCGGCTGAGACCATAGGCTTGTGACCCTACTACGCAGCGATAGATAACGTAGCGATCAAAATCAAGTTCTGAGTGAGCGGCCGCGGAGTCTGCGATAGGACCTGTCTTGACCTGCTTCAAAATCGAGAACTGGTTGCGTTCCAGGGAAGTTTGGGAACCGTCCACGAAACGGACACGATACAGCTGCTGAGCGCCAGAGGGATAAGCTATGACCTCGGCGACAGCACCCGGGCTTTCCTTTAAATCGTCACTGGGCTGTTTGCGTAGGACGATCTGCGTCCCGATAGGAACGATGAGATCGTCATACGATTGTTCTTTGTTCCTCATGGGAGAGCATGCAGAGCGTTCCGGTAGCGTTTCATGATCTTGTCCGCTCTTGTCATCTTTTTCTCCAAGGCTGGATCGTACGGCGTAAGTTGGTAACCGTCTTGCGGCGCTTCGATGAGAAAAGAGCTGCACCCTCGCGGGTCTGCAGGCGGTCGATCACTTCTATCGCCAGCACTGCACCGAGCGGGTTCCTGATTTTGCGACTTCGACCACAACCATGCTTTTACCTTTGCCTAATAACAACTTTAGCTCAAGGGTACAAACGGATCGTTTTCCAGCCACCATTTTCACGGGTGAAGAGGAAGCGATTGTGCAGGCGGTTTTCTCCGTTGATCCAAAATTCGATCTGCTCAGGGTAGACGCAGTAGCCTTTCCAGTAGGAGGGGCGGGGCACTTGTCCTGGGTGCTCCGCGGCGAATTGGCGAACCTGGGCTTCCAACTGCTCACGACTGCCGAGGGGGCGGCTTTGCCGGGAGACGGCGGCTCCGATCTGGCTGTCGCGCGAGCGGGTGTAAAAGTAGGCATCGACATCGGCGGACTCGAGTTCGCTGACCGGGCCCTCTACCCGTACCTGGCGACGCAGTGCCTTCCAGTAGAGACAAAGAGCAGCCCGGGGATTCGATTGCAGTTCGACGCCCTTCCTGCTTTTGGCATTGGTGAAGAAGCAAAAGCCGCGCTCGTCCACCCCCTTCACCAGGACCATGCGCACGCTGGGCCTGCCATCGGCTGTTGCGGTGGCCAGGGCCGCGGCGTTGGGGTCGTTCAGTTCGCTGCTCTCCGCTGCCTTCAGCCAATCTTTGAAGAGTGCGATTGGATCCTTAGATTCAAGGTGCATGCTTCGATGGTAGCCTGCGTTAGCATCGATGGATGCTCCAGAAAGAGATTTCATGTTGACGGAAGAACAAGTGCGGGCAGTGCTGTTTTACCAGGACCTGATCCCCGCAATGGGCAAAGCGCTGATGGATTTTTCCGCCGGACGGGTGCAGCAACCGGTGCGTACCATCATCCCGGTGGCAGAGCATGGCGGCTGGTTGGGTGTGATGCCGGCTGTATACGGGAACGTCATGGGCGCTAAGATGGTCACCTTTTATCCAGGGAATGCAGAGCTCAAAAAGCATACGCACATGGCGGTTATCCAGCTCTTTCGCTCCGATACAGGAGAGCCACTGGCAACCATGGACGGCCGGCTGATCACGGAAATGCGGACCGCAGCCGTATCTGCGGTGGCGGTTGACCAGCTGGCTGCTCCCAAAGCAAAGGTGCTGGCGATTCTGGGCAGTGGGGTGCAGGCACGGTCCCATATGCGGGCGCTCGCCGGTGTGCGCCAGTTTAGCGAAGTGCGGCTGTGGAGCAGGTCGCAGGAGCATGCACAGACATTCGCCCGAGAGATTGGGGCACGTGTCACGACAGCGGAAGATGCAGTGTCTGGCGCGGACGTGGTGCTGGCCCTGACCAGTTCGCCAGAGCCGATCCTCAAAGGAAAATGGCTCAAACCGCATGCCATGGTGTGTGCTATCGGCGCCGCGACCCCCGATCGCCGCGAATTGGATGAGGAAGCAATGCGCGGCGCGGTGGTGGTTGAGTCGCGCGCGGCAGCTGGGAAAGAAGCGGGCGACATTGTTCTGGCCAAGGCAAAGATTACGGCGGAGATCGGGGAGCTGCTGAACGGCACGCCGCTCGAGCGCGGAGAGCGGCCGGTAGTTTTCAAATCTGTTGGGATCGCGGTCGAAGATATCGCGGCGGCACAACTGGTCTATGAGAAGCATGTTTAGTAAGGCGATTGTTCGGATTCCGGGAAGGAATTTTGCTGAGGGACTTACCACGGTCCAGTTGGGTGTTCCTCTTCTTGAGCAGGTGCTGGCACAGCATGCGCAGTATTGCGAGGCGTTGCAGGATTGCGGGCTTACCGTTACCACGCTGGAGGCGGATCTCGATCATCCCGATTCGACGTTTGTCGAGGATACTGCGGTGGTGACTTCGCGCAGCGCGATGCTAACCCGGCCCGGGGCTCGGTCGCGCGAAGGCGAGGTGGCGGCGATGCGGCCTGTTTTGCTTCGTTTGTTTCCTGCTCTCACGGAGATTGAGGCGCCAGGGACGTTGGATGGTGGCGATATTTGCGAGGCCGGCGAGCATTTCTTTCTTGGAGTTTCGCACCGGACGAATGAGGAGGGAGCGCGTCAGCTAGCTGCGTGCCTGGCTTCGAATGGATTCACCTCTGAGGTGGTTAATGTTCGGGGGATTCAGAGCATCCTTCACCTTAAGAGCGGGGTTTCTTATATCGGGGAGAACACGCTGGTGGTGATCGAAGAAATGGCTGGGCTGTTCCCTGGTTATGAACGAATCGTGGTTACGCGGGAAGAGAGCCATGCGGCTAACTGCGTTCGGGTGAATGACAGGGTGTTGGTGCCGGCTGGTTATCCTAGGTTGCCCGGGGAGCTTCGGGAGCGTGGGTTCGATCCGCTGGAGTTGGAGATGTCGGAGTTTCAGAAGATGGATGGCGGGCTTAGTTGTCTTTCGTTGCGGTTCTGAGTAGGGGCCGAGTTGCCGGCGAGGTATGGCGCCTGCTAAAGCATTAGTCAAGGAACGAGGGCTTTTTCCAGTTGAAGTGGCGGCCGAGGATGGCTTTGATGATCAGATGATCGGTGGCGGAGGTGGGGCCTACTCCTACTCCGATGTTGATCTCCCACTTGGGTGAAACGTTCAGATCAGTCACTACAAAGATCTGCTGCTGCTGATTATGCAAAGAGTCAAATGTACCCAGCCGGCCGTAGTCCGCATAGTATTCGACACCACCACTGATCTTCTGGCTGAAATCGTAACTAAGCTTGGCCGCAGGGGAAAACCCTACACCCTGCTTGATGTCAGGACCATGCCAGGTGCGCTCTAGCGCCGGGTTCACCGCCCAATACCAACGGCCCATATATTTGTCGACAATCGGTCGTACCTCCCATGTCCAGGTGTCAGGAGAATAGACCGCGCGCTGATACCCAACCTCCGTCGATAAACTCACTCCCACCGGCCAATGCCACGAATCGGGCACCCGCACCCGGGGACGGATGTGGTCCCCTACCCACTGCACACCATGCCCATTCTGCCAGCTGGTAAAAACATAGAAACCTACCTCCGCCCAGTTGGTCAAACCCTGGGTAATCTCAAGCGTCTCGTGCAATTGATGGTTGGTAGGATATACGCCGTCCACCACGTGCTTCTGCCCTTCGGGAGTGAAATTGGAATGAAGCTCAACCATGGTGCTCTTTGGTTCGATCGTGTCCGCACCATATACCTGGATCTCGTAGTTGCCCTGGGCACGCAGCGGCCTCACGCTCACCAGCGTGGCAAGTAGTGCGGCAACGTAAAGCCAATTACGCATATTGGAAGAGCATCATGAAGCCTGCATCCATGTGGTTCTGCTGGTGGCAGTGAAAGAGCGTTGGCCCGGGATCGTCGGCGGTGAACTCCACCTCCACTTGCGCGCCTGCGTCGAGCAGGATGGTGTCTTTTAAGATGCCGCTAACCTCAGGATGGCCCGGCAGACGGCGCACTTCAAAGCTGTGACGGTGGAGATGGACAGGATGGTCGTTGGTGCTGCGGTTGATGAATGCCAGGCGATAGCGTTGGCCAGGGGTCAGCTTCGGACTCGCCGTATCGGGATAAGACTTGCCATTGATGGTCCAGTGATCCATGGCGCCATGGCCGGCAAATTTTGATTCTATGACCAGGGGAATGGTTACCGCGTCCGGCGCTGGAGCGGGTGACGGACCCGCCGCGGCAAATGGCAGGTAGTCCCAGATAAGTTGATTGGGTTGATCCCATTGCGGCTTTCCGCTGCTTCCCGAATATTCGACCACGATGCCCATGCCAGCAGCCATGATGTGCTTGCGCACTTCTCCCATCACCCAAGTGCCGGGATGATTCATCTCCACCAGTGCACTGACGCGTTCGGCAGGGGCTAGGCGCAGCATTGAAACCATCTGGGGCCGCGGCACCTGATTGCCATCGAGAGCAACGACTTTGAATTGATGCCCGCTGAGCGCGATCCAATGTACTTCGGAGGGGCTGGAGTTAAGAATGTGTAACAAGACCTGCTCGCCCGCCCTGACCCGCAGCGGCTCGCCGAAGCCCAACACGCGGCCGTTGATGGTGGATACTTCGTAGACCGGGTCCATGGCGCCGTCGCCACTGGCCAGCAGCTGGCCATCCCAATCGTGCAGTGCGAGAAAGAACTCCTGGTCATAACGCGCGGGGTTGTCGCGGGGCTCGATGAGCAGAAATCCGTGCTCTCCGGTGTATTGACCTTTGTGCAAGTCTTTGCCGGCAAAAATATGGGTGTGATACCAGCGGAAGCCTGCAGGTCGCGGAGTAAAGGTATAGCGGGCGCGGCCGCCCGGCGGGATCATAGGGGTACCCTCTTCCATGGCGCCATCGACGGCCGAGGGCAGGAACAGGCCATGCCAATGCACCACTTCGCTCGTGGCCGTCTGATTGGTCACATCTATGGTGACCGGGCGTCCCTCCTGCAAGCGCATCAGCGGGCCCGGGATCTGACCGTTGTATGCGATCGTCCGGATGGTTCGGTGGGGGCCGGCCTCAAGCTCACAGGATGCGATGTTGAGGGTGTAATCCGCCGGAGGGGTCTGCTGGGCGCGCGCTGCTAACGCCGTAGAAGCGACGGTCAGGCCGGAAAGCTTAAGCATTTGCCGCCGGGTAAGCAAATCTCAGCTTAACAAATTAAGAAGTGGTAGGAGCGGGCCGGGTTCACGCATCTCAGCAATTTAAAGACAACTCTCAGGGAAGAAAGGCAATATGGGAACTATGTTGTCGATAGGTTTGTTCATCAGGCACAAGCGTTTCTTCTTTTTGTGGGCCATCGTCCTGCTGGCGATCACGCTCCGCCACACCAAGGCTCAAACGGCAAACGGATTGAGCAGCGATGCCATCGTCGATCATCTGAACGCGGTTATCGACTGGTACCGGCAAGTGTCGAGCCGGGTGCCGGCGGCAGGCCTGCCCAGCGATGCGGTGTACCAGTTCAATGCGCAGACCATGTCGGTGGAGGTGGTGCAACTGGCCTTCCAGTCTGCACAGACCGAGGCAGCGCTGCTTCCCGCCGCAAGCCCGGCTAAGGGCGCAGGCAGCAGCGCACCTTCGGCACTGGCCAAGCTCGAGAGCGACACCAATGCGCGCATCACGGCACTCGAGGCACAGATTGCCGATCTGAGCCAGCAGATTGCGAGCGCACCCAGGGCCAAACGGCAGCCGCTTCTCGCGCAACGAGACAGCGCGGAAGGCGAATTGGATTTGCGCAAAACCATGCGCGACACGTTTCAGCAGTTGACGCAGTTCACCAGCGCGGTTGGTGAAGGTGGCAAAAGCGGTCTCGAAGGCAAAATCGACGAATTGCGGCATTCGGTTCCTGAACTCTCGAATGCCGGCGGCAGCAAGCCGGTCACCAAGCCGCCGGTGGCGAGCGGGTCGATTCCATCTTCCGGCGGACTGATTGGCGAAGTCATTGTGCTTTATGACCAGTTGCAAGCAATGCATCAACTGAGCCTGCTGATGCAGGAGACCACGCGGGTACGCGATGCGGCCAACAAGTTGCGCAGCCCGATGGTGGCTACTCTGCGGGCAACCATCGCACAAGGACAGCAGTTGGCAAGCACGACGGCGGCGGCGACCAGCAACGGACCAGCTCAACCGGCACAGCAAAAGCAGCAATTCGAGGCGCTGGCAGCGCGGTTTAAAGAGATCGCCAGCGCGTCCCTTCCGTTGAGCCAGGAGATAATCCTGCTCGACCAGAGCAGCTCTAATTTTCAGGAGTGGCGACAGTCCATCCTGCACGAATCGAATGGCATCCTGCGGTCGATTATTCTGCGTGTTTTGAGCATTGCCGTGGCGATGGGAGCGATTTTGTTGCTGTCAGAAGTTTGGCGCAGAGTCACGTTCCGATATGTCTCCGACGTGCGCCGGCGGCGACAGTTTCTTGTGCTGCGCCGGGTGGTGATGGGGTTCTGCATGGGGATCGTGCTGATACTTGGGTTTGTCAGCGAGTTCAGCTCGCTGGCTACCTTCGCCGGGTTTATTACCGCAGGCGTGGCCGTTGGATTGCAAACCATTTTGCTCTCGGTGGCAGCGTATTTTTTTCTGGTGGGCCGATGGGGCATCCGGGTGGGCGATCGCATCAGCGTGGCTTCGGTTACGGGCGACGTGATCGACATTGGGCTGGTGCGCCTCTACCTGATGGAACTTGCAGGGACGGGCGTGGATCTGTATCCCACCGGCAGAGTGGTGGTGTTTTCCAATTCCGTTCTCTTTCAGCCGACTACGCCGCTGTTCAAACAGATTCCGGGATCGGAGTACGCCTGGCACGAGGTGGCTATTCTCCTGAACCCGGGGGGAAAGTATGACCTGATTGAATCGCAATTGCTGGAAGCGGTGCGGTCGGTGCACGCGGAGTATAGCGACGAACTGCAGCGGCAATTGGGATACACGGAACGACGCATGGATATTTCCGTGCGGCCGCCGGATCCGCACGGCCAATTGCAGTACGGGGATTCGGGGCTGGAGTACGCGGTGCGCTACCCGGTGGATTTGCGCAAGGCCTCCGAGGTGGACCAGAAAATTACCCGCAAGGTGCTGGAGATGCTTGAGCAGGGAGGGGATCTGCAAGCGAGTATTTCTGGGGTGCCGAAGATTCGTGCCGCGGTTAAGTGGTAGGAATCCGCAGGGACTCAAGAGAGTAAGAACCGCAGGTCCCTCCACTACGCTGCGCTCCGGTCGGGATGACAATTCTGGTGTGGCCGAAAGAACTTCAGCGGGAAATACTTGACCCCAGCGAAAGAATTGTCATCCCGACCGGAGCGCAGCGTAGTGGAGGGACCTGCGGTTCGCTTAACCTCGCTAGGGGGCGGTGAGCGCGTTCAACAGGGTGATCGCATCCTGCACGCTGGTATGGGGTGCCATGGGCTGAAAGGCAGAACGGACCTCGTGCTGGTCCCTGCTGATGTTTTTGAAAAGAATGATGTGCCCGGAAACGTGGACGTCCACCAGGCTCGTCTTCCACCTGTTTTCACTGACCTGCTCGCGGCGAATCTGAAAGGTGCCGCCTTTTTCAATGCGGCCCAGGATGCCGAAGCCGAAATCGATCTCGCTCACGATGTGAGCGTCAATCCTTAGCAGCCGCTTCAATTGCGGCTGGATCCACACTTCTCCGGTCAGAGCATGATAGACGCGAGCTTCGTAAGTGGATGCGTTGTAAGCGGGATTCGGCCGGAAGGAGAGACGCACGCTGCCTTCTTCCGCAGCACCCTCGTATTCGTAAAGAAACGCGTCAGGCATGGCAGCAATGAGCCGTTGCACACGCTGCTCTTCGGCGTCGTGGTCCTGCTTCATCCTCGCCTGCTCTGAAGGATTGTGCAGCAGGTTGTTGAGCCGGTCCGTCTCCTTCTTTTGCGCCGTGGGGTCGAGCGGCTTGCCGTTGCGCGCGAACACGCGGTCGACAGGCCCATCAACCGTCTCCACTTCGTGCTCTACCAGGCTCTGGGTGAAGACCCGTTTTTCTACCCGGTATTGCCACAAGCTGACCTGGCGACGCTCCTGAAGTTCGTTGTAAACCACATCCTTAACCAGGTCATGGGCGGATTGCGTTGGACTTTGCGCCCACAGAGCGGGCACAGCATACATCAGCAGGGCCCCAGCCAGGGGCAGAATAGCTCTCATCTCTTGCCTTGTTACACTCAACTCATGCTAGACGAGACAACATTCCGCCGCCACTCGGATGCAGCGATCGAGGAACTCAAGAAGAGCCTCATCGAACGCGAGGAAGAAGGCGGTTTTGAAGTGGAAGAACAGAATGGGGTGCTGAGTATCCTGTTCGAAGAACCGCCCGCCAAGTTTGTGATTACCCCCAATACGCCTCCGCGCCAGATCTGGATTTCTGCGCTTTCAACCAGCTTCAAGCTGGACTGGTCAGATGCGGCTAAGAACTTTGTGTTGCCGAAGACCGGCGAAACGTTGCCCGAGGTGGTCGACCGGGTCATCGAAAAGCATCTGCAGTAACCACACAGGAAATGCGCAAAACGCTCTCCGTAGCCATCATTACCCGTGATGAAGAAGCCAACCTCGCACGCACCTTGGGCAGCATAGCCTGGGCGGATGAGATCGTGGTGGTGGATTCCGGCTC
>Ga0209006_10003560_pt1 | contig 14150 bp, 15 predicted proteins | sample JacPin_JW_Ref_O2_FD_188567 | JGI IMG/M metagenome (GOLD analysis project Ga0209006, IMG submission 188567) | Forest soil microbial communities from Algoma, Ontario, Canada - Jack Pine, Ontario site 1_JW_Ref_O2 (SPAdes) (version 2) | ecosystem: Environmental > Terrestrial > Soil > Boreal... | reverse complement strand
CAGCGTTCACCAGACAATAATGAAAGACCATGCCGACGCGTATCCAGTGAGTGCCAAATACGGCATTGAAACCAGGCTGTTGCGCGACCAGATTACCTCGGGTGCCAAAACTATTTTGCTGGTGCTTCTCGCGGCTGCCGCGCTGGTGTTCATCATTGCTTGTTCCAACGTGGCGAATTTGATTCTCGCGCGCACGGTTCGCCGCGAAGGGGAGCTTGCGATTCGGGCCGCGCTTGGCGCTACAAATTCGGCACTTCGCCGTACACTTCTTGCGGAAAGCGTATTGCTCTGCGGCGCGGGCGCATTGCTTGGGGTGTTGAGCGCGAGGCCGATGGTTTCCATCTTGGGGAGCTATGCTTCGCGATTCTCGGTGCGCGCACTCGATCTGGAAGTGGACTCCAGCATGTTGTGGGTCGGAGCGGGCTTGGCGCTAATCGCGGCGGTGGTGTTGGCGTTTGTGCCGCGGCTGCCCTCTGCCGACAGCTCTAATGGTATTGGCCTTCCGAGCGGTAGCGTGCGCATCACTGGCAGCACCAGCCGGCGGCTGCGCTTATTCGCGGTGACGCAGATCGCTGCGTCGTTTTTGCTGCTGGCAGGCGCCAGCATGCTGGTCAAGACGCTGCTGCATCTGCAATACGCGCAGACCGGGCTGGACACCGACCACGTTCTGACCATGGACGTTCCGTTGATGTCATACGGCAAGACGCCCGAGCAGATCGCCGGCTTCTATCGCGAAACAATCCGCCGCGTCTCGGAGCTTCCCGGCGTGGATAAAGTCGCGGTCGCCGTGAGCGTTCCCTGGCGTGACGCAGGCGGCTTCGGTCCCGGCCTGGAATTCACTGCCGAGGGACACGTCAAAAATCCTGGTGAAGAGGACCAACGGGCCCACTTTCGCGCTGTCTCACCGGGATATTTCGCATCCCTGGGCATCCCTATAGTTGCTGGACGTGATTTCAACGAGTCCGATCGCATCGGCGGAGAGCGCGTCGCGATCATCACCCAAAGTGTTGCGCAGCATATGTTTCCCAATCAGGATGCGGTTAATCGCCATATTACATGGACAGACCCAGTGATAAAGTTCATCCCGGGATTCACCCCTGAGCCGATCCGCATTGTGGGTGTGTACGCCGATTTCGATGACGAGCACGTCATACCCGGCCCGCAGATGACTATTTATCACCCTTTCGAGCAATTGATGTTTGGCGGCAACCTGTTTGTGCGTACCAGCGCAAATCCCTATGGCCTGATTGCACCGATTACCCGCCTTATCCATGACATGTCGACGGACCAGCCTGTCGAACACCCCATGACGCTGTCGGACGTCCGCTCGCAAGTGCTGTCGGCGGACCGGCTGAACTCGATTGTGTTCGGTGGCTTTGCCATCGTGGCTCTGGCCATTGCGGTTGTTGGCGTTGCCGGGGTGTTGGCGTTCTCGGTCAGCGCGCGGACGCGCGAGTTTGGCATCCGGCTGGCGATTGGGTCGCAGCCGAACCATCTCCTGGCGGGCGTCATCGCTCAAGGCGCGGTTATCGCGGCGGTCGGCGTTATTACCGGCACCGCGCTCGGGTATGTGTTAGCGCGGCTGGCGAACAGATATTTCGATGGCATGCAGATGCCGAGCACGTTGCCGGTGGTGGCGTCGGCGTTTGTGTTGTTGGCCGCCGCGGTCGTCGCTTCGGCGCTCCCGGCCGCACGCGCTGCGCGCATTGACGTCATGCAGGCCTTGCGGTCGGATTAATCTTCCAATTTCTCGTCCGCGTCTCTTTGTGAGAGACTACCGCCGAATTAAGCTAATGAATTTCGAGACGGGAGACCTCACATGAAAACGCTAGCGACGATTGCTCTGACCCTCACACTATTTACTTCCTTGTTCGCCCAGGACGTCATGAAATACGGCGTCAAACACATCAAAGTGTTGGCCGAGGATGACAAGGTTCGCGTTTTGCATTTCACTCCATCCAAGGGCGACAAGACTCCCGTTCATTCCCACCCGGAAACGGTGTTGTACGTTGTCAAGGGTGGCAAAATCCGCACTACGTTGCCTGACGGAACCTCGACGGTGACCGAACTGAAGACCGGTCAGACCACCTTACGCGCTCCAGTCACCCATTCCGACGAAGCACTTGATGACATTGACCTCCTCATCGTCGAACTTAAAAAGTAAACTTCATTCGTTTCCTAATGGAATTCAGTCGCGTTTTCAAACGAGATTTATTGCGTGAGGAAAAATCACTGAGGGCGCGCTTCAGCGCGGGATTTTGTCGTAAGCCATCAGCGCCAGGAGCAAGGGGATGTGCAGCACGGTGGCGTGCATAAGCCACTTGGCGCGCGCGTTAGTCTTGGTGCTGGCGGCCCAGATAGCGACCTGAACTAGCGCGGTGCTCACCACCAGGGCGCCGAAAAAGTATAAAACTCCCGCAAGACCCAGCAACGCAGGAAGCAAACTAACGGCCACGAGACCGGCCGCGAACCACACGATCTGACGGAACGTGCGCGTGCCATTGCGATCGACTACCGGCAGCATGAGAATTCCGGCGCGGGCGTAATCTTCGCGGTACATCCAGGCGATGGCGTGGAAATGCGGGAATTGCCAGAAGAAAAGAATGGCGAAGAGTAGCCATGCGCCGCGGTCGAGCGAGCCGCTGGCCGCGACCCAACCGATCATGGGCGGCACAGCGCCGGGAAAAGCGCCGACAAACGTCGCCCACACGGTGCGCTTCTTCAGCGGAGTGTAGGCAAGAAGATAGCTGAGACAAGTGAGCGTGCCGAGGGCGCAGGCCAGCACGCCACCGACGAGATAAAGATCGACGGCTCCCGCGATCGATAAGGCCACGCCGAAGAGCAAGGCTTCGCGCGGTTGAACAACACCTGTGGGAAGCGGGCGGCCTGCGGTGCGGCGCATGAAGCGGTCGGAGTCTCGCTCAATGTAATGATTCAGCGTGGCGGTTCCCGCGGCGATCAGCATAGTAGCAAACACGGTATGCAGCATGTGCAGCCAATTCACCGGGCCGCGCGCGCCCATGTAATAGCCGGCGGCAGTAGTTATCAGAACGAGGAAAGAAACGTCGGGCTTGGTGAGCGTGATAAAGGCATTGGCGCGAGAGGACAACGTTAGTTCGGTGGTGCGCGCAGTGCTCATTAAATGGCCACCGGCCGCTGCGTGGCGGCAGGCAATTCCCTTCTGCGTGGGACGAGACGATAGCAGAGTAAAACAATCAGGATGGAAACGCCAAAGAGTATTGCGCCGACGACGGTGTGCAGAACGGTGAGCGTAACCATGAGCGGCATGGGCTGCGGTGCGTCGGCAGTGGTCAGGCGCGACCAATAGGCGCCAAGGCCGAGGAGTAATTGCGTGCCAAGGATGGCATGCAGCAAGATTCGCGTCTTGGAAAGGGCCGCGGATTTTTCAAAGCGGCGACGAAGCACGGCGGCCAGCCAGATAACCATGCCCAGGACGATTAACGCGCCTACCAGGTGCGGCCACACGGGGATTTCCTTATGGCGGAAGCCGGCTCCCAGAATCACCTGAAAATAAATCACCGCGGCATTCGCGATGGCTAGGGTGTGAATGGAAGGTGACCCGGTGTCTTCCACTTGAGGCTGATCGGAGATCCACCAGTGGCTGGTGAAGACGGCGATGCTTAAGAGAGCGGCAAAGACAATCTGCGCAAAGCAGGCGTGGATAACCGGTAGCCAGTAATGGAGCAGCTTAATCACGACTTCGCCGCCAAGGACCGCTTGGACGGCAATTCCGGCGACAGCGATGACGCTAAACCAGCGTAACCAGCGGCGTTCGTCTTTCTTCCACACCAATACCGCTAGGGCTATCGAAAGCAGGCCCAGACCGCCAGCAATAAGGCGATGAGAGTGTTCGAAGCGGATCCCGCCGAACCACGGCGGCGTGAGCGTGCCATAGGAAAGCGGCCAATCTGGAACAGCGAGGGCGGCGTCGTTGGAGGTGACCAAAGCGCCGGCAATGAGGAGGAGGATGGTCCAGCAGACGACGAATATCGCAAACTTATGGACAGACGGATGGTAAGTGGTCGTCATTGGCCCAAGTCCCAACGGCGGATTATACATGAGTGGCGGAATGGCGCTATGAGGAAAATGGCGTTCGAATCCTTCGAAAATCTAAAAACTAATTGAACAAGGCGGAGCCAGCCAGTTCCGCACAGACCGCTTCAAACTTGAGATGCCGCAGCGGGGATAGTCGGCGCAGGCGGAATGAGTGTGGCCGTAGTGTCGAGTCCTACAGCGCGCAGAACCAGGTCCTTCAGAGCGGCGATGAAGTAGGGTGAGTCGCCCAAAGCGGGCATCATGCGGAAGATTTCGACTCCGTGCTTTTTGGCTTCCTCGCGAGCCTCGATATTGATTTCATGGAGGGTTTCAATGTGTTCGGTGACAAAGGAGATGGGCACCACGAGCATTTCCTTGACGTCTTCGTGGGCCAGGCGCTCGATGGTGGTGGTCAAGGGCGGCTGGAGCCATTTGGCTGGGCCGACGCGGCTTTGATAGCAGAGGATGTGCGTGCGCGGCCAGTTCGGAAATTGTTGGGCGCCTCGCTCACAAGTTAAACGGACGGTCGCTTCAATCTGTCGCGGGTAGGGGTCGCCCTTTTCTACCAGGCTCATCGGCAGTCCGTGAGCGCTGAAGATCAGATGAATGCGGGAGCTATCCGGAAACTGGCGCAGCACACGGCCGATGTTTTCAACGAGACCGCGTATGTATAGCGGATGATTGTAGAAACTTTCGACCACGCGTTCGGGCGGCGCTCCGCGAGAGGTGGTCCACTTCGCGGTATCGGCTACGCGATGCCATTCTTTCATGCTGCTGAGCGTGGTGGCGTAGGAGTAGTGCGGATACAGCGGGAGGAGCACAATTTCGTCGAGGGGGCCGGCGTTGCGCAGGGTGTCCATAGCTTCGACACTCATGGGATGCCAATAACGCATGGCTACGACCGCTACGGGGTCGACGTAGGGCGTGAGCGCACGCACTAAACGAACGCGCTGGCGTTCAGTCAGCGTTGCAATGGGAGAGCGCCGCCCGATTTGCGCGTAGCGTCCCATGACCGGTTTGCAGCGGCGCGAAGAAATCGCTTTGGCGATGGGCTTGCGCAGGAGGCCAAGAGGACCAAGCGGGATAATGTCCGGGTCCAGGAAAAGATTCAGCAGAAACGGCTCAACCGCGGCGAGGGAATCCGGGCCGCCCAGTTGAAACATCACGATGCCGACGCGCTTCTTTGCTGGCACTTACTTACCCCGATGCAGAGAATTCTTGAGGCGCTCGATGTCTTCGTGCAGCGCGGCGGCGCGGCGGGCCACTGACAGGTAGTAGGCGAAGAAAATGCCCCACGCGATTAAATATGCGGCAAAAATGCTGTTGAGATTTTTCACACGGCCTCCGCTTCATGACGGACCATTTCAAGCTCACCGCGCGCCGCTTCCATAGCGTAGCGGGCGCGCATCAACAATGCCATCAGGGCCAGCATGGCGAACCACGAAAAAAACGTCACCCACCACATGGTGGGATCCATGCCTGAACCGGGCCCGCCCATGATCACCGGTTGAGGATGCTGCGTGCGCCACCAGCGGATGGAACCAAAAACGAGCGGGACATCCAGAAACGCGAAAATACCAAAGAGCGCACTGAAAAGAGCGCGACGCTCGGGCTCTTCAACCAGCGTGCGTAGAACAAGAAAGCAAACATACAACAGCCACAGAATGAGCGTGGAGGTCAGACGCCAATCCCAGGTCCACCAGATCCCCCACACAGGATGAGCCCAGATCGGGCCGCTGACCAGCACCACTGACGTGAATACCAACCCCACTTCCGCCGCGGAAACGCTGAGCCAATCCCATTGCGGCTGGCGGCGGATTACGTAAAGAACGTTGGCGACGAAGCAGATGAAGAAGGCGGTGAGACCTGTCCATGCACTGGAGACGTGCAGATAGAAAATCCGCTGTATGGGACCCATGGTGCGTTCCGTGGGAGCGACAAAGAACGCGCCGTAGGCCGCCGCGCCTACCAGAAAAAAGACCACTGCCGCGGCGAGGACCTGCTTCTTCATGCTAGTTATTCCTCCAGAAGATATTCGCCCAAAAGCCATAGCAGCGTCAAAAACACCACGTCAAACGCAACCAGGAAGCCGATGCCTTTCCATTCGATATAGGGCGCGGCGTCTAAAAGCCCGATTGTTACCTGGGTACTGGACACCAACACCGGCGTGAGCAAAGGCAACAATAAAAGCGGGAGCAGGAGTTCGCGCATGCGGGCCTGCGCGGAGATGGCGGAAAGCGCGGTGCCTGCAATGGAAACTCCAAGACTGCCTAGAAAAAAGACTAATAAGAGTTGGCCGAGGACGCGGAGCACGGGCACGTTATACAAAACGGCGAAGACCGGGAGCATCAGAACTTCGGTGAACAGCAGAAACAAAGTGTTGGCGATAAGTTTGGCGAGGAAAATGGCGAATGGGTCGCTGACGGACAAGCGCAAGGCGCTGAGGGTGTCGTTGTTTTGTTCACGCAGAAAACATGGTTGCAGCATGAGCGAGGCGGCGAAGAGAAAAGCGAGCCACAAAAGTCCTGGGCCGAAGCGGCGCGATTCGTTGTAGGTAGGATCGAAGGTGAAGCTGAACAGCACGATGACCATCAAGATGAAGACGACAGTGGTGGTCAGCAGTTCCCTGCTGCGAAACTCGGTGCGGAGTTCTTTGCCAAGCAGTGCGGTGGTACTGGAGAGCAAGCTCATTCAGGCGTCGGCGAAGGTCAGGATGGAGCGCACTTCCGCGCCCGTGCGGGTGTCCGCGACTATGAGTCCGGCGTCGAGGCGAATGGCGCGGGTGGCGAGCATGGAAATTTCCGATTCGCCGTGGAGGCTCATGAGGATGGTGCAGCCACCGTCGCGGAGCTGTCGCAGCGTGGCGGCCAGCCACGCTACGCCCTGGGGATCGAGCCCGGTGCTGGGCTCGTCCAATAGCAGGATGGCAGGTTCATGCAGTAATGCGCGCGCGATGGCTACGCGTTGGCGCATGCCGCGAGAGAAAGTTCGCACTAGAGAATCGCGCCGGTCGAATAAGCCAACTTCGTGCAAAAGTTTTACGACGCGGGCTGCAGCATTTGGAGTTTGCTGCAGCCGCGCGAAGAGCAGGAGATTTTCTTCGGCGGTAAGCTCGTCGTACACCATGGTGGCGTGAGCCACAAAACCTGCGCTGACCTTGCCACGGACGGGCTGGGTCTTCGATGCACCAGGAGCCGCTACAGCGGTAGGTCCAACGGCCGATGGAAAAGTTAGTTCGCCGGACGAGGGACGCACCAGTCTCGCGGCAATGCGCAGCAACGTTGTTTTCCCAGAGCCGTTGCGTCCCGCTAGCGCTACGCATTCGCCAGGCGTGATCTCAAAACGGATGCGCCGCAAAGCGGCGAGGCCGCCGTAACGTTTTTCAATATTTTCGAATCGAATGCCGGTGGGCGAGAAACCGCGGGACGTCATTGCGTCGCCTCGAAGGCAAATTGATTACACCGCGAGCGAATTGAGGGCGTTACCGCGAGCCGCGTCAAAGCTCAGCCTCGAACGAGGTCGCGCAGAACCTTTTCGGCACGCGCTCGTTCCGATGCGTATTCTTCGTCGGGAATGGTGCCAGCCTGGTGGCGGAGCTCCAAGCGGAAGAGTTGATCTTTCAAATATTCGAGGCTGGTGGCTACCGCGGCGTTAAGATTTTCCATCGACGGCGCGGAACCGTTGCCTTGCGCATCGGGCGACGAAGCTTTCTTCGGGCGGGACCGCGGATTTGACTGCGTGGATTGATCCACCGACATCTCCGACGATGCAACGGTCACCGCGACGGGCTTGCGAGCGAGCAGAATTGCGCCTACGGCGAAGACCCCGATGAAGCCTGCCACCAGCGGCCATTTGAGGACATCTAGCCTGCCGGAAACCTGCTGAATGTTTGCCGACGCCGGGGCGCCTTGCGCGTCCTGCCCAGGCTGGCCCTGATCTGCGGCGCCGTTTGCGCCGGGAGGCGGAGCGGTGCCGGACACGTTCACTGCGAGAATCGTGTTGGCGGCGAGATTTTCGCGACCGTAGATTGCCATTCCCTGTTCCTGGCCCCCGGGTTGCAAACCTTCGCCAGCGACTTGCACGCTGGGCGGCGCGACTACCAGGAGCCGGCGCGCTGCGTAGGCAGACGGTGGAATCTTTACCGACGCGGTGTTGTTTGGATAAGGGATCTCGTAAGAGTAGCGAACTGTGTTTTCACCCGGCCGGAAAGCATAAGCAATGGCGAAATGGCCCTTGGTCTTGTCGATGGGAGCTTGCACTACCGGCATCCCCGCAGGCCCTGAAGCAGCCACCTGTTGTAACTGCGCGCCTTCCGGCACGGAAAATTCGAAATTGCCATCGGCGCGGAAATAAGCTTCCGGCGGTTTGGTGTCATTCTGTAGGGAGTATTCTTCGCCGACAATCAAAGTCGTGCCATTGGGCTGAAAGAACACTACGCGGGTGGTGACGGCGATGGCTTTGGGATCTTTAGTTGGCTCGTACACCGCGACTTCCACATCGCTCTTACCTGGCGGCACGGGCTGGTGAAAATTGATGCCGCGATAGACCGCACGCACCAGCATCGGTTGAGCGCCTAAACCGGGATTGTCGAATGTAAATTGTCCTTGCGCGTCCGACTGCGTGTTCGCAACCGGCTGCATCCCGCCTTGCAATTGGATGAGCATTACCGTGACGCCGGGCGCGGGCTTCCCAGTGGTTCCGTTTTTCACCGTGCCGTGCACGGTGCCTGCTTGCGCGGCGGCGATTCCCACGAAGCACATCAAAACCGCGCAACAAAATATTTTGGCAAACCTTAGAGACGCCCGACTCACTGAGGACCTCGAGCGGCGGCAGCGGGACGAGGTCCACGAGGACGGCGCACTTGCGATTCTGTGACCTGATCAATTTCCGCGAGTACCAGTGCCGCTTCATTTTCCAGAGATACTTTCATGGCCTCGAAATCCGTTTCCGAATATTTACCGGAGCGGAATTCGAATCGCAGATCGTGCAAATTGTCGTAGACGCTATCGCGACGTTCCAGCAGTTGATCGAGCTTGGTGCGATGGGGAGCCAGGTCGGAGGCATCGGGCTGAATATAGAAAATAAAAATCAATGTAGCGGCAGCGAGTGCGAAGCACGCGCCCAAGACTGCCCAGTCCGTGGTGGTGACACCGTCAAAAACGAGAGCCGCGAAGTGATTCATCAGTCCTGGGTCTCCCGCGCGGCACGCAAACGCGCGCGCTCCAGCATCTCGGGGGAGATGCCACTGCTACTAGCCACACTGCTGACCGCGTGTGCCGGACGCTTGCGCCACCGTCTGATTACAAAGAGAACCAGCACGAGTCCGATGGCAAGACAAACGGCGGGCATGCTCCAGGCCACCAGGCTGAAGCCGGAGTGCGGCGGTTCGGCGTAAACTTTGGTGCCAAACTCTTGCACAAAAGCCTGGGTGATGGCGTCTTCGGAATCGCCGCGCGCAAGGGCTTGATCTACTTCTTTCAGCATCGAAGTAGAAACTGTGCAGCCGACGTGATTGCACTGCGACAAAACCTGATTGCATCCGCACATGCACATGAACTTGCCGCCGATTTGGTGAGCGCGGTCGGACGGCTGTTGCGCAGGGAGCGGCGAGACCAGTAGCGGCAACGAGCCCGCTATACAAAGCACCGTCGCCAGGAAAATTCCGCGTCCCTTAATCATGGCCTTCTCTAAGGGTGGGCGAAGGTGTCAGCGTTCCCGCCATAGATTTGACTCGCGTGGGTTCTTGCACCGCCGCTAGGACCAGCACGGCGCGGCGGTTCGGCAAGAGCGCGACCAAAGTTCCGAGCACCACGACTACGCCTCCGAACCAGATGCACTTCACGAGCGGGTTGAGATAGACGTGGATGACGGGCGCCTGGGTATCCGGGCTTTGTCCGGCATACACGACATACAAATCCTGTTTGAGCGTGGAATAAATCGCCACCATGGTGCCGGAGGCCTGATTGGCAGGGAAAATACGGCGCTCGGGATAGAGCATCATGACCGGCTTATTGTCGCGCGTGACCTCGATGATCATGCGCTCGGCGGTGTAGTTTTTTTCCTGCTTGGTGTCGAAGTTCTGCAGCAGCAAGGAATAGGGACCTATCTGCATGCTGGAGTCAATCTGCATTTCTTTTTGTATGTCTTTGTTAAACGCGGTGCCGGCAATGCCAATGAAAATCAAAACCATACCCATGTGTACGATGTAACCGCCGTAACGTCGGGTATTGCGCATGGTCAGATCCACCGCGGAAGCAAGAAACGAGGCGCCCGAGCGCGCGCGAATGACTTTAGCGCCGCGGTAAAACTCCATGGTGATGGTTGAGGCTACGAAGACGCAAAGAATGAGGCAGATCAGAGAATAAAATCCACGCACGCCAAGCGGGAAGGCGATGGCTCCGGCGACGAGGCCCATTAACAGTGGCCAGCCAAAATTACGCTTCAGGCTATCGAGGGAAGTCTTTCGCCAAGCCAGTAACGGCCCAACGCCGGTGAGGAATAAAAGCAATAAGCCAATAGGGATATTCACTTTGTTAAAAAATGGCGTCCCGACGCTGATGCGATCACCTGTGAACCACTCGGAAAATACTGGGAAGAGCGTGCCAGACAAAACCGCGACGCAGGACACCAACAGAATCAAATTATTAAAAAGAAAACTGGATTCGCGGGAAACGATGGAGTCCAGCTGATTTTCACTCTTCAAATAATCGCGATTCTTGAAGTACGCGGTGAGACATACGAGGAGAATTATGGCGATGAATCCGACGAACCAGTTGCCAATGTTGGAACTGGCAAAGGCGTGCACCGAGCTGACCACGCCGCTGCGGGTCAGAAACGTGCCCAGAATACACAGCAGGAAGGTGCAGAAAACCAGCCACACATTCCAGACTTTCATCATGCCGCGCTTTTCCTGCATCATCACGGAGTGCAAAAACGCAGTGCCGGTAAGCCACGGCAATAATGAAGCATTTTCGACTGGATCCCAGGCCCAGTATCCGCCCCAACCCAAAACCGCGTAGGCCCAATGCGCGCCCAGTAAAATCCCGGCAGTCTGGAAACCCCAGGCAATCATGGTCCATTTGCGAGTGAGGTGAATCCACTTTTCGCCGGGATAGCGTGCCAGCAGCGCGCCCAGGGCGAATGCAAATGGAATGGTGAAGCCGGTGTAGCCGGAATAAAGATTGGGCGGATGAATCACCATTTCCGGATATTGCAGCAAAGGATTCAGGCCGTTGCCGTCGCCGCGGGCGACAAGGTCCATCGCGCCGTTCACTCCCGGAACGCCGAGAGCCTTGAAGGGGCTGGCGACGAAATTGTTTAAGGTAAGGAAAAATATCTGCACGCCAGCAAGGACAACGCCGACGTAAGGCATCAACTCGCCATTCTTATTTCGATAGGCAATCAGCGCGGAAAAAACATAGACCGCAAGGAGGAAGCTCCAGAAGAGCAGCGAGCCTTCCTGGCCAGCCCACAGGGCGGCGACTTTATAAAAGGGAGACAGGCTGCGATTGCTGTGAGCGACAACGTAGGCGACGGAGAAATTATCGCTGAAGAACAGGTATTCGAGGCTAAGGGTAGCCAGAAATATCAGGCCACAGGTCGCCAGTCCCGCCTGGCGCGTGCTTTTTACCAGCAGCGGATGACGTGTGCGAATGGCGGCGATCCCGCCGATAAAGGCATACACCGCGCACACGAAAGCCAACAGCAGCGCAAACGAACCAAAAACATCCACCGAGTCCCCACTTCCTCCCGAACAGAGGCGTGTTACATAGTGCTGGTGCGCGCTTCCCCGCCCGCGGGAGTTGGCGTGCCACCCGGAGCAGCTTCGTATTTTGACGCGCACTTCGCCTGCACGTGTTCCGCAACGAAACGGCCGTCCGCAGCGGGCCGACCTTCGACTAATGCCTGCGATTTATCCACAAAGGTGTCGGGCAGAGGCTCGCTACCCACGTAGCTTACCGGAAGCGACTTTCCTTCCCCTTGCAACACAAAATCCACACGACCGGAAAGGCGGCGAATGCTGCCCGGTTCAACGGTGCCGCCTACGCGCATGCGATGGCTTAAGGAAGCACCCTGCAGAGTTTGTAGTTCAGCGATGGTGTGATAGTAGGTCTTGCTCTCGCCGTAACCCATCCACGCGAGAAAACCCAGCGAGATAACTATGACGCCGATCCCAATGCCAAATTTCGCGCGTTTCTGCACGGCTACACCTCGCAATGGTCCCGATGCCCGATTAGGCAGATTCTATCACAGCTCAAAAAAGTGAGTGTGCGCTCGGCAGCTGACGCAAATCCGCCCGACTAGCGACTTGCGGGCACGGAAAGGACGTCTTGAACGCGTGCGACTGCCACAGTTACCTCGACAGGACTGGAATGGTCTAACGCGAACGCCCGACCATCATCGAGGACCAATTCACAATTTAGCTGCGCGGAAGCGAAGCGCTCGATCAGGGGAGTCAGACTCCTTGAAACGAACGCCAGCCGCTTAGGCTTTAGCGAGCGGCGAATCCGAGTGAAGAGGGTCGGTAGGCGCGAGATTAATGCTTTGGTTAAGGAATCAGGCCCGCTGGAGGGAACGTCCAAGGGACATTCGAGCACATGCGAGAGGTAAATTCCACGGCGCTGAAACTCCGATTGAATTGCGGCGGCGGATTTACCGGCGATCGAGACACAGGCCGCGTTGATGAGATTGGTTGCTTCGCCAGAGTGAACTTCCTCAGGCGAATATAGGAATTCCGCCGGCGCTAGTGGGGAAAACGCCCCGAGTAACAGGGTGTGAAGATGAATCGGGCGGTATCGCGTGGCCCATTCCAGACGCTGTAAACGTCGTGCAATATGTTCAGGGGAAGCGGGCTGGCCGCAGCCGTCGCACAGAATTTCAGAGGTATCCGCCGTCATCGCTGCTTAGCAATGTAAAGCAGCGGACCAGGGAGAGCAAACCGGAAGTGGAATTACGAGGAAACGGGCGTATCCGAAGGCAGCTTGGCGCGCAGGCACCACTTCAGTTCCTGGCTGATTTCGGTGATTTCCATTCCGGCCATGACGATGAATTTGCAGCTCAACATTTCGCGAGATTCGTCGTCATCGGGGAGCTGGCAGGAAACCCGGCAATATTGGCACTCCTGGTTCCAGCAGAAACGCCCGTAGGGAATCGTTTCGGGACTGATGAATTGGAAACAACGCAACAGCGAGTTCCGTTCTGGGACCTGGAATTTCTTTCCCAGTAAGGTGATCTCCACGAGTTTTTCGTAAGGGCGGAACGGCTCGGACATCTGCAAATTCCTCCGCGCCCGGGCCCCGGCTCAAGGCGATCCGAACACGCTCACAGATTAGTCCCATGAGGAGAGGGCAACAACCAGAGGTATTGGGCGTAGTTGCGAATGTGCCAAGGGTGAGGGAGGCGTGAATTTACCAGCAACGTTAGTTCATCGGCGTTAGCTAGCTAAGTCGAAGAATTGGCCCATCTTGCGGAACTTTTCATAGCGCGCGTCGAGCAGTTCTTTCTGGGGCTGCTGGGAGAGCATCAGCAATTGACGGTCAAGGACGGCGTCGAGGAGACGGCTGGCGGCTTCCGGGTCGGTGTGCGCGCCACCTTCGGGTTCCGGAACGATTTCGTCAATGATTCCAAATTCCTTGAGATCCGCGGCGGTGATTTTCAGGGCGGTCGCGGCGGTTTCCGCTTTGGTGGAGTCGCGCCACATGATCGCCGCGCAGCCTTCGGGCGAAATGACGGAGTAAAAACTGTTTTCAAATATATTTACGCGGTCTCCCACAGCGATCGCCAAAGCACCACCGGAGCCGCCTTCTCCGGTAACCGTGACGATGATCGGGACCGCTAGGCGCGACATCTCGCGAAGATTGCGCGCGATGGCTTCGGCCTGACCGCGCTCTTCGGCGTCAATGCCGGGGTACGCGCCGGGTGTGTCGATGAAGGTGAAAATCGGGCGGCAGAACTTCGCGGCCAACTGCATCACGCGAAGCGCTTTGCGATAACCCTCCGGTTTGGGCTGGCCGAAATTTCTTTCTACACGCTGTTTGGTATCGCGGCCCTTCTGGTGGCCGATGACCGCCACGGGACGGCCATGAAATTTGGCC
>Ga0209006_10003559_pt1 | contig 14150 bp, 11 predicted proteins | sample JacPin_JW_Ref_O2_FD_188567 | JGI IMG/M metagenome (GOLD analysis project Ga0209006, IMG submission 188567) | Forest soil microbial communities from Algoma, Ontario, Canada - Jack Pine, Ontario site 1_JW_Ref_O2 (SPAdes) (version 2) | ecosystem: Environmental > Terrestrial > Soil > Boreal... | reverse complement strand
GGCCGCGGCGGGACTTCACTTCCTTCATCACATCGAGCGTTCGGCGGTAGCGAAGGAGAGAATCCGGATCGCTGTGGTCGCAGGTGGCGAGGATGACGACGGGCAAGGTCTCATCTACCAAAGCGTTGGGGCCATGCTTTAGCTCTCCAGCGGGATACCCTTCGGCGTGGGCGTAGGAGATTTCTTTCAGCTTGAGTGCTCCCTCGCGCGCGATGGCGTAGTGCACGCCGCGGCCAAGATAGAGAAACTTCTCCGCTTTGAAATGCGCTTTGCCGAATTCTTCGGCGAGATCGTCCCATACGCGCAGGTTCCGGTCGATCGCATCGGGAAGACGCAAGAGGCGCTGCAAATACGAACGCGTTACTTCGGAGGTCATTCGTCCACGTTTGCGGGCGAGAAACAACGCCATCAGATAGAGGATCGTGAGTTGCGTAGTGAAACTCTTCGTGGCCGGAACCGCCAACTCGGGTCCGGCACCCGTGATCAGCGCAGCCCCGGCCTCACGCACGATGGTTGCCGGCGAGACATTCGATATGGCGATGGTCTTGACGCCGCGCGTGAGCGCTTCCCTCTGGGCTGCAATCGTGTCGGCGGTTTCGCCAGATTGCGTGATTACCATCACGATCGGCTCCACAGCAGCGTGGGTTGAGCGGTAACAATATTCGCTGGCGTACTCGACGTCGACCGCGACTCCGGAGAGATCTTCGATCATGATTTCGCCCGCCAGGCCGGCGTGGCGGCTCGATCCGCTGGCCGCAATGATCAGTTTCTCGAAGGTCACCAGCGCACTTCCTATCCGATCCAGCGCGCCCGGGAAGATAATGTCGTCTTTCAGGTGATTCGCGACCGTCTTCGCGATGGCCGCGGGCTGCTCATAGATTTCCCGCCGCATGGCGTGGGAGTGCTGGTTAGCAGTGTCTTTTTGCGTAGTAAGAGTCATGAGGACTGGGGTGAGATTAAATCATTTTCCCTGATACGAGCAAACCGAGCCCGCGGATGCGTAAAATAGAACGTGAGTTGAAAGGTGGAAGAACAAATGGCCTCAGAAACACAAAGCGAACACAGTCCCCAGCAGGGTTCGGCGGAAGCGGCGGCGCACGTTACGAGTGCTCATGAGATTCTGAAGAGCCTGCAAGGCGAGATCGGAAAGCATCCGGAAATTGGCGAGGCCATTACGAAGCTGGAGATGGCATTGAACGTTCTGGCAGTAAACACAGGCGGGCTCCTGTAGCTGGAGGTCGATCGTTCCCTATCCGCCCGCGCCCTCGAAGTGGGCTTCGATTTCTTCCAGGGTTTTTCCTTTCGTTTCCGGCAAGAACCATACAGCGGTGATGAAGTAGATCAGTGTGCACGCGGCGAATCCGAAAAACATGGTCGCGTAGCCATACTTGCCCACGGTGGGAAGGAAAATCGCGGCGATCGTCGTTGACACGGCCTGGTTGAGCACCAAGGCAATACTCATCCCGTTGGAGCGAATGCGAGTCGGCATCAATTCTGAAAGCGCCAGCCAGACGCAGACGCCCGGACCGATCGCGAACGATGCCATGAAGAGGAAGAGCGTGACGGCGACGAGCCAGCCGTTGTTCCCCCCGGGGATAAGGCTGATGAGAGCGTTTTCGATAGTCAGCGGTGCCTGCCGCGAGGCTTCGAGGTTACCGAAGGGATTGGAGAAAAAAGCATTGATCTTGTTGGCGGGAACGCAACTGTCGCGGCTGATCTCGACTGGCTTGACTGCAGAATCGTTGGAAACGACCGCCGGGCTCGCGGCGCGAAAGTCTCCACAGGAGTAGATCACGACCAGCGACGATGGCTGGGAGGCGGCGAGTTTACCGCCGGTAAGTTTCACGGCCGCATCGCCGTTGTAGAGCAATGTGAGTTTCTGGTCCGCAGTGACCAAGGCCTGTACCGCGTCTTTCGCGTCCACGCGTTGGCTTTCGGTGCGCATGAAAATCATTCCGGTGCAAATGAGCGAGATGATGATGCCCGCGGTACCAACCCCGAGCAGGAACTTGCGGCCTTTGCGATCGACCAGCATCACGCCGCCGAAGGTCACGAGAAAGTTCACCAGAGTGAACAGGACGTACCCCAGATGGGCTGAATAGTCGGAGAGACCGCTCTGCAGAAGGATGGTCGTGTTGTAGGCGATGATCGAATTGATGCCGGTGAGCTGATTGCACGCCAGGATAACGCAGGCCAGGATGAACGGGATGACGTATTTGCGGCGCAGAAGAGACTCGTTACTTTTGACCGAGGATTTGCTCTTCTCGGCGGCCGCGGTGTCGAGCATCTCCTTGAGTTCAAGGGTGGCCTGGTTCGTAGTGCGGGAGCGAAGCAGAGCGGCGTAGGCGGCGTCTTGTTTGCCCCGGCGTAGAAGCCAGCGCGGAGATTCGGCAACCATGAAACTGCCAACTACGAACAGAATTCCCGGCGGAAGCGAGACCCAAAATATTCCGCGCCAGGCGTGGTCCTTGAATCGGAAGAGTAGATCGGCGTCGCCCAAATGCGCGACCTGTTCCACGCGCAGGCTGAAATAAAATCCGACGATGGCGGCGGCGCAGATGCCTGCCGTGAGCAGCCATTGGAAAATTCCCGTGCCCTTGCCGCGGTCGGAAGCGACGAGGCATTCGGCCAGATAGAGCGGGACGACGACGCCGATGAACCCTCCGCTCACGCCCTGCAGCAGGCGGCCGAAGACGAGGGATCCGTAACCCTGCGAGAGGGCGATCATCGGGATGCTGATGACAAACATGATGCCGCTGATAGCCATGAGATTCTTGCGGCCCATCCAGTCGGCGAGCAGTCCGGCAAAGAGAGTGGAAATCACGCTGCCCAGCAGCACAGCCGCGACCACCATGGAAAGTTCCCCGGCGCTGAATTTGGAGGTCGCTTCGAGATAAGGCAGTGCGCCGGCGATGATGCCGACGTCGACGCCGTAGAGGAGGCCGCCAAGGCCGGCTACGATCAGTAGAAAGCGGTTGTAAAAAAGTTTTTTGTTCTCGAGCGCGTCGTTCGCGATCTCAGCCGTCATGGTTTGTCTGATCTTGTTTGATCTGCGGTTTTCAAGCGCACATGATTGTAGCTTAGCGGGCGATGGAAAGTAGCGGCTAAAGCGGCGGCGCAGTCGCCTTGCGGCACGGCTGGAAAGCGGGCCCTTTCAGACCGCAGGCGACGCGCTTTTGTCGACTGGCAGGCTGAAAGAAAAGACTGAACCACTACCCATCTGGCTGACTACGTTGATCGTGCCGCCGTGGGCTTCGACAATAACTTTGGCAATAGCCAGGCCCATGCCGGTTCCGGGAGCGGAGTAGCGCTGGTGGCGGCCGCGGTAGAACTTTTCGAAGATCAGCGATTGCTCAAACGAATCGATGCCAGGGCCGCGATCCGCGACGCTGGTGATCAGCCAGTCGCCGTTGACTTCGCTGGTGACTTTAATCGGCACGTTCGCGTCGGAGTATTTGCCGGCGTTCTCAAGCAGGTGCATAAATACTTCACGAATGCGTTGCACGTCTATCCGTACTTTTGGGAGGCGATCGAGATTGGAGGGCAATTCGACTGGATGATTCTCCAGCGATGATCTGGCATCCTGGAGCGCCGGGTCCAAGGAGTCCCGAATGGAATGCGGTTGCAGGTCGAGCTTGAACATACCGGCATCCAGTTGCGCCATCTCCGCGGCCTCACCCACCAAACGGTTGAGCCGATCGGTTTCTTCGTCGATAACGGTGAGCAGTTCCCTTCTGGCCTGCTCGTCGAGGGCTGCGCTGGAAAGCAGGGTGGTCACGCTGGCCTTGATGGAGGTCAGAGGAGTGCGGAACTCATGGGCCACCGAATCGAGCAAGGCCGAACGCAGGCGCTCGTGCTCCTGCTCGGCCCGGTTTTTGCTGAGCGCCTCGAGGGCACGAGCGCGCTCGATGGCCAGGCCGGCGAGACTGCCGAGCGCGTCCAGCGTCTCTCGGGAAAGCTCATCTCCGGTGACGCCCAATGCCCCTACGGTGCGCATCCCCAGACGAAGAGGAACGTACGACACGCCACCCTGTGTGACGGGCTCGCCGCGCAACAGTGTGGAGCGCAGTACACTTTCTTCAAACTTGGCATCGAGCGACGAACGATAGACCGTAGAATGATCGGTCGCCATGACGACTACGCTGCCGACGGAAAACGTTTCCTTCACATAGAGCGGAAGTGCGTTCAGCAGCTCGAGAACGTTTTCCGAAGCGAGCAGCCGTTGACTCATAGCGTAGAGCCTCTCCACTTCACGGCGGCGCTGTTTGGCTCCTTCGGCCTCGCGGCGCGCCCGTTCCGCCAGATTGCTGGCCACAACGGCAGTGACCAGAAAGGCGAAAAGCGCGATCCAGTTTTGAGGATCGGCAATGGTGAAGGTTCCGACCGGAGGCAGAAAGAAAAAGTTAAACGCTGCGGTCGCTCCGACGGCTAGCAGCAGTGCATACCGCAATCCCCAGTACGCCGAGGCCAGCAGCACAGCGACCAGAAACATCAATGCTACAGTCGTGGGATTGACGTGAAGGCGGGCGCCGAATGCGGTTATGGCGGCGATGGCTGCAACCACTACCACGTAGCGCACCGCCTGGGTACGAGCACTGGTTTTCACTCCCGCATTGTACGATGGAGGTGACAAATTCGAGTTCGCGAAAGACAATGGCTGCGATGACCAAGACCCCAGAGGAGTGGCTGAACGAAGTTTCTCCGGAGAAAACTCGGGGTATCTTCAAACTTTTTCTGGGCTATGCTCCCGGCGTTGGTAAGACCTACAGCATGCTCAGCGAGGCGATTCGCCGAGCCAGCCGCGGAGAGGATATTGCCGTCGGCGTGGTTGAGAGCCACGGACGCAAGGCCACTGCGGAACTCGCGGGCAAGCTCGACCGCATTCCGCCGCGCAAACTCGAATACAAGGGCACGGTTTTTGACGAGATGGATGTAGATGCGATTCTCGCGCGGAAACCAGCGGTGGTATTGATCGACGAACTAGCCCATACGAATATCGAAGGCAGCAAGCACGCGAAGAGATATGAAGACGTGGTGGAAGTGCTGGACGCGAAGATCGATGTACTTTCCACAATGAACGTGCAGCACGTCGAGAGCGTCGGCCCCACTGTGCAGCAGATCACAGGAGTGCAGGTTCGCGAAACCGTGCCCGACTGGGTCATGCAGCGCGTCGATGAAATCGTGCTCGCCGATTTGACCCCGCAGGCGCTGCAGCAGCGCATGTTGCGCGGCGACATCTATCCGGCGGACCGGGCCCAGCGCGCGCTCTCGCACTTCTTTCGGCCGGGCAACCTGATCGCGTTGCGCGAACTGGCGCTGCGGCAGGTTACGGGCGTCGTGGATCGCAGCCTCGATGCCTATCTTGAAAAGGATGGAACGCAACCCGCGCATACAGTCCGCGAGCGCATTGGTGTTTGTGTAAGTTCGAATCCAGCAGCGCAGTATCTGATCGCCCGCGGGTCGCGAATGGCGCAGGCCATTGGCGGGGATTTGTTTGTGCTTTACATTGATGTCGGGCGCGACACGCGCCCTGAAGATCAGAAGAGTCTGGCGGAAAACATTCGCTTCGCCGAGAATCTCGGCGCCCATGTCGTGCGCGCGACTGAGGGAAGCGTCGCCGATGGAGTAGCGCAACTTGTGCGCGAGCATCACATCACACAGGTTATTTTCGGCCGGTCGGCACGCACCGGCTGGCAGCGGTATCTCTACCTGTCGGCGATTCAGCGTTTTCTGCGCGACTCGCCCTCGGTGGATGTTCACATCGTGACCCAGGAGGCGCGTTGATGGCCGATCCGCCGCACATACTTGTAGTGGACGATGAACCGCAGATCACACGCGTGCTGCGGACCAGCCTGTCGGCACAGGGCTATGACATCCGTGTCGCCAATAGCGGCGAGATGGCGCTTGAGATCATGAAGGACTGGCAGCCCAACATGATCGTCACCGATTTGTCGATGCCGTCGATCGATGGAGTGGAGTTGTGCCGAAGAGTGCGGGCGGTGTCGCAGGTTCCTATTCTTGTGCTATCAGTTCGCGATAAAGAGCAGCAAAAAGTCGAGGCCCTTGACGCCGGCGCTGACGACTACGTGACCAAGCCATTCGGGATGAACGAACTGCTCGCGCGCGTACGCGCCAATCTTCGCCGCGTGCCGGCGGAGAGCGACGCTGAAGTAGTGATCGAGATTGGCGACTTTCGCATCGATACCGGCGCCCACAAGGTTACGGTGCACGGTGGCGAAGTGCGCCTCACGCCGAAAGAGTTTGACCTGCTCGTCTTTCTAGCCCGGCGTCCCGGGAAGGTCGTGAATCATCGCACTCTGCTGGGCGCAATCTGGGGTGGGCAGAGCACCGAGCAAGTGGAATACTTGCGCGTCTTCGTGGGCCAACTGCGCAAGAAACTGGAGCCGGACGCGTCCTCGCCGCGCTACATCGTCACGGAACCATGGGTTGGATACCGTTTTGAGCCTGGCGAGTAGGCGGCGTCTTTTGTAGCGCAGAACTCTTGCGGGCTTTTCTTCATTACAAACATTCTACGAAGTCTTTATTCGTTCCTTACGCCTTCCATCATCCAATCGACTGCGAGCGGAAAGGAATCAAGTCCATGTCGATTCAGGATGTTTCTGCAGAACAACTGGCAAGACTTTTTCATCACTATCGGGAGGCCTTAGCGCGTGACTTTGGTTGCGGCGGCGACAAAGTACCTTCCTGGGAACGTGCGCCGCAGCAAGAGCGCAAATTAATGGTTGCTGCCGCCCGTCTGGCGCTGCTGGAGTTGGCGACCGAACCGGCACAGTCTCAGTCGCGTCCCTATTTTGCAAACCCAGGCGAGGCGGAATGGGGCTGCTAGCTTCGGCCTTTACGACTTCTTTATGAACTCTTAACCCCACCCTTATGCGCGGCGATGTCAAATAGAGTGTTTGACAGTCGCGTCAAAACAGGCGAGAGACGTGATGAGAGCCGCGCTGGCAATACTGTGTATCGGCGCAGTAGGGTTCCTGCTGCGCGTTCTAGCCGCCCTCGTAAAGAAGTGGGCGCATACGTGCAAAGGATGTCTTTTTAGGAGCCGCATGGCGAAGACTTATTTCTACACAAGACCCGAGGAACTTATCGTTATGAATTCTCAGACGCAGACCCGTAGATTGCCGGCGAAGACCGGCGAGCGAATCGCCCTCGTCGCACTATTGGCAGCTGGGCTTGTGCTCCCTGCTCGCGGTCAACAAGCTCGGCAGGCGACCGGTGGCCCGGCGCCGAGTGATACTACGAGTTCGACCGATCCGATCAAGGCAGGCGCTCAACCCGCTTCACGAGAAATTCTCGATGAGTTAGATGCGATGAAGAAACGCATCGAGGAGCTTGAAACGCAGCTCAAGCAGCGGGCCGAGACAGATCAACTAAAGCCGGCAGCGGAACCAATCATGGAGGCGGCACCGGTGGCCAGAGCCGGAGTTGTTGCCGTCGTGCCCACTCCTCCCGCAGCGGCGGCCCTGGTGGATCAGTCAGCGCCAGCGCAAGAAAAGGCTGCACCGGCCGAACCCTTCGCATTCGCCGACTGGACGTGGCTGAACGGCAATCCGCGAACGAAAGAGGCGGCGTTTGATTCGAAGTTCTTCACGCCTGAGATCCGCGCGGACGTGGAATACACCTACGATTTCAATCACCCTGCCGACGACACGATTGGCGGATCGAGCGAAGTCTTTCGCTCGAACGAAGTGGGAATCACGCAGCTCGGGGTCGGTGGCGACTTTCATTATGACCATGTTCGGGCGCGGCTGATGACGCAGTTCGGCATGTATTCCGAAACCACGCCTCGCAACGACGCCAGCTATTCGCGCGGCCAGTGGAATCTGGCTGACGCTTACCGTTACTTGTCCGAGGCTTACGGCGGATATCACTGGGACGTGTTGCACGGGGTCAACATCGACGCCGGCATTTTCATGTCGTACGTCGGTCTATTCAGCTATTACAACTTCGACAACTGGGCCTACCAGCCTTCTTTCGTTTCCTCGAATACGCCGTGGTTCTTCACCGGCATGCGCATTCAGGTATTTCCCACAGCGAAACTGAAGATCGAGCCATGGATCATCAACGGATGGCAGTCTTATGCGCGCTTCAACGGGCGTCTGGGACTCGGTGGCCAGGTTCTGTACCGGCCCACGAGCTGGCTCTCCATGCTGTCCAATAACTATGGTCTTGGCGCTGACGCCCTGGGGATTCCAAATCGCACCCGCATGCACACCGACAACAGCATTGAGGTGAAGTATTACGACCATCCGGAACGCTTTCTCGACAAGATGGCTTTCACTCTCACCGGTGATGCCGGATGCGAGAGCGGCGGCGGCGTGAATTGCACAACGAATAAAAAAAACTCGGCCGGACAGATCGTCGACTACAAGCAGAGCTTTCTTGGATACATGATTTACAACCGCTGGTGGTTCGATAAGGACCGGCACGCCTTTACGCTGGGCGGGGGCAAGATCAATAATCCGGGACGTTATCTCGTATTACTGCCGCCGATCGATGGAGCGACGGCCACAACTGGAACCCCTTATTTCACAGAGAGTCCGGGCGATCCGTTCAAGGCATGGGATATTTCCGGAACCTACGACTACATGCCCAGCCAATACATTACATTTCGCTGGGAGTTCAATCATCGTCACGCCAACGTGCCGTATTGGAGCGGCCCAGGAGGAATTACCCCTCCAGGAGGAAATAACGGCGATCCAGGGGCAACCATAGCGGGCTGGACTCCGGATCTGCGCAAGACCGAAGATCGCGCCACGATGGCGATCCTGGTGAAGTTCTAGATCGGAGAAAGTATGCCGGATCTTCTTTGGGTCGGAGTCACGATTGCATTTTTCGCGGTGTCGATTGCATACGTGCACTTCTGCGATCGGCTGAAATAGGAATCTCATGGATGCACAGTCTCTCATCATGCTCATCATCAGCGCGTTGACCGTGGTGTATCTGTTCTACGCGCTGTTGCGTCCGGAGAACTTTTAAGATGACCATCAACGGCTGGTTGCAGATATTCGTTTTCCTGGGCTTGATTTTCGCGGTCACCAAGCCGATGGGCGTCTTCATGGCTCGCGTATTCGCCCGAGAGCGCACGTTTCTCGACCCGGTCCTGCGACCGGTCGAACGACTTCTCTACAGGGTTACCGGTGTCGACGAAACGCATGAAATGCGTTGGACAGAATATGCGATGGCGATGCTGCTGTTTAGCGGCGTGTCGATGCTCGTGCTTTATCTGATGGAGCGAGTGCAGGGAATACTGCCCTTTAATCCCCAACACTTCGGGGCGGTAATGCCCGAGCATCTTGCGTTCAACACTGCGGCGTCGTTTACCACGAATACGAACTGGCAGGCCTACTCGGGCGAGACCACCATGAGCTATTTCATGCAGATGGCGGGACTCGCCTATCACAACTTCACCTCGGCCGCCGTGGGCATCGCGCTGGCCATCGCGTTTATTCGCGGCATCGCGCGCCGCCAGATGCAGACCATTGGCAACTTCTGGGTCGACATGGTGCGAGCCGCTCTCTGGGTGCTGCTGCCGTTCTGCGTGGTTGGCGCTCTGATGCTGGTGTCGCAGGGCGTTGTGCAAAATCTGAAGCCTTACGACACGGTGAAACTGGTTGAGCCGCAGCAAGTGCAACGTGTGGGGGCCGACGGCAAGCCGGTCATGGACGCAAGCGGCAAGCCCGTGATGGACACCGTCACCACACAGGTAATCGCTCAAGGTCCGGTGGCTTCGCAGGAGATCATCAAGGAATGGGGCACGAACGGAGGGGGCTTCTTCAATGCAAACAGCGCTCATCCGTTTGAGAATCCGACGCCACTTTCCAATTTAATCGAAATGTTCTCCATTTTTGCGGTATCAGCTGGCCTGACCTACACGCTGGGACGCATGACCGGATCGCCCGGACATGGATGGGCGGTGTGGTCAGCGATGGCGATTCTATTTCTCGCGGGTGTGACCGTCGCGTACTGGGCGGAGTCGCAGGGAAATCCACTTTATCCGGCGACGGTCGCGCAGCACGCCACGAATTCGCAGCCGGGCGGGAACATGGAGGGCAAAGAGACTCGGTTCGGCATTGCTAATTCGGCTCTGTTCGCCACTGTCACGACCGACGCGAGTTGCGGCGCCATCAACGGCTGGCATGACTCGTTTACACCTCTCGGCGGCCTGGTTCCCCTGGTGAACATTATGCTGAGCGAGGTTATCTTCGGCGGCGTGGGCGCAGGCATGTACGGCATGTTGATCTACATAGTGCTGGCGGTCTTCATCGCCGGCCTTATGGTCGGACGCACACCGGAATATCTGGGCAAGAAAATTGAAGCGTACGACGTGAAGATGGCCATGCTGGTCTCGCTGGTCTTTCCGCTTGTAATTCTCTCGCTCACAGGCATCTCCGTGGTCAAGGGTTTCGGGACCGCAGGCATCACAAACGCCGGGCCGCACGGCCTCAGCCAGATTCTTTACGCATTTACGTCGGCGGCAGGAAACAACGGCTCGGCTTTCGGCGGGCTTACCGTCAATACACCCTGGTATGACTCCGCCATCGGCATCACCATGTTAGTGGGTCGTTTCTTAATGATTATTCCGATGCTGGCCATTGCCGGCAATCTGGCGCAGAAAAAGTACGTGCCGCCTTCGCTGGGGACATTTCCGGTAACGACGCCACTGTTCACAGGGCTGTTGATCAGCGTCATTCTGATTCTGGGGGCTCTGACGTTTTTTCCAGCCCTCAGTCTGGGACCGATTCTCGAGCACTTGCTTCTGCACGTGGGAAAGACTTTCTAGAAATATATATGGCCAGCCATCGCAAGTCTGTGTGGGATCTGGATCTGATTCGCGACGCGGCGTGGAGTTCGCTGCTGAAACTGAATCCTCGGAATATGATGGGAAACCCAGTCATGTTCGTGGTGGAAATCGGCAGCGTCATCACGACCGTACTTCTGCTTCTGCATCCACATGAAGCCTTTCGCTTCAACCTGCAGATCACGTTGTGGCTGTGGTTCACGGTCTTGTTTGCCAACTTTGCCGAAGCCATGGCCGAGGGCCGCGGCAAAGCGCAGGCGGAAACGCTGCGTCGCGCGCGATCGGAAACGATGGCTAATCGAATCGCCTCCGATGGAACGATTGAACAAGTCGCGAGCGCTAAGTTGCGCGCCGGCGACCTGGTTTCGGTGGTGGCGGGAGAACTTGTTCCCGGCGACGGAGAGATTGTTGAGGGCGTCGCTTCGGTCGACGAGTCAGCGATTACGGGCGAGTCCGCGCCGGTGATTCGTGAGGCCGGAGGTGATCGCTCGGCGGTCACGGGCGGGACGCGGGTTCTGAGCGATCACATCAAGGTGAAAATCACATCGAATCCAGGCGAGACTTTTCTTGACCGGATGATCGCGCTGGTCGAAGGAGCGGCTCGGCAGAAAACCCCAAACGAAATCGCACTAAACATTCTGCTCGCGGGATTGACAATTATTTTTCTGCTGGCCGTGGTGACTCTGCAGCCATTCGCAATTTATTCAGGATCGCCGCAAACCGTATTCGTTCTGGTCTCACTGCTGGTCTGTCTCATTCCCACAACAATCGGCGGATTGCTGTCGGCGATCGGGATCGCTGGCATGGACCGACTGGTGCAGCACAACGTTCTGGCGATGTCGGGGCGCGCAGTAGAAGCGGCGGGCGATGTGAATACGCTCCTGCTCGACAAAACCGGCACGATCACATTCGGAAACCGCCAAGCCACTGAATTTCTTGCCGCTCCGGGCGTGAGTGAAGCCGAAATGGCGGATGCAGCTCAACTCTCCTCGCTCGCCGACGAAACTCCCGAGGGCCGGTCAATCGTTGTGCTGGCGAAGGAAAAGTACAAGCTGCGCGGCCGCGAGTTCGCGACCCACGAAGCAGAATTTATTCCGTTCACGGCGCAGACCCGCATGTCCGGCGTCAACCTTGACGGGCGCGAGATTCGAAAAGGCGCAGCCGAGTCCATTGCACGCTACATCGAGCAGAATAGCGGAGAAATGGATCCGGGAGTCCGTGTCATCGTCGAACAGATCGCCTCTTCGGGCGGCACGCCTCTCGTGGTCTCGGAGAACCGACGCGCCATGGGCGTGATTCATCTCAAGGACGTGGTTAAGGGAGGAATCCGAGACCGGTTTGCTCAACTGCGTGCCATGGGCATTCGGACGGTGATGATCACCGGTGACAATCCGCTGACTGCCGCTGCGATTGCACGGGAGGCCGGCGTCGACGACTTTCTTGCGCAAGCTACTCCCGAGGACAAACTGAAGCTCATCAGAAGCGAACAGGCAGGCGGCAAACTAGTGGCGATGACGGGAGACGGCACCAATGACGCGCCGGCTTTGGCGCAAGCCGATGTTGGCGTCGCCATGAACACCGGCACGCAAGCCGCTAAAGAGGCGGGAAACATGGTTGATCTCGATTCCAATCCAACGAAGCTCATCGAGGTTGTTGAAATCGGCAAGCAATTACTGATGACACGGGGCGCCCTTACCACGTTTTCGATTGCGAATGACGTCGCAAAATACTTTGCCATCATTCCTGCTATGTTCGCGGGAACATTTCCCGTGCTTAACGCGCTGAATATCATGAGCCTCAAGACGCCGCAGTCGGCGGTGCTTTCGGCGGTTATTTTCAATGCGCTGATCATCATTGCGCTCATTCCACTGGCTCTGCGCGGCGTGAAATATCGCCCCATGAATGCCGAGGCGTTGCTGCGCCGCAATCTATTCATCTACGGGGTTGGTGGGTTGATCGCGCCATTTGTCGGCATCAAGCTGATCGATATGCTGATTACGGCTGTTCATCTGGCCTGAGGATTTTATGAAGAAGCATCTGATCACTTCGTTGCTGATGACCATCGCCACAACAATCCTTCTGGGGCTGATCTACCCGCTGGTTGTGTACGGGTTGGCTCAAGTCTTGCTTCGCGATAAGGCCAACGGACAGATTATTTCTCGCAATGGGGAAACGATCGGGTCACGCATCATAGCCCAGCCCTTCACTGCCGCGACGTATTTTCATCCACGCCCTTCGGCCGCGGGCAACGGATACGACGCCGCCAACTCCGGAGGCACCAATCTGGCTTCTACAAATCAGAAGCTCATTGACCGCGTTCAGGCTGACGCTAAGAGCCTGCACGAAGAGAATCCCGCGCAGGCGATTCCGGTGGATATGATCACGACATCGGCATCTGGTCTGGATCCGGAGATTTCTCCGGCGGCGGCGGAGTTTCAATCTCCGCGGGTGGCGCGAGAGCGCGGCTTTTCCGAGTCGGTGGTACGCGATCTGGTGCAGCGGCACACACGGCAGCGCGATCTTGGCTTGCTGGGAGAACCGCGGGTGAATGTGCTGGAACTGAACCTTGCGCTGGACGATCTGACGGCGAAGCGATGACCGGCTAACGCCCAGACGCTCCTGCCAGCTTACGCGGCGCTGAACACGCCGCTTTTCCACTGTGCCGCAACACCGGGAGCGGCCAGAATCACTTCCCTACTCGACCCTTTTCATCGGGAATCCCCGATAGATGGAAAATCCAGTCGCAGATTGTGTCCCGCCACACAACCGCCTGCTGCCATTGATACTCCAGCCGCTGGAGAATATCCACGAGGCGGTCATCGTCCATGCGCCCCTGGAGGGTTTTCCAGCGCTCGATGAAATCGCGGACATGCTCCGCGCCCCGGTAGTGCGAATCGTAAATGTACTGGATCACGGTCTTACCGGAATGCAGAACATGCGTGTAGGGGACATGGTGGAAAAACAAAAGCAGATCGTCGGGGCAGTCGGCGAGCGATTCATACTGCTGCCGCACCTCAGGGGAATATTGGCGCGTGAAGCCGGTCCCAGTCGCGACGGTGCGATCCATGCCGATGCCATAGTGGTCGGCGCGATGCCATTGTCCCCAGCCATTTCGTTCGGAGGATTCCGGGGCCGGGTCGTAGTGATTCCCGGTAATGTTGGTCAGTGTTCCCACGCCCAACGGCCCGGTATAGCTCTCATACGCTTGCCAGGATTCCATCTGAATCGCGGACACGGTCTTGACGACCTGAGGATCGTTGCCGAAGGTGAGACGGGTCCATTCGTCGGCGATCGCGTCAGCAGTCAAGTTCGGATTCCATGCCAGGCG
>Ga0209006_10003558_pt1 | contig 14153 bp, 12 predicted proteins | sample JacPin_JW_Ref_O2_FD_188567 | JGI IMG/M metagenome (GOLD analysis project Ga0209006, IMG submission 188567) | Forest soil microbial communities from Algoma, Ontario, Canada - Jack Pine, Ontario site 1_JW_Ref_O2 (SPAdes) (version 2) | ecosystem: Environmental > Terrestrial > Soil > Boreal... | reverse complement strand
TTATTTGGTAGTGAAAGCAATGAGGAGTCTGGGCTTGGTGTATTTAGAAAACCAAGCCCGTGTTTGACACGGCCCCACGGTCTCAAGTTTGGGACCAACGTTCGGACGCGGGGCGATGACCAATGGCTGGATCGACATCAAGAACACCGACATGATGTTGATCATGGGCGGAAATCCTGCCGAGAACCATCCCTGCGGATTCAAGTGGGCGATGGAGGCCAAGCGCAACCGCAACGCCAAGATTATTTCCGTTGATCCGCGATTCACTCGAACTTCCTCTACGGCTGACCTGTTTCTGCAAATCCGCGCGGGCACTGATATTGCGTTTTTGGGCGGGTTGATTCGCTACGCGATCGAAAACAACCGGTATGCGAAAGAGTACTTAATCAACTACACGAACGCCGCGTTCATTGTGAAGGAAGGATTCAAACTGCCGGATGATGGGTTGTATTCCGGATTTGATTCCGCGGCGGGGACCTACGACAAGACCACTTGGAATTATCAGGAGGGTGGAGATTTTAGCGGGAAAACGGACGCGGCTGCGCATGCTACGCCCGCTTCGGGTGGCGCTGCGGCGTCTGGCGTAAGCGGGGCGACGGGTCACGCGCCGGCGCCCGAACCGGGCAAGCCTCCGGCACCTGTTCTACTGCCCCCGGACGTAGCGTACGACTTGACGCTGCAGCACCCGCGCTGCGTTTTCCAATTGATGAAGCAGCAGTATTCGCGCTACACGCCGGAGATGGTTGAACGGATCACGGGCATCCCGAAGGAACAGTATTTGAAGGCGATCGACATGTTCACGTCCGTGCGCAAAGACGGGGACATGAAGAAAGTGGCGACTATTATTTACGCGGTAGGCTGGACGCAGCACACTTTCGGAACGCAAATTATTCGCACGGCGGCAATGATCCAGCTGCTGCTGGGAAATGTGGGACGAGCGGGCGGCGGCGTGAACGCGCTGCGCGGCCATTCGAATATTCAGGGCGCGACGGATATGGCCGGGCTTTTTGATTCGATGCCCGGATATTTGAAGGCGCCAATTCCCTCCGACACGGATTTGGCAACGTTTCTGAAGCGCACCACGCCGACGTCGTCGAAACCGTCGCCGTGGGGTTCGTGGAACTACTATTCAAATACGCCGGCGTTTTTCGTGTCGCTGCTGAAAGCGATGTATGGCGACGCGGCGACGAAAGAAAATGATTTCGCATTCGGTTACCTTCCCAGGGCTGACCGGGATTATTCGTGGACGCACATCTGGGAGGATATGTACAACGGCAAGGTGAAGGGCATGATGGCCTTCGGAATGAACGGAGTGATGATCGGCCCGGACACCAATAAGAACATCAATGCGCTAAAGAAGGCAGACTGGCTGGTGGTGGGCGAGATTTACGAAGATGAGACCAGCGACTTCTGGAAGGCGCCCGGAATCACAAAGGACGAACAGAAAACGATCAATACGACTGTGTATCGGCTGCCGTGCGCGGGCTTTGCGGAAAAAGACGGCAGCATGACGAATTCGGCGCGCTGGGTGACCTGGAAATATGCGGCGGTACCACCTCCTGGAGAAGCGCGGCTGGATCAGGACATTGTGGCAGACATTTTCCTGCGCGTGCGGGACTTGTACAAGAAAGAGGGTGGAAAATTCCCTGACCCGATTCTGAATTTGAGCTGGGCCTATGCGGATGCGGCGCACCCGTCGCTTTCGCAAGTGGCGATGGAGCTGAATGGCAGAGCGTTGGCGGACTTGAAGGACGACAAGACCGGGCAAGTTGTGCTTAAAGCAGGCCAGCAGCTGCCGGGTTTTGCGTTGCTTAAAGACGACGGCACGACGATGTGCGGCAACTGGATTTACTCCGGTTGCTGGACGGAAGCCGGTGCGCAGATCCAGCGGCGCGGCACGGAAGATCCCTCGGGCATGGGCGTGTATCCCAACTGGTCGTGGTCGTGGCCGGCGAACCGGCGCGTGTTGTATAACCGCGCTTCATGCAATGTGGACGGAAAGCCATGGGATCCGTCGCGCAAGCAAGTGTGGTGGAGCGAAGCGGCCGGGAAATGGGTGGGTAGTGACGTGCCGGACTTCAAAGCGGACTCTCATCCGAAAGAACACTTGGGACCCTTCATCATGAATCCGGAGGGCGTGGGGAGATTGTTCGCGCCGATCGGGGTGCTGGCCGAAGGGCCGTTCCCGGAACATTACGAGCCGATTGAAAGTCCGACCAAGAATTTGTTCCATCCGGAGCAATCGAATAATCCGCTGGTGAAGAAGTTCAAATCGCCGTACGACAAATTCGGCGACCCAGCGGAATACAGCATCGTGTGCACCACCTACCGTCTGACCGAGCAGTATCACTACTGGACAAAAAATAATCCCATGAACGTGCAGCTGATTCCGGAGCCGTTCGTGGAGATTCCGGTGGAGCTGGCGGAAGAAAAGGGAATTCGTGGGCGGGATATGATCCACGTGATCAGCGCGCGGGGAACTTACACCGCGAAAGCGTTTGTGACGCGGCGGTTGAAGCCGATGATGATCGACGGCAAGAAGGTTTACCAGATTGGGCTGCCGATTCATCAAGGTTTCCGCGGAATCCCAGAGGACGAAGGAAGAGATGCGCGTACGCCGGCGAATTTACTCACTCCGGCGGTGACGGATCCGAATGCACACACCCCTGAATCAAAGGGCTTTCTTGTGAAGATTGAAAAGGCCTAGGAGCGAACCATGAGCCAGGCTTCAACCGAAATAGTCAGGATTTCAGGCCACGCCGGGACCGTTCCAGGAGCCGGGTTAAACCGGGAATTCCAAGTCTGCAAACTGGTGGACACCACCACGTGCATCGGTTGCAAAGCGTGCGAAGTGGCCTGCCTGGAATGGAACGGCTACACGTTCACTGAAACCACTTTTGACAATTCCTACCAGACCATGCCGGAGACGGCTTGGAATTACTGGAACCTAATCAAGTTCAACGAGCACGAGCGCTCCGACGGCAGCATGATGCTGCTGATGCGCAAAGACCAGTGCATGCACTGTGAAGAACCGGGCTGCCTGGAAGCGTGTCCGGCGGACGCGGCCATCGTGCAGTACGCCAACGGAATCGTGGACTTTCAGGAAGCGCACTGCATCGGTTGCGGCTATTGCGTCACGGGGTGCCCGTTCAATATTCCAAAATTCAGCCCGGAGGCGCACAAGGTTTTCAAGTGCACCCTGTGCAACGACCGCGTGTCCGTGGGTCTCGAACCGGCCTGCATAAAGGCTTGCCCGACGGGCTGCCTGCATTTCGGGACGAAGAGTGAAATGAAGGAGCTGGCGCAGACGCGCGCGAATCAGCTTCGCGACGTCTCCGGATTCGCCGACGCCGGTGTTTACGATCCGCCGGGAGTGGGCGGAACACACGTGATCTACGTGCTGCACGATGCGAAAAATCCGGAGTTGTATGGCGGGCTGCCGAAAGATCCGCACATCCCCTATTCGGTTTGGCTGTGGAAAAAACCTCTGAAATGGCTGGGAAATTTGGCCATGATTGGCGGCATCGTGGGCCTGGCTTTGCATTACCTGCGAGTCGGGCCGAAGAAAGAAGAACCGATTCCGCCGGAAGATCGGGGGCCTTCATGAGTACTATCGATACGGTACGGCGTCCTCGAACTGCTACGGAGTTCGACGAGGAACTGATACCGCGTTATTCGTTTGTCGAGCGCGTGAACCATTGGTTTGGCGCACTAACATATTCCTACTGTTTGATCACCGGGCTCGCTTTCTGGACACCTTACCTTTACTGGTTGGCCGCGGTTGTCGGCGGCGGACCAACAGCAAGATTCTGGCATCCATGGTTCGGTTTGTTCTTCACCGTTTCCCAGTTCTACATGTTCCTGCACTGGGGCGGCGATATGGAAGTGGATCACGACGATCGCGTCTGGGCGGATAACATCAAAGCCTACATAAATAATGAGGATGACAAACTTCCGCCAGTCGGACGCTTTAACTGGGGACAGAAAATCTACTTTTGGGCGATGGTTGGCAGCACAATTCTTCTGCTTCTGTCCGGCTTTGTGCTCTGGTACGTTGACGCCGTTCCGTGGAGTTTCCACATTCTGCGCTACGTAGCGATCTTGGTTCACGCTAGCGTAGCGCTGATCACTATTGGGCTCTTCCTCATTCACGTTTACATGAGCACGCTTTTGGAAGAAGGGAGCTTCGGTTCCATGGTTTACGGAACCGTTACGCGCGCTTGGGGCTGGACCTTCCACCGCAAATGGTATTACCAGGTCACCGGTAGATCCCGACCCAAACAATGACCCCTTCGCAGTGGGATCGCCGAATCCGGCGAGCCACCGAATTAACCTCGACATACCCGTTTGGTGCCGAAGGGCTGCGTTTCTACACGCGCGTCGCAACATTCCAGAAAAGCCTCTATGCGGAAATCCAGAAGGCTTTGAAGGATTCGCCCAAGATTTCCGCCGACCGTTCCCTGCGCGATGAATTGGATTTTTTCCTGCTGCTGCCGCATTTTTCTCCATACCTATCTTTGATCCAGCAGATTGCTCCGGCGCCGCTTGCCCAAGCCGCTGCCGGTCTGGCGCAGAAAGGACCCGCAGCGTGGCAGCACGCCATCGAAGATTTCTGGCACCGGGATCTGGAAATGGCATCGGACATGGACGACGGAGAAGAGGCGCGGGCCGGCGATTCGCTCGATACAACTGCTTCAGATCGATTGCTGGCATGGATTTTTCTCCAGCCGTACGCAGAGTATCTTGCCGCTCACCGCGAGACGGCAGTCTTGGATGGAACTCCATCAACCTGCCCGCTATGCGGCGGCAAACCTGTCGTCGGCGTATTGAGAAGTGAGGGAGACGGTGCCAAGAAGTCACTGATTTGCATGCTCTGCGCACACGAGTGGAATTTTCGAAGAATTTATTGTCCGGCGTGCGGCGAAGAACGCGAGCCGCAGATGGCCTTCTATTCGGCGCCGGAGATCGCACACGTCCGGGTGGACGTCTGCGACACATGTCACACATACCTAAAAACCATCGATTTGACGAAGCTAGGTCTCGCTGTTCCGGTCGTGGACGAGCTGGCGACAATACCTCTAGACCTGTGGGCGCGCGAGCACGGCTATCAGAAATTGCAAATCAATTTATTGGGAACCTGATCGGCCAATCGGCAAGATGGAGATTAGGTTGTAGTGTTGCGACATAAATATTCCCGCGATTCCTCCCACTAACGCTTTCTCTGCTCGATTTCTAAATTTTTTTCTGTATCGCTTATCCGGATTTTGGAGGTATTATGCGCGTTGGCCGACCCCTAGCGAATCAAATCGAATGTAGAATTCGGTTATCAACCCCAAACTCTCGTAAGGCGCAACCATGGCGAAAAAAGATAAATCCATAGCCGAGATTGCCGAAGAAGAGCAGCCTAAGCCAGACGAAATTTCGAGCCGCTTTACCAGACGTTCTTTCTTGACGCAGCTTGGCACCGCAGGGCTAGCCGTCACCACCGTTCCGTTACTTCACTCTGCTCCGGTACAAGAACCCGAGCCGGCGACCGAAGCGATTCCGGGAGCCGAGGTCCCGGGCGCGGTACCGATGGTGCTCAACATTAATGGAAAAGAGCACCATATTGCGTTGGAGCCTCGCGTCACCCTTCTCGATGCGCTGCGCGAAAATCTTCAGCTCTCCGGCACGAAAAAAGGTTGCGACCACGGACAGTGCGGCGCTTGCACGGTCCACATCAACGGGCGCCGCGTAAATTCTTGCCTGACTTTTGCCATCATGCATCAAGGGGACAAGATCACCACCATCGAAGGCCTGGCTCAAGGTAGGGAACTGCATCCCGTGCAAGCCGCTTTCCTGGAACACGACGGGTTTCAGTGCGGCTATTGCACCTCTGGCCAGATCATGTCCGCCTCGGCGCTGCTCAAAGAACCTTGCGGGCAGGACGACGCTGCCGTCCGCGAATGCATGAGCGGAAATATCTGCCGCTGCGGCGCTTACGACAACATCATCGCCGCGGTTCAAAGCGCTCGACGCAGCACGTAATAAGTTCGCTTCACGTCCGACAGGATGTAACTGAGGTCACGCAATGGAAGCCTTTCAATTCAGCCAAGCCAAGACAGTAAATTCCGCGCTCGAAGCAGGCCGCTCGCAAACGGAAACGAAGTTTGTCGCCGGCGGCACCACACTGATCGATCTGATGAAGTTGAATGTCGAGACCCCGAAAAAAGTCGTGGACATCAACCCCCTGCCGCTCACCCAGATCGAATCCACGTCGGATGGAGGCTTGAAAATTGGCGCCATGGTTCGCAATAGCGATTTGGCGCACGATCCAACCGTTCAGCAGCGCTACACGGTGCTTTCCGAAGCTCTTCTCTCCGGAGCTTCCCCGCAACTTCGAAACATGGCTACTACCGGCGGCAATTTGCTTCAGCGCACGCGTTGCTATTATTTTCGCGACACCGCCTACCCATGCAATAAGCGCGAGCCGGGCTCGGGATGCCCTGCGATAGACGGCTTCAACAGGATTCACGCCATACTTGGAACAAGCGAGCATTGCATTGCGACTCATCCCTCGGATATGGCCGTGGCCATGATGGCGCTGGAAGCTGTCGTCCACATACAAGGTTCCAACGGAGAGCGTACGGTTCCGTTGAACGATTTTTACCTGCTGCCGGGCTCCACGCCCAATCGCGAAAACGTATTAACTCCGGGCGATTTGATTACCCACGTTACGTTGCCTCCGCTAGCAAACGGTACGCGATCTCACTATTTGAAGCTTCGCGACCGCGCGTCATACGAATTTGCGCTGTCTTCCGCCGCTGTGGTTGTTTCGCTAAGCGGCAATCGCATACAGCGTGTGCGTATCGCTTTGGGCGGGGTGGGAACCAAGCCGTGGCGATCCATGGAAGCCGAGCACGCACTGGAAGGCCGCGAAGCCAACGACACGAATTTCCGAGCTGCCGCTGAAGCCGCTCTGAAAGGCGCGAAGCCGCGGCGCGACAATGGCTTCAAGGTTGAGTTAGCCAAGCGCTGCCTTACTCGCACGCTCAAAAACATTACGCAGTCCGCTTGAGACGAAAAGTTTTCGGAATTGCGCAGGAGATAACGGATGAGCAGCTCTGTAATTGGGGAACCGATCACCCGCATAGATGGAAAGCTGAAGGTTACGGGCGGCGCTAAGTATGCCGCGGACTATCCCATCGAGAAACTCGCGTACGGCGTGGCAGTCCCCAGCACGATTGCCAATGGAAAAATTTCACGAATCGATTCCGCCAAGGCCGAAAAAATGCCGGGTGTGCTGGCTGTTTTTCATCATGGTAATTTCGACAAGCTCTACTATCCCGCGGGCGCGTTCGAGGAACTGAGCCGCCCTGGTGAAAGCCGCCCTCCGTTCGAGGATGAAAATATCTATTACTACGGCCAATTCGTAGCCTTGGTCGTCGCTGATACTTCTCAGCAGGCGCAGGATGCGGCCGCGAATGTTCACGTGACTTACGACGAGAAGCCTCCGCTGGTTTTACTGAATCAAGCGACGCCTTCGAACACCACGCTGGCTACCAAGTATTCCCGAGGCGATGCGGATTCGGCTTTTCCGAAAGCTCCCGTACAGCTTGACGAGACTTACCTCACGCCGACTGAAACGCACAACCCGATGGAAATGCACGCCACCATTGCCGTGTGGAACAAGGACAAGGTCACGCTGTACGAATCCTCGCAAGGCGTAGTGAACCATCGCAACGTAATGTCTGAAATGCTCGGCATTCCGCTCGAAAATATTGAAGTAATTGCGAAATTCATCGGCTCGGGATTCGGCGGCAAACTTTTTCCCTGGCCGCATTCACTGCTGGCGGCGGTGTCTGCGCGCAAAGTCGGACGCCCCGTAAAAGTGTCTGTGCCGCGAACTTTGATGTTCACTACAGTAGGCCATCGTCCCGCCATTCAACAGCGCATGCGTCTGGGCGCGACGCAAGATGGCAAGCTCGTCTCATTCCAAAATGACATCCTTCAGCACACTTCGTTGGTGGACGATTACGTGGAAGACTGCACGCAGGTATCGTCACTGCTTTATAGCTGCCCCAACACCACTGCGATGCAACATTTGGCCCACCTCAACGTCGGAACGCCCACGCCGATGCGTGGCCCCGGAAGAACTCCTGCGCTTTTCGCTATCGAATCGGCGATGGATGAGCTGGCGATCAAGTTGAATATGGATCCTCTCGAGCTTCGTCTGAAAAATTATGCGGAAACAGACGAAGCTTCCAACCTGCCGTGGTCCAGCAAACATCTTCGCGAAGCCTATCGGACGGGGGCAGACCGATTCGGTTGGTCCAAGCGCGATCCAAAAGTCGGCTCGATGCGCAATGGCGACTTAATTCTCGGTTGGGGAATGGCCACCTGCACTTGGCCCGCCTCGCGGCATGCGGCCGAGGTTCGCGTGAGACTTCTGGCGGACGGAACTGCTCGCGCGTCCTGCGCTACACAGGATATCGGGACTGGCACGTACACTGTCTTCGCTCAAGTTGTCGCCGACAAGACCGGTCTGCCGCTGGACAAAATTCAGGTGGTGCTAGGCGACAGCGCTTTGCCTCCTGGCCCCACTTCTGGCGGTTCGTCGGTGACCTCCACCGTGCTCCCGGCTATCGTTGAAGCCACGCAGAAAGCCGTTGATGCCGTAATTCAGGTAGCCGTGCGGACACCGAGTTCTCCGTTTCAAAACGCCAACGCCAAGACATTGAAGATGACCCAGGGACGCATTCACGCCCAGGATAAATCTCCCGACAGTGGGGTTCTTTTCCAGGATATTCTCGCGTTGCGAAACCTGGTCGGCTTGGATGGCCACGCAAAAACGGACGCTGATCCGAACACGAAGAAGTTTTCCACGCATTCTTTCGGCGCGCACTTCTGCGAAATTTCGTTTGATCCAGGCATCGCGCGCCTGCGTATAACGCGTTGGCTGACGGTAATTGACGGCGGCCGCATGATTAATGCAAAGACAGCGAGAAACCAGATTCTAGGCGGCGTAGTGATGGGAATCGGCATGGGCCTCTTCGAAGCCACTATCTACAATCCCCGCAACGGCCACCCCATCAATAACAATTTCGCGGACTATATCGTCCCGGTGAACGCCGATATTCCGGAGATGGACTGCATATTCCTGGATTATCCCGACACAGTATTAAACGAATATGGAGCCCGCGGCATCGGAGAGATTGGTCTCACCGGAGTTGCTTCGGCGCTTACGTCTGCGACTTATCACGCTACAGGCGTCCGAGTCCGCAATCTTCCGATTCGCATGGAAGATTTGATCGTGTAGGAACAGGAGCTTCTTTAGGTAGTTTTTCCCGCTAGGAAAAATCAGCAACGTTTTCGATGGATCGCTGGCACCCTACTTCGGGCAAGCAGCGCCGTCATTCACCCATTCCTGCATCGCCGCAGCAAAATCCGGGCGGCTCAGCGGAGGCAGCGTACGTCCGTCACCCGGATTCCAGCCCCAGCCAACGAGATCGTCGCTGGAAACGTGCGTGAGGATTTGCGCGAGACTGCGGCCGCCGTTCTGCTTAGGATCTTTCAACTGGCGGCAAAGCTCTCCGGAAGTTCTCCCCACAAAAACCATTTTCATTTGTGGAGGCGGTAATCCCCATTTCGGATTTCCCGGAGGCATGTTCGCGCCGGGAAGATTGGCGTTCTGGTGGCACGTTTGACATCTCATCCCATATACCCCGTGACCATCGGCGCCTCGCTTTACATTTTGTGTATGAACATGGCTGTCGTCACCTTGCAGCGGAGCGTCGCCTGATGGATGGCAATTCTGGCAGCGCGGCGAAACGAAAACGGGATAGGCGCGTTCAAATGCGGCCTGTGCCGCCGCGTCGTCGGGTGAGGCTGCTGCAGCTGTGGCAACAAGGGAGCCCTGACCAGCATTCGCAAATGCGGATCGCTGGGACCACACTGCGAATGATGCGCCTGCGATTCCCACCAACAGCAACGCCGCTGGAATCTGCCATTTTGTTTTAGTCGGCATCTTCGAATCCTCTTAATGAACGTTCATGCGGAGCGCAAATCTTCAGCTTTAATTGGGAGACGCCGCACGCGTTTGCCGGTAGCGGCGAAGATTGCATTCGCAACCGCTGGCGCAACCGGAGGCACTCCCGGCTCTCCCACACCCGTGGGTTTCTCCGTGCTGGGAACGATATGAACCTCAATTTCAGGAGACTCAAACATCCGCACCATTGGATAGTCGTTAAAATTGCGCTGTTGCACGCGGCCCTTGTCCAGAGTGATTTCTGTTTTTAGCGCAGCCGTGAGTCCAAAAATAATGCCGCCTTCCAGTTGAGCTTTCACCGTATCCGGGTTGACGGTGCGGCCGCAATCCACCGCAGCGACGATGCGGTGAACTTTTACTCGCCCGTCTTTTTCCACCGATACTTCCGCGACCTGCGCCACATAGCTATCAAACGAAAAATGCGTGGCGACTCCCCGAGCGTGACCCTTGGGAAGCGGTCCACCCCAATGCGCTTTTTCGGCGGCAAGATCGAGCACGGCAAGCATCCGCGGTTGATTTGCCAGGAGTGTGCGGCGAAGTTGATAGGGATCTTTTCCGCCGGCGTGAGCGACTTCATCCAAAAATGCCTCCACCGAAAATCCGGTGTGCGAGTGGCCCACGGAGCGCCACCATTGCACCGGCACTTCATTCTTTGGACTGTGCAAATCCACTTGAACATTCGGAATCGAGTAAATGATGTCCGCCGCGCCTTCCACGGATGCCGAATCGACACCGTCCTTGATTCCAAAGCCGGCGAACATGGTTCCGTCGAAAATCGATTGGCCCACAATCGTGTGTGTCCACGCAACAGGATTGCCGCTGGCATCCAGCCCCGCCGCAAAATGGTCGTACCACATCGGGCGATACCAACCGCCGCGTATGTCGTCTTCGCGGGTCCACACAACTTTCACCGGAGCTTTTGCCACTTTTGCCACGTGGACCGCTTCGGTCACGAAATCGGAAGCGGGATTGGCCCGGCGTCCGAAACCGCCGCCGAGAAGAGTTGTGTGAATCTCCACTTGCTCGGGCTTGAGCCCTGCGACCGCTGCAGCCGCAGCGCGATCACCAGTTTGAAATTGGGTGCCGGTCCAAATTTCGCAATGATCGTCGCGCAAATCCACGACGACGTTCAACGGTTCCATCATCGAATGCGAGAGATAGGGGACTTCGTACTCCGCAGTGATTGTTTTTGCCGCTCCAGCTAGAGCGGTGGCCGGGTCGCCAACCTTGCGCGCCAAGGTTCCTGGAGTTTTCGACATCGTTGCGAACTGCTCGCGCATCCCCACGGTGGAAATGCTTGCGCCTGGGCCTTCATCCCAAATGATATCGAGTTTCTCTCGCCCGAGCTTGGCCGGCCAAAAACCGCTGGCGATGACAGCCACGCCGGACGGAACTTCCAGCACATTCACAACGCCGGGAATTTCTTTTGCTTTGTCTCCATTGAAGCTCGAAACTTTCCCGCCGAAAACGGGCGAGCGTGCGACAACTGCGGTAAGCATCCCCGGAATATAAACGTCGAGCCCAAATTGCGCGGTGCCATCGGTTTTCGAAGGAGTGTCCAGGCGCCGCATCGATTTTCCGATAATGGTGAAATCCTTCGGGTCTTTCAGCGCGACATCTTTTGGAGGTTCGAGCTTCGAAGCAGCCTCCGCAAGGCTTCCGAACGATGCGCGCCGCCCGCTAGCCTTGTGGACCACGTGCCCCTTTTCCGCGCGGCAGCTTTGCGCTTCAACTCCCCACCGCTGTGCGGCGGCGGAAATGAGCATCACGCGAGCCAACGCGCCCATTTTGCGGAAACGGTCGTATTCGGAATTGGTCGTCGTGCTTCCGCCGGTCATCATCATGCCGAACACGGTGTGGTTATACACGGCCGCCACCGGCGCGGATTGCACGCGAATCTTGCTCCAATCGGCCTCCAGCTCTTCGGCGATCAACATGGGCAGCGAAGTGTAAATTCCCTGACCCATTTCGGAGTGGTTTGAGATCACCGTCACCAGGTCATTGCTGCCGATGTGAACGAATGCATTCAACGCCACAGGCTGGCTCGATGATTGGGCGGCGCGCGCAGGGGCCCAATCCCGGAGATAAAGATTCAGCAGAAAGCCGCCGCTGATTGCGGCGCCTGTTTTCAGGAAATCCCGCCGCTCCATTTTCGTAGCAGCGCTCATTTCGCACTCCGCTGCGCTTTGATTTCAGCGGCGCGGTGAATGGCGGCCCGAATGCGCGGATAGGTGCCGCAACGGCAAATGTTTCCGGACATGGCTTCGTCAATATCGCTGTCCGTGGGCTTGGGATTTTCCTTAAGCAGCACCGCTGCGCTCATGATCTGCCCGGACTGGCAGTATCCGCATTGCGGAACGTCAATTTCGATCCAAGCGAGTTGAAGAGGATGCGTGAGATCGGGAGAAATTCCTTCGATGGTCGTAATCTTCTTCCCTTCGGCTCGCGAGACAGGAGCGACACACGACCGAACGGCCTCGCCATCAATGTGCACGGTGCAGGCGCCGCATTGCGCCATCCCGCAGCCGTATTTAGTGCCGGTAAGTTTCAGCGAATCGCGAATCACCCACAGCAGCGGCGTGGAAGGCGGGTCCGCCACGCTGACTGCCTTTCCATTTACAGTGAATGAAATCAAGCGATGCCTCCTTGCTTTTCTGGCTGACCGCGATGCGAAGGGTTATCGTCTGAAAAATGGAGCGCCACGTTGTGTAAGGCAATGGGCAGAAGGTAAACGCACGCAAAAAAGCGCGTCGAATCAACCTCAGGATTATGTCCCGGAAATAATTTCTTTGCAACTCGGCACGGCCTGCCGATGGAGAGCAGTCGAATCGAAGTTAGACTAGGCTATACGACTGATCCGCTCCCCTCCAAATGTTGCAGTTTGTATGACGGGGCATGGGTGGCAAAATATCCGGTGAATGTTGTTCAACGAAACAGTGCTCGAACATTTTCGGAATCCTCACAATGCCGGCGACCTTCCAGACGCTACGGCCGTCGTCGAGGTCGTAAACCCGGTTTGCGGCGATGTATTGCGCTTGTCTGTACGAATGGACACTGGACGTGTTGCCGAGGCTCGATTCAAGACTCAGGGATGCGTTGCCGCTATCGCTGCGAGTTCCGTGCTAACGGACCTACTACTGGGGAAGCCTGCGGACGAGTTTCGTTCCATCACGGCGAAACAAATTTCCGAAGCGTTAGGGACGCTTCCAGATTCTACTTTTCACGCGGCGCAGCTATGCGAAGACGCCGTGGCGGCTCTATTTTTGAAACTGGCTTGAAACTCGATAGTTATCTTCAGTAATTGAGAGCCTTCTTAAGCGTCTCCGGATCATTCAAATTTAGAACGACGGCCTCTTCGTCAGTTTCCACTTCCATCACGTCCCCTGGATGCGCCCAAACCACTTCGCGTGCGCCGACCTCCGGGGAAGCGGCCAGCAACTCTTCGAACAACGACGCGCGAAAAATCGCGGGATGTCCCCGCTTTCGCTTATAGGTAGGCAGCACGATTAGTTTCTCGGTCGAATCAAATTCCTGAATGAGCTGCGCGACAAGAAAACTTGATACCAAAGGATGATCCACGGGACAGAGAATCAATCCCTCCGTTTCGCGAAGCGGAAGGCTGCGAATCACAGCCTGGATGGAAGAAAGCTGCCCCTGTTGCCAATTCGGATTTTCGAGAATCCACGTAGCATCGAGCGGAATGCGGTTGCGAATTTCCCCGGCTTGCGCACCCAGAACGATTCGCGTGAGGCCAACGCGTTCGTGGCGTGTTGCGGCAACAAGATGCTCGGCAAAAGTTTTTCCGCGATAGCTAAGCAGCGCTTTGGGCTGGCCCATGCGCCGCGATTCACCGGCGGCCAGAATGGCGACGGCAAGCATGCTGGTTCAGTCTTGTTGCGAGCTTGCGACTTTGGAAAGTTTTACGGATTTATGAGGAAGATTCACAGCGTGGCGCCGAACGGCGATTAATTCGGCGGTAATACTGACAGCGATCTCCTCAGGCGTCAGCGCGCCGATATCCAGGCCAACCGGTGCGTGAACGCGTTCGAATTTGCCTGGCGAAACTCCAGCCATTTCCAGCGCCTTATAAACCGAGGCGACTTTGCGTTTGCTGCCGATCATTCCG
>Ga0209006_10003557_pt1 | contig 14154 bp, 11 predicted proteins | sample JacPin_JW_Ref_O2_FD_188567 | JGI IMG/M metagenome (GOLD analysis project Ga0209006, IMG submission 188567) | Forest soil microbial communities from Algoma, Ontario, Canada - Jack Pine, Ontario site 1_JW_Ref_O2 (SPAdes) (version 2) | ecosystem: Environmental > Terrestrial > Soil > Boreal... | reverse complement strand
CAACCCCGAATACCTCATCGACATCAACGACCTGGCGCTCGAGCTCGGATACGTGATCACCGATCCGACGCTGGCCCGCATCGGCGCCATGACCCGTCACCGCGAGCTGCTGGAGTCGAACACCCTCGCCGCGGTGTGCCCAATCTTCCCCGATGCCGAACGGGTGATCGCCGACCCGGTGGTGCGCAATCGCGGCACCCTGGGCGGTTCACTCTGCCAAGCGGATCCGGCCGAGGATCTGACGACAGTGTGCCTTGTGCTGGATGCGGTGTGCCTGGCCCGGGGGCCATCAGGTGAACGCGAGATACCGATTGACGACTTCCTTGCAGGGCCGTACGAGACCACACTCGCCTACAACGAGATGTTGATGGAAGTTCGGATCCCATTGCGACAGAACACATCCAGCGCCTATGCGAAAGTTGAACGCCGAGTCGGCGACTGGGCGGTCACCGCGGCCGGTGCGGCGATCACGCTCGACGGCGACTCCATAGCGGCCGCCCGGGTGGGTCTGACCGCGGTGAATCCCGACGCGGCCGCACTCGCGGAAATCTCAGCGGCTCTGGTCGGCCGGCCCGCCACCGAAGAGGTCTTCGCCGACGCGGGCCGTCGGGCCGCCCAAGCCTGCGACCCGGTCACCGATGTCCGCGGCACCGCCGAGTACAAGCGGCACCTGGCCTCCGAATTGACCAGCCGCACATTGCGCACCGCCGCCGAGCGCGTGCGCGAACAAAGGAGCAGCGAGCTATGCAGGTGAATATGACCGTCAACGGCGAGCAAGTCACCGCCGAAGTCGAACCCCGGATGCTGCTGGTGCACTTTCTGCGTGATCAGCTGCGGCTCACCGGCACTCACTGGGGTTGCGACACGAGCAACTGCGGAACATGCGTGGTCGACGTCGACGGCATGCCGGTGAAGTCCTGCACCATGCTTGCCGTGATGGCATCCGGGCACAGCGTCCGCACGGTCGAGGGGCTTGCGGTGAACGGCCAACTCGACCCGGTACAGGAAGGGTTCATGCGCTGCCACGGGCTGCAATGCGGATTCTGCACCCCGGGAATGATGATCACCGCCCGCGCCCTGCTAGACCGCAACCCCGACCCCGACGAGGAGACCATCAGGGAGGCGATCTCCGGACAGATCTGCCGGTGCACCGGATACACCACGATCGTGCGCTCCATCCAGTGGGCCGCACGCAACGCAACACCGGCGGCAACCCCATGACCACCATCGAAAACCGTCCGCCCTCGCCAGAAGACACAGCCGACAACGATCAAAAGCCGTGCGGGCATGGACGGATGCTGCGCAAAGAGGACCCCCGGTTCATCCGGGGCCGCGGCAACTACGTCGACGACGTCGCGCTGCCGGGCATGCTGCACCTGGCGATCCTGCGCTCGCCGTACGCGCACGCCAACATTGTCAGCATCGATGTGACTGCGGCCCTTGCGCATCCGAAAGTCAAAGCGGTGGTGACCGGCGCCGACCTGGCCGAGAAGGGTCTGGCCTGGATGCCGACGCTGTCCAACGACGTGCAGGCCGTACTGGCCACCGACAAGGTCCGCTTCCAGGGTCAGGAAGTGGCATTTGTCGTTGCCGAGGACCGGTATTCGGCCCGTGACGCGCTGGAGTTGATCGACGTCGAGTACGACCCGCTAGATCCCGTCGTCGACGTCCGCACCGCGCTAGACCCGTCGGCGGCAGTGATCCGCACCGATCTCGAGGGCAAGACCGACAACCACTGCTTCGACTGGGAAACCGGTGACGCGGCGGCGACCGAAGCGGTGTTCGCGAAGGCCGACGTGATCGTCAAGCAGGAAATCGTCTACCCCCGGGTGCACCCCGCACCGATGGAAACCTGCGGCGCGGTGGCTGATCTGGACCCGGTGACCGGAAAGCTGACATTGTGGTCCACCAGCCAGGCGCCGCACGCACACCGCACGCTGTATGCGTTGGTCGCGGGCCTCCCTGAACACAAGATCCAAGTGATCTCCCCGGACCTCGGCGGCGGATTCGGCAACAAGGTGCCGATCTATCCCGGTTATGTGTGCGCGATCGTCGGCTCGCTGGTGCTGGGCAAGCCGGTGAAATGGATGGAGGACCGCAGCGAGAACCTCACCTCGACGGGCTTCGCGCGCGACTACATCATGGTCGGCGAGATCGCCGCCACCAAAGAGGGCAAGATCCTCGCGATCCGGACCAATGTGCTGGCCGACCACGGCGCATTCAACGGCACAGCAGCACCGATCAAATACCCCGCCGGCTTCTTCGGCGTGTTCACCGGCAGCTACGACATCGAGGCCGCCTACTGCCACATGACCGCGGTGTACACCAACAAGGCACCCGGTGGGGTGGCGTACGCGTGCTCGTTCCGGATCACCGAGGCCGTCTACTTCGTCGAGCGGCTGGTGGACTGTCTGGCCTTCGACCTCAAGATGGACCCGGCCGAGCTACGGCTGCGAAACCTGCTGCGGCCCGATCAATTCCCGTACAAGAGCAAGACCGGCTGGGTCTATGACTCGGGTGACTACGAGACCACCATGCGCAAAGCCATGGACATGATCGGCTACGACGCGCTGCGCGCCGAGCAGAAGGAGCGGCGGGCGCGCGGCGAGCTGATGGGCATCGGGATGTCCTTCTTCACCGAGGCCGTCGGTGCCGGTCCGCGCAAGGACATGGACATCCTCGGCCTGGGCATGGCCGACGGGTGCGAATTGCGCGTGCACCCGACGGGTAAAGCCGTTGTGCGGCTTTCGGTTCAGACCCAAGGCCAGGGCCACGAGACGACGTTCGCCCAGATTGTCGCCGAGGAACTGGGCATCCCGCCCGACGACATCGACGTCGTGCACGGCGACACCGACCAGACGCCGTTCGGGCTGGGCACCTACGGCAGCCGGTCCACGCCAGTATCGGGCGCGGCCGCGGCTCTGGTGGCGCGCAAGGTCCGCGACAAGGCCAAGATCATCGCGTCGGGAATGCTGGAGGTGTCGGTTGCCGACTTGGATTGGGAGAAGGGCAAATTCCACGTCAAGGGTGACCCGTCGGCTGCGGTGACCATCCAGGACATCGCGATGCGCGCGCACGGGGCCGGCGACCTGCCCGAGGGCATCGAGGGCGGCCTGGACGCCCAGATCTGCTACAACCCGGAGAACCTGACCTACCCATACGGCGCGTACTTCTGTGTGGTGGACGTCGATCCGGGCACCGCGGTGGTCAAAGTGCGGCGCTTCCTGGCCGTCGATGACTGCGGTACCCGCATCAACCCGATGATCATCGAAGGTCAGGTGCACGGCGGCATCGTCGACGGCATCGGGATGGCGTTGATGCAGATGATCGCCTTCGACGAAGAGGGCAACTGCCTGGGCGGGTCGCTGATGGACTACCTGATCCCGACCGCGCTCGAGGTGCCGCACCTGGAGACCGGGCACACCGTGACGCCGTCGCCGCACCACCCGATCGGGGCGAAGGGCATCGGCGAATCGGCCACCGTCGGATCGCCGCCCGCGGTGGTCAACGCGGTGGTGGATGCGTTGGCGCCGTTCGGGGTTCGCCACGCCGATATGCCGCTGACACCGTCCCGGGTCTGGGAGGCCATGCAGGGCCGCGCCAGACCGCCGATCTAGAGGGTTATATGACGATCAGCGAGCGAGCTCAGCAACTGTTGGCGGCACGGACACCGTTTGTGCACGCGACGGTGGTGCGGGCCCAGCCGCCCACTTCCGCTTACCCGGGAGACGAAGCAATCCTGTTGGCGGACGGCACGATCGAGGGCTTCGTCGGCGGCCAGTGCGCACAAAACTCAGTCCGTAAGGCGGCGCTGGGTGTGCTGCAGGCGGGCGAAAGTGTGTTGCTGCGAGTGCTTCCCGACGGCGACGTGCACTTTCCCGAGGCGCCCGGCGCCTGCGTGGTCGTCAACCCGTGCCTGTCCGGCGGATCGCTGGAAATCTTCCTGACGCCGCAGCTGCCCGCTCCCCTGATCCGGATCTATGGAGCCACGCCGATTGCAGACGCGCTAATGCAGCTGTGCGGCGTGCTGGGCTACGATGTCCAACGCGAAGCGCGGGAGACTACCGATCTAGCCGACACCTCCGCGGTGGTGATCGCCAGCCATGGCGGCCCGGAAGCCGAACTCATTCGCACGGCCTTGGATTACGGCGTTGGGTATATCGGCTTGGTGGCCAGCAAGGTTCGCGGCGCCTCGATCCTGAACGAACTCGAACTCTCCGACGTCGAGCGAGCCCGCATACATACCCCGGTCGGATTGCCCATCGGCGCCAAGACACCGGCGGAGATCGCGGTATCCATCGCCGCTGAACTCATTGCCGCCGTCCGCGACGGCAGCCTGATCCGTCCCGCTACACCGGTGAACGACGGCGCGCGCGAGGCGGTCGACCCAGTGTGCGGCATGACGGTGCCGATCGGACCCGCCACCGAACACTTGGAATTGGGCGGCGCCGACTACTGGTTCTGCTGCCCAGGATGCCGCACGGCATTTGCCGCCGGGAAAGCCGGCGTATGACAGCGCGGCGGATCACCGGCGTCGTGCTGGCCGCCGGCAGCTCCCGCAGGCTAGGGACGCCTAAACAGGTTCTGCCATACCGGGAGACGACCATACTGGGGGCCACCCTCGATGTTGCCCGCGCCGCAGGATTCGACCAGATCATCGTCACATTGGGTGGTGCTGCCCAAGCGGTGCGCGACGTGGTGCCGCTGGACGGGGCCGACGTGGTAGCCGTCGACGACTTTGGCACCGGCTGTTCGGCGTCGTTGCGTGTCGCGCTACAACGGGTAGACCCGCGGGCTGCCGGCATTGTGCTGATGCTCGGCGATCAGCCACGTGTGGCTCCCGCAACGGTGCAGCGGATAGTCGCCGCTGCGCCGGGCGCCGACGTCATGGTGTGCCGTTACGCCGACGGCATCGGGCATCCGTTCTGGTTCAGCCGCGATGTATTTGGCGAACTTTCGCAGCTGCACGGCGACAAGGGAGTCTGGAAGCTGGTCCAGTCGGGCCGGCACCCGGTACACGAGATCGCTGTAGAGGGCCCGGTGCCACTCGACGTCGACACCTGGGACGACTACCAGCGATTGCTGGAATCGGTGCCATCATGATTTTCGCGGACCCCGACGACGTGATCCGCCGGTTCGACGCTCAGGACTACCTACTCGACACCGGAACCGCGTCCGCGATCTATCTGGCAGTCACGCTCGGCAAACCGCTCCTGCTGGAAGGAGAGCCCGGCGTCGGCAAGACGACGGCCGCGAAAACCCTTGCGGCAGTGCTCGATACCACACCACTTAGGCTGCAATGCTACGAGGGCCTGACCGCCAACGAAGCGCTTTACGACTGGAACTACCAGCGCCAGCTGCTGGCTATCCGGCTGTCCGAGGCGCGCGGCACCGGTATCGAAGAAGCGGATCTCTACACCGAGACCTACCTGGTGGATCGGCCCATCCTGCAGTGTGTGCGGCATCGGGGTCCGACACCGCCGGTGCTGCTGATCGACGAGATCGACCGGGCAGACGACGAATTCGAGGCGCTGCTGCTGGAGTTCCTCGGTGAGGCCGCGGTCACCGTCCCGGAGTTGGGCACCTTCGTCGCCGAGCGCGCGCCGATCGCGGTGCTCACTTCCAACCGCAGCCGCGACCTACACGACGCACTGCGGCGGCGCTGCCTCTACCACTGGATCGATTACCCGGAGCCGTCCCGGGCGGCCGCGATTGTCCGCCGGACGGTGCCGGGGGCGACGACACCGCTGATCGAGCATGCCACCCAATTCGTGAGCAGCGCGCGTGATCTCGACCTGGACAAGCCGCCCGGCGTGGCCGAGACCATCGACTGGGTAGCGGCTCTGGTGTCGCTGCGCGTCGCAGATATTGCCCCGGCCGATTCGGTCGATTCGGCGCTGGCCAGCCTTGGGGCACTGGCCAAGACGCCCGACGATCGCACCCTGATCCGCGACGCGTTCATCGAATACAGCCGCACATGAGAGGAACCACAGTATGAAGATCGCCAACCAGTTCACCGTCAGCGCGCCGATTGAGCAGGCCTGGGACGTGCTGTGCGACCTGGAGCAGGTGATTCCGCTGATGCCCGGTGCGGCGCTGATCGGCCATGAAGGCGACGAATACCTCGGCAAAGTCAAAGTCAAGGTCGGGCCCGTCACCAGTGAATTCAGCGGCAAGGTGCGTTTCGTCGAGCAAGACCGCGACCAGCACCGCGCGGTTATCGACGGCAAGGGCAAGGAGGCGCGCGGGACCGGCAACGCGGCCGCCACGGTCACCGCCCAGCTGCACGAGGAGGGGGGTCGCACGAGTGTCAGCGTCGACACTGACCTGAAGATCGTCGGCAAGCTTGCTCAGTTCGGCAGCGGAATGCTGCAACAGGTGTCGGAGAAGCTGCTGGGCCAGTTCGTGGAGTCCCTGGAAGCCAAACTGGCCGCCGAGAATGCCGGCGTCCCAAAGGGTTCGACCGATACGGCCGAGGAGGCCAGCGCCGAGGAGCCGATCCCGGCCTGGCCGGCAAATCCGGTCCCGGGCACCCGCCAAGACCCCGCTCCCGAGCCAGAGCCCATCGATCTGCTGCAGCTCGCAGGTGGCGGCCAGCTCATGAAGTACGGCTCGGCGGCGGCGGCGCTGCTCGCCGGGCTGGTGCTGATCTGGGTGCTGCGTCGGAGAAGTTAGCCGCTCGTGAGCACCCCGTTGCTGTTGCGTGGCGTCGATCTGGCGGCGTTCGCGGCGGCGTTGGCAGCGCGCCTGCGCAGCGCGGGAGTCTCGGTGTCCGCCAGCGGCCAGGGTGGTTTCGTGCAGGCGCTCCAGCACTTGGCACCGCAAACCACGGTGGCGCTGTACTGGGCCGCCAGGCTCACCCTCGTCAACCGGATGGACGACCTCGGTGCCTTCGACGCGGTGCTGCGAGAGGTCTTCGGGAGTGTCCAACCCGGCGACACACGAAGCCCGGAGTCAGTCCTGCCGATCGCCGGGCCCAAGACACCCGCAGCGCCCGCGGCTGGCATCGTGCAGCCCGCGGCGAGCCAATCTGCCAATGCGCGCGCCGCAAAACTGCCGTGGGTCACCCGGACCGCGCCCGACCGGGACGGCGGAGCGGACGCGGGCATCCTCCTGCCAGACCTGCTGCCCGGCCGCATCGCCGCGTTGGCCGACGAACCGTTCGACCAATTCGACCCCAAAGATCTGCGCCTGATCGGTTCGTGGCTGGAGGCGTCGGTTCAGGCTTGGCCCCGGCGCCGCAGCCTGCGATTCGAATCCAGCCCGCACGGCAAGAGGATCGACCTGCGGGCGACGATGAACGCGTCACGCAGGACCGGATGGGAAGTGGTGACGCTGGCGCGAACGCGGCCGCGGCACCGGCCCCGGCGGGTCGTCCTGGTCTGCGACGTCAGCCGCTCGATGCAGCCATACGCCGCGATCTATCTGCATTTGATGCGGGCGACGGTGCTGCGCCGGGCCGGTGTTCGCCCCGAGGTGTTCGCGTTCTCGACGTCGCTGACCCGGCTCACCCCGGTGCTGTCCCACCGCTCGGCCGAGGTGGCGCTGGAACGGGCCAACGAGAAGGTCACCGACCGGTACGGCGGCACGTTCATCGGCCGCAGCATCGCTGCACTGCTGGCCCCGCCGCACGGCAGCGTGTTGCGCGGCGCGGTGGTGATCATCGCGTCAGACGGCTGGGACAGCGATCCGCCCCACGTGCTCGAGCATGCGCTGGCCAGGGTGCGGCGGCGCGCCGAGTTGCTGGTCTGGCTCAACCCGCGCGCAGCGCACGGTGCATTCCAGCCACTTGCCGGTTCGATGGCGGCGGCCCTGCCTTACTGCGATCTGTTCCTGCCGGCGCACTCGCTGACCGGCCTGCGCCAGCTGTTTGCGGCCCTGGCTAGTCGGGCATCGCGGCGATGAGCTGTTCGGCGGTGAGGGGCATCGAGCGCACTCGGACGCCGAGCGCGTCGTAAACCGCGTTGGCGATCGCGGCGGCCGTCGGGCCTTGTGCGCACTCGCCGACTCCCAGCGGTGGATTGCCTTGTCCGGCAACGAATTCGACCTCGATTGCGGGCACCTCGGAGAACCGCAGGATCGGGTAGGTCTCCCAGGTGTCGCTCGTGACATTCAATCGGTCGAAGCGCACCCGCTCCTTGAGCGCCCAACTGGTGGCCTGGATGGCACCGCCCTCGATCTGATTGACCGCACCATTGGGATTAATGACCAGACCGGCGTCCACAGCGATGAAGAGCCGTCGCACCTGGACCTCGTTGATCGCCTCGACCTCGGCGACGACCGCGCAGTAGGCGGATGAGTTCTTGTATCGCGCATAGCCGATGCCGTGCCCAACCGCTTCCCGTGACGTCCATTCCGCCCAAGCGGCCCCCGACGCCGCGGTGTGCAGGACTGCCTGTGCGCGCAGGTCCGACAAATGGGCCAACCGGAATTCGAGGGGATCGCGGCCCGCGGCCGAGGCGAGTTCGTCCATGAACGACTCAGCTGCAAAGACATTGAGAAAGGCGCCCAGCGAACGCAGCGCCGAGGTTCGCAGCGGCATCTCGGTTAACAGGTTGTTGGTGACCAGGTAGGCGGGAAAGTCATAGGACGGCAGGGCATTTCGCCCGGTACCGCCACCTCGTTCGAGCGGCGGCTCGCCGCCGGCACGGATCGGCTCGCCACCGGTGCGGTGGCTTGCCGCCAACAACGCATTCGTCGGTGTTGTCCCGGGGCGGCCCATATAGCTGCCGCTCCATATCTCATGGCGCCAGGACAGCACGCTGCCGTCATCAGTAGAGTCGGCGGCTATCTCGACCACCGCCGCGGGACCGAACGGCGCCCATGCCAATTCGTCAGCGCGTGACCAGACCACCTGAACACGGCGTCCGGGCACGGCTTGCGCCAGCAGCGCGGCATCCATGGCGGCATCGTCGGCGCCGTTGTGCCCATAGCATCCCGCTCCCTCGACGTGGCGCACCAATACCCGATCGAGCGCGACGTCAAGTGCTGCGGCCAATTCACGCCGCAGCACATGGACGCCTTGGCTGTGAGACCACACCTCGAGGCGGCCGTCCCCGTGCGCGAGCGCGGCCGCGGCCGACGGACCGATCGAGGCATGCGCCAAATAGGGCCGGTGGTATCGCGCCGAGTGTGACCGCGTGGCCTGGGTAGGCGTCGACTTCTCTTTGAAGGCGAGCACCGAGGTGTCGGCTTCGGCCGACACAAGAAATCCGGGAAGGTCGTTCTCGTCCGGCAGGGTCGGCCGCTCGTCCCAGCTGGCGTCGCCGCGTAGCCGCTCAGCGGCGCGTAGCGCGACTTCTTCGCGCTCGGCCACTACTCCAAGGAAATCGCCGTCACGCACGACGGTGATCACACCTGGCAGCGCTTTGGTCGGTCCGGTATCGACGTCGCGCAGCCTCGCGCCACGCGAGGGCGGGCGAACGATCCGCCCGTACACCTGCCCATCCAGCACGAGGTCGTGCAGGTAGCGCGGTCGCCCGGTCAGTTTGTCGGGTAGGTCCAGCCGGGCAACGTTGGTGCCGACGACCTGGTAGTCCGACTCTGCCTTGGATGGCGCGTCGCCGGTGGCCGGCCGATTCAGCAGCGAGTCGTCGGCCAATTCCCAATAACTCGTGGCTGAATCGTCCGGACCATTTATCTGACCGTCCGCAACTTCCAACTCGTCGGTCGTCGCGGCGAGTTTGGCTGCCGCGACGGCAAGATAGAGCGCCCGTGCTTCGGCGCACACCTGTCGCAGCGCCGCGCCTGAGTTCTGAATCGACAAGCTGCCGGCCGTGAAGCCTTCGTCAGGGCTAAGATCGGTCGCCGCGGCAATCATCTGCACGCGCGTGACGTTCACATCAAGTTCCTCTGCGGCGATCTGCGCCAGTGCCGTCAACACGCCCTGGCCCAGCTCCACCTTGCCCGAGCGGACCTCGACGATGCCGTCTGATCTGATCCGAATCCAGTGGCCCAGGACCGGATTGGCAGCCAGCGACAGCGGCAAGTCAGCGCTGGCCATCGGCCGACCTCGCCATCTCAGCCGCAGCGCTTAGCACTGCTCGAACCACACGGTTATGCGAACCGCAACGACATAGGTTGGGATCCAGGGCGGTGCGGACCTCCGCTTCCGTCGGCTCAGGGTTGTCATCCAACAGTGCCGCGGCCGCCACCACGATGCCCGACATGCAATACCCGCATTGCGCTGCCTGGCCGGCGATGAGAGCGCGCGCCACGGGGTGGGGCTCTCCGTCGGTGCCCAATCCCTCAACGGTGCGAATCGACTTGTCGGCTACCGACCACAACGGAGTATCGCAGGAGTAGATGGGACGGCCGTCGGCAAGCACGAAACACGCTCCACACAAACCCAACCCACAGCCAAAGCGCGTCCCCTTCAAACCCAGGTGGTTTCGCAATACGTACAGCAGCGGGGTGTCGTCCGCGGCGCGAACCTCGCGCCGCTGCCCGTTCACGGTTAGCCATCGAGCGGTCGAGTTCTCGCCTTCTCCCATGACTCCAGCATCCTCCGGCTGCGGTGTTGAGGAAGCCGTTAGTTCACTGACGTCGAACCAGCGCGCAAAGGAGACGAGCTGCCGGCTGAGTTCTCACCCCAGGAAGTCTCCGAACTCACCGGGGTGATTCAGATGCCCCGCCCTTGCTGGGGTTCGCAATCTAGTTTTGGACGATCCCAGCGCAAGTCGTCCGGATTCACGTTGCAACTTCGGCGCCGCAACTACCGCGAGTGTGGACACCGGAGGATCATTGAGAGACATGCCTGACTGTCACGTCGACTGACCAGTACCCCGGATGGTGGTTCGGCGAATGGGGGCGAGCCGAGGAGGAATCATGCCTGCGACGGATCCCACGTTTTACCGCAGCCCCGGCGCCGCGGCTGCGGCTGCGGCCGAGCAGATCGCCTATGTTGCTGCGTTCGACCCGGCGGGCCAGATGAAGGATGCGCTCGCCGTGGTGGACTGCGACCCCAACTCCTCGACGTACAGCCGCGTCGTCGGCTGGGCCGAGCTGCCGACGGCGGGCAACGAACTGCATCATTTCGGGTGGAACGCGTGCTCGAGTGCGCTGTGCCACGACGGGCATGGCGGCCACGACGGCGACCATCACGGGCTCGAGCGACGCTACCTAGTCGTACCCGGCATTCGCTCGTCGACCACTTATGTCCTCGACACCAAGCCCGACCCTCGCCGGCCGGTCATCACACACACGATCGAGGCCGCTGAGCTCGCAGCCAAGGCCGGCTACTCGCGCCCGCATACGGTGCACTGTGGACCGGGCGGCATCTTCATGTCGGCTTTGGGTGGTGCCAACGGTGACGACGGACCGGGCGGGGTGGCGCTGATCGACCACGACACGTTCGAGGTGATCGGACCCTGGGAGCTGGACCGCGGACCGCAATTGTTGGCGTACGACGTGTGGTGGCACCTGCAGTACGACACGGTCGTTACGTCGGAGTGGGCGACCCCGTCGATGATCGAGAAAGGGCTCGATCCCGAGGACCTGCTCGGGCGCAAGTTCGGACACCACTTGAACTTCTGGAGCATGTCCGAGCGCAAACTGACCCAGCGCGTCGACCTCGGTGACCAGCACCAGATGGTCCTCGAGCTCCGCCCAGCCCACGATCCCTCCAAGGCGTTCGGGTTTGCGGGAGTGGTGATCAGCGTCGAGGATCTGTCGGCGTCCGTTTGGCTGTGGCACCGAAACGGTGATCGGTGGTCGGTCGACAAGGTAATCACCATCCCGGCCGAACCCGCCGACACCGACGATCTGCCGCCGGCGCTGCAGCCCTTCGGTGCGGTGCCGCCGCTCGTCTCGGATATCGATCTGTCGGTCGACGATCGCTGGCTGTACGTTTCATGCTGGGGCACAGGTGAACTCAAGCAGTACGACGTCAGCGACCCATTCCACCCGCGAGAGACGGCATCGGTTCGCCTCGGAGGGATCGTGCGACGCGAGCCCCACCCGGCGGCTTCAGGCGTGCCGCTCGGCGGCGGACCGCAGATGGTGGAGATCAGCCGTGACGGCAGACGGATCTACGTCACCAACTCGCTGTACGCGGCGTGGGACGAGGTTTTTTATCCCGACGGCGTCGGGTCATGGATGGCGAAGCTCGATGCCGACCTCTCCTCAGGCGGTCTTGTCCCCGACATCGGATTCTTCCCGCACGGCGACGACTTTCGCGGCCGCAGGATCCACCAAATCCGGCTCCAAGGCGGTGACGCGTCCAGTGACTCGTACTGCTTCTCCAGCTGACTGGCGGTGCCGCTGAGTGGAGGCCGCAGTGGCACGTGCTGGCCCTTCCGGCGGGGGAGGGTCGCGGGTGTCCGGAACGTGTTCAGCTTGGCTGCACCGGACGAGAGGACCGACTGGCGCTTGAGGCAGCGCATTGTCTCGTTTTTGGTTTTCCCTCGGCGATGCGCCCCGCCATATGTGTCGGCCGACCCCGACTACCGTGCTCGCTTCGAGCGCGAGGCCTGCCCCGTGGGGACAAAATTCTCATGGCGGAATCTAGCGGTCGATGCAGCACGGGTGGTCAATGAGCTTGTGCGAGTAGCTTATCGAGGCGTTCGGCCGGTGTTTGCCAGTCGAGTGTTTTGCGGGGTCGGGTGTTGAGTGCCGCCGCTACGGCGGCGAGATCGCTGGCGGTGTGTACCGACAGGTCGGTGCCCTTGGGAAAGTACTGGCGCAGCAGGCCGTTGGTGTTCTCATTCGATCCTCGCTGCCATGGTGAGTGCGGATCGCAGAAGTAGACCGCAATGTCGGTGGTCAGGCTGAATTCGCGGTGGCGGGCCATTTCTTTACCTTGATCCCAGGTCAATGAGCGTCGCAGCTGCGTCGGCAGTGTGCCTAGGGTGCTGATCAGCGTGTCACGCACGGCGGAGGCGTTGCCGCCGTCGGGCAGGTGCAGCAGCATCACGTAACGGGTCGAGCGTTCAACGAGGGTACCGATCACCGAACCATGGCTGGCGCCCACGATGAGATCGCCCTCCCAATGTCCGGGCACGGCCCGGTCGGCGGCTTCGGCGGGGCGCTCGCTGATCATGACCATCCCGGGAATGTTGCCGGCCGGCAACGCGGTTGAGCCGCGCCGTGGCCGGCGCATGGCCCGGCCGGTGCGCAGGGCGCGGTGCAGTTCACGGCGCAATCCGCCGCGTCCTTGCACGTAGATCGCCTGATAGATGGTTTCGGGCACCAGATGCCTCTCCGGCTGGCCCGGGAAGCGCCGGCGCAGCTCGTGGCAGATCTGCTCGGGACTCCACCACCGGTCCAGCAGCTGTTGCACCATTGTGCGCAGCTCAAGATCGGCAGCCAACTTGCCCGGTCGTGGTCGCGGACGGCGGCCCAGGGCGCGTCGGTGTGCGGTGAATGGCCGGTAAGAGCCGGTGACGGGGTCGGCGTTGCGGCGCAGTTCCCGGCTGATCGTGGACGGGTCGCGGCCCAGCTTGCGCGCGATCAACCGTGTCGACCAGCCCAGACGATGCAGGTCGGCGATGCGCACGCGCTCATCCTCGGACAAGAACCTCGCCGAGGCTGGGGGCGCCGGCGCGGTGATGGGCCGGTAGTAGTACTCGCGGCCCTTGTCGCGGAGACGACGCCCGTGTCGCCAGTGCTGACCGGTCGAACGGTGAATCCCGACCAGCCGACACGCCTCGGAATTGTTCAGCCCCTGTTTCATCAGGCGAAAGTAGTGCTCGCGCTGGGCCGTTAACGGTTTGCCAGGCCCGGGTTTTTGGCGTTGATACGGATCTGTCACCTGCAACTCCTGAAAGATCAGGTGTTGCAACCACCGCTAGAACCCAGGTCGTCAAAACTGTCGTCACCGATGAGCGTCGCAGTGTTGGTCGTGGTGGGCCGTCACGGGCCAGCTGTCGCGGCGCCTGGCGCCTAGAAACACCCGAGCGAGGTGCGTATGGTCGACGCCCGTCCACCGGCCCGGTAACTCAAAGATCGTCTGCATGCATAACATTTGGCCGTGTTCCCAAGGTCGTTAACGTCACTAATGTTCCCAAAAGTGTTCCCAATGAACATGAAAACGGCCCCCGAAGAAATCTTCGAGGGCCGTTTTACCTGGTAGCGGGGACAGGATTCGAACCTGCGACCTCTGGGTTATGAGCCCAGCGAGCTACCGAGCTGCTCCACCCCGCGACGGGTGAATAC
>Ga0209006_10003556_pt1 | contig 14155 bp, 11 predicted proteins | sample JacPin_JW_Ref_O2_FD_188567 | JGI IMG/M metagenome (GOLD analysis project Ga0209006, IMG submission 188567) | Forest soil microbial communities from Algoma, Ontario, Canada - Jack Pine, Ontario site 1_JW_Ref_O2 (SPAdes) (version 2) | ecosystem: Environmental > Terrestrial > Soil > Boreal... | reverse complement strand
GAGGACGGAGCGCGCGCGGCTCTGGCCAGGCTCGGCGAGCCGCTCGGCCTCAGCGCCGAGCAGGCCGCAAGCGCCGTGCTGCGCGTGGTCAACGCGCGCATGGCCGGCGAGATCAGGCTGATCACCGTCGAGCAGGGCCACGATCCCCGCGAGTTCGCGCTCGTGGCGTTCGGCGGAGCCGGTCCGCTGCACGGGGCGGCCCTGCTGCGCGAGCTGCGCATCGGAGCGATGCTGCTGCCCGCCGTCCCGGGCGTGCTCTGCGCGATGGGCTGCGCGGTGGCAGACGTGCGTCACGACTACTCCCAGACGGTCGAGCGGATGCTCCCCCGCGAGCAGGACCCGCGCGAGGGCCGGCTCGACCCCGCGGAGCTCGACGCGATCTTCGACGGGCAGCGCGAGGAGGCCGAACGGCAGATCGAGCGTGACGGGGTCGTCCTGGAGTCGGTGGAGATCCAGCACCTCGCCGACATGTCCTACCAGGGGCAGGTGCACCGCCTGCGGGTTCCCGTCGAGACCGGCTGGGACGCGTCACGCCTGCGCCAGGCCTTCGTGGAGCACTACGAGCGGGAATACGGAGCGAACCTCGGAGACCTGGACATCGTGCTCGTGGGCGCGCGCACGATCGCCGTGGGACGCCGGCCGCCGATGCAGCTCGAGCGCCCTGGATCGCGCTCAGCGACGCTCAGCCCCAGCTCCCACCGGCGGGTGTTCTTCGACGATTGGACCGACACGCCGATCTACGCCCGCGAGGATCTCCTGGAGGGCACCGAGCTCGACGGGCCGCTGGTGGTCGAGCAGGACGACACGACCACGGTGATCGAGCCCGGCATGCACGTGCGCGTTGACCACCTCGGCAACCTGGTGGTGACGCTCTCGTGATCGACGCAATCACCCTTTCGGTCCTGCGCAGCAGCCTCGAGCAGATCTGCGACGAGATGGACCTGCACCTGATCCGCTCGGCGCTCTCCCCGATCATCTCCGAGACGAACGACTGCGCCCACGGGATCTATGACGCCCACACGGGCGAGACGATCGCCCAGGGCAGACTCGGGCTGCCCGTGTTCCTGGCGAACATGCAGTTCGCCGTCCAGTCGACGATCGAGCAGGCACAGACCGCCGGCGGCTTTCGTCCCGGGGACGTCTGGATCCTCAACGACACCTACCGCGGCGGCACGCATCTCAGCGACGTCAACCTCGTGATGCCCGTGTACATCGAGGACGAGCTGTTCGCGCTGATCGCGAGCACCGGGCACTGGATGGACATCGGCGGCAGCGTCCCCGGTGGCTGGAACCCGGCCGCCGAGGACATCCACCAGGAGGGTCTCGTGATACCGCCCGTCCCCCTCTACAAGGAAGGCGTGCGCAACGACGCACTGATCGAGACGCTGATGGCGAACCTGCGGCTGCCGAGCGAGATGCTCGGGGACCTCACCGCCATGAGCAGCGCGGTGCAACGCGGCGACGAGCGCCTGCGAGAGCTCGTCGAGCGCCACGGCAAGGACGAGGTCGGCGAGTGCCTCAGCGAGCTGATCGAGCGCTCCGAGCGCCAGATGCGCAGCTACATCGAGGACATCCCCGACGGCACATACAGCTTCGCCGACACGATCGACAACGACGGGATCGAGGATCGCGCCCTGGCGATCGAGGTGAAGATCACCGTCGCAGGCAGCGAAATGGACGTCGACTTCACCGGCAGCGCGCCCGCGGCGCGCGGGCCGATGAACGTGGCTCGCAACTCCACCGTGTCGATCTGCAACGTCGCGATCAAGCACATCTTCCCCGACGTGCCGATCAACGGCGGCACCTTCCGTCCGGTCAAAGTGAAGGTGCCCAAGGGCTCGATCCTCGCCGCCGAATACCCCTCGCCCGTGAGCGGCTACCTGGAGACGGCTGGACGCGTGCTGGACGTGATGTTCGGAGCGCTCGCGCAGGCTCTGCCGGAGGGAGTTCCCGCGGCGCCGTTCGGGACCGTGGGCGTGATCACCGTCGGCGGGCGCCACCCGGAGCTCGGTTCCTATTACGTCGGCGTGTTCCCCTACCCGGGCGGCTACGGCGCCACCGCGTCGGGCGACGGCCTCGTCAACGGCAACCCACCGCAGTCGATGGCTAACTTCGTGGCGCTGGAGGCATCCGAGCACCGCTACCCGATCCGCTTCGACTACTTCGCCCTGCGCGAGGACTCCGGCGGGGCTGGGCGCAACCGCGGCGGCGATGGCACCGCCTACCAGATCCGCGCCTGCGCACCGTGCGTGATGTCGGTGCTGGGAGATCGCGGCAAGGGCCGGCCGTTCGGCCTGCACGGCGGCGGCGCGGCGACCCCCAACAGCGTCAGCCTGACGACGGATGGGCGCGAGTGGAAGCCGCCGATGGGAACCAAGCTGGCCAAGCAGTCGATGCAGGCCGGTGACTTCGTGACCGCGGCCTCGCCGGGAGGCGGCGGCTTTGGCAACCCGCTCGAGCGTTCGATCGAGGCGGTCGAGCGCGACCTCAACCTCGGCTACATCGCACGCGAGACCGCCGAGCGCCTTTACGGCGTCGTCGTGGCCGGCGTCAGGACGATCGCCGGTAGGCCGCAGTACGAGCTCGACGTCGAGCAGAGCGAGCGAAACAGATCAGATGCGTCACCGGCGCCTGCGGCCGCCGACGGCGAGGACAATCCGCACGATGGGAGCAACGACCGTGGCTGAAGAACACGCAAGCGGCGCTGAAAGCGCCTGGGAGCTGCCTCACGAGCTGAAGCTGATGCGCCAGACCGTTGCGGACTTCGTCCGTAACGAGATCCTGCCCGAGGAGGCCAAGCTCGACTTTGACGCCTACAAACTGCCGCCGGAGCCGCTCGCGCGTGTCCAGGGCATCGCCAAGAACGCAGGACTGTGGTGCGTGGAGTCCCCCGAGGAGTACGGCGGCGCCGGGCTGAGCCTCCTGGCCCAGTGCGTCGTGGCCGAAGAGGCCGCCAAGTGCCGCATGGGCGCCTACGTCCCCGCCGGAGCAGCATTCGGGTGGGACCCGCCCAACGTGATCTTCAAGGGTGGCGAGGAGCTGATCGAGCGCTACGCCAACCCGTCGGTGATCGGCGAGAAGACGTTCGTGGCGATCAGCGAGCCGAGCGGCGGCTCGGACCCCGGCCGCGCGATTCGCAGCACCGCCAAGCGCGACGGAGACCACTACGTGCTGAACGGCAGCAAGACGTGGATCACCGGCGCTGAGGCCTCACGCTGGGGAGTCGTGTTCGCGCGCACCGGCGGTCCCGGGCGCTCGGGCATCTCGTGCTTCGTCGTGGAGACCGACTGGCCCGGCTTCACGATGCAGCCGATCCCCGTGATCCGCCCGCTCTCGCCGATGGAGCTGTTCTTCGAGGACGTGAAGATCCCGGCTGAGAACCTGCTGGGCGAGGAGGGCCGCGGCTTCGAGCTGGTCGAGGACTGGCTCGTGCACGGACGTGTGCCCTATGCGGCCGGGACGATTGGCGTAGCAACCGAGGCGCTGCGCATCGCCACCGAGTACGCCGCCGATCGTCACACCTTCGGTAAGCCGCTCGCCCAGCGCCAGGCGATCCAATGGATGCTGGCCGACTCGGAGATCGAGCTGCGCGCCGCGCGGCTGCTCACCTACCAGGCGGCATGGAAGGCCGACAAAGGCGAAGACTTCAAGGTCGACGCCTCGATCGCGAAGGTCTACGCGACCGAGACGGCCGGTCGCGTCGTGGATCGCGCGATCCAGGTGCTCGGCGGCATGGGTGTCGCCAAGGAGATGCCGCTGGAGCGCTGGTATCGCGAGATGCGCATCAAGCGCATCGGAGAGGGTCCCTCAGAGGTGCATCGGCTCGTGGTCGCGCGCTCGATGCTCGGCGCAGCGACACGGGAAAGCACCGCGTGAGCGTCGACTTCGAGCTGCAGGACGACGGCATCGCGCTGATCACGCTGAATCGCCCGGAGCGGCTGAACGCGATGGACGCCGACGCGTATCGCGCGCTCTCGGAGGCATGGATGCGCGTGCGCGACGACGACGAGATCCGCACCGCGGTGATCACCGGCGCTGGCGAGCGCGCGTTCTCCACCGGGGCGGACCTGAAGAGCTTCGTGACCAGCCCCGATGACCTGTCGGGCTTCTGGCAGACCCAGCGCGAGCAGTTGCTCAACCGGGGCCTCGAGGTCTATAAGCCGATCGTGGCCGCCGTCAACGGCTACTGCCTCGGCGGTGGCATGACGCTGCTGCTCGCCACCGACATCCGCGTCGCCGCCGAGCACGCAAGCTTCGGCTTGGCGGAGGTCAAGCGCGGGATCATCGCCGGCAACGGCGGGACCCAGCGCATCGCCTCCCAGCTTCCGCACGCGATCGCGATGGAGCTGCTGCTGACGGGCGACCAGATCGACGCGCAGACGGCGGCCCGCTGGGGCCTGGTCAATCGTGTGGTCTCGATGGAGGAGCTGCTTCCGACGGCGATGGACTACGCCAAACGCATCGCCGCGAACGCCCCGCTGGCGGTCCAGGCGACGAAGGAGCTGGCGCTGCGCTCGCGCGACGTCGACCTCGCCAGCGGCCTGCGCATGGAGCAGACGGTAAACCGGCTGCTGCAGTTCACGGCCGACGCGAAAGAGGGGCCTGCCGCCTTCGCCGAGCGACGCGAGCCACGCTTCGAGGGGCGTTGATGAGCGAGGGCCCGGCGCGCACCACACCGACACCGGCGCTCGAGGGCGTGGTCGTCCTCGACCTCGGACAGATCTACAACGGCCCTTACGCGACGCTGCTCTTGGCGCTGGGCGGCGCCCAGGTGATCAAGGTCGAGCCGCGCCAGGGCGAGAACCTCAGGGGCCGCACCCAGAGCGCCGGCGCGGGGGCGCCGTTCGTGATGCTGAACTCCAACAAGCGCGGCATCACGCTGAACCTGCGTGAGCCGCGCGGCGTGGAGCTGCTGCTCGAGCTCAGCGACAAAGCCGACGTGCTGGTGGAGAACTTCCGCCCAGGCGTGACAGATCGCCTGGGCATCGGCGCGGACGTCGTGCGCGCGCGCAACCCACGCCTGATCTACGCGTCCGGCTCCGGCTTCGGCAACTCAGGGCCCTACCGCGAGTTCGCGGCGATGGACCTGACGGTGCAGGCGATGGCCGGGATCATGAGCATCACCGGCTACCCCGACCAGCCGCCGGTCAAGGCGGGGCCCGCGCTGTGCGACTTCTTCGGCGGCATCCACCTCTACGGCGCGATCCTCACAGCCCTGTACGACCGCGAGCGCACCGGCGAGGGCCGCGAGGTCGAGGCGTCGATGTTCGAATCCGTCTACGCCTCGCTGATGTCCAGCCTCGGGCTGTTCTTCGGCAGCGGCGGAAACGTCCCGATGCGCACCGGAAACAGGCACGCGGGGCTCGCCGAAGCGCCGTACAACGTCTATCCGGCCTCGGACGGCTTCGTGGCGATCATCTGCGTGAGCGACTCTCACTGGGTCGGGCTCGCGAACCTGATCGGTCGTCCCGAGCTGGCCGAGCACCCCGACTACGCCACACGCCGCGCGCGCGCCGAACACATGGACGAGGTCGACGAGCTCGTGGGCGCGTTCACCTCGGGCCACGAGCGCGATCCGCTGTGCACGCTGCTGCGCGAGAACCGCGTTCCCTGCGCACCCGTGCGCGATCTCGGGGAAGTCGTCGACGATCCGCATCTGCGCGAGCGCGGCATGCTCCAGGAGATCGAGCACCCCGAATTCGGCAGCATCGTCGTGCCGCACAGCCCGCTGCGCTTCTCCGGTGAGGAGCGCATGCCGATCGAGCCGAGCCCCGGCCTCGGCCAGCACAACGAGGAGATCTTCTGCGGTCTGCTCGGGCTCGACCAGGACGAGTTCGAGGAGCTGCGCCGGACGGAGGTGATCTGAGCTTGAGTGGGGAGGCGGTGATCGCCGGCATCGGCCACACGGCCCACGGCAAGCTCCCCGGTCGCACGCCGCTCTCGATGACCGTCGAGGCGGTCGCGAAGGCGCTCGCGGACGCGCGCGTCGAGAAGGACGCCGTGGACGCGGTGTTCGTGAAGTACCCCACGTCCGGCTTCCAGAGCATGTTCGGTCAGAGCATCGCGGAGGCGCTCGGCCTGCAGCCGCGCATCGGCGGCGTGTGGGACCAGGGAGGCGCGAGCAACATCAGCATGATCTCCTTCGCGGCGATGGCGATCGAGGCTGGGCAGTGCGAGGTCGCGCTCGTCACGACCGCCGACAACCCCCGCACCGGGACGCGTCAGGCCTACGAGCGCGGCTGGGGCGATGACGCCGTCTACGGGTGGTTCGGCACTCCCGCGGGCTACGCGATGATCGCCCAGCGACACATGGCCGAGTACGGCACGAGTCACGACGCGCTGGGTGCGGTCGCGGTGGCCTGCCGCCGCCACGGCGCCGCCAACCCCGACGCACACCTGAAAGCGCCGCTCACGCTCGAGCAGTACCGCGACTCGCCTGCCGTGGTGGACCCGCTGCGACGCGACGACTGCTGTCTGATCTCCGATGGCGGTGCGGCCGTCGTCGTGATGAGCGCCGAGCGCGCCCGCGCCCTCGGTGTGCCGGCGCCGGTGCCAATTCTCGGCTTCGGCCAGGGTCAGACCTCATACGAGGTCGCGCTTCGCCCCAGCCTCACCGAGACGCCGGCCTCGATCTCCGCGCGCACGGCGTTCGCGATGGCCGGGATCACGCCCGCTGATGTGGACGTGGCCCAGCTGTATGACTGCTTCACGATCACTGTTCTGATCACGCTCGAGGACTACGGCTTCTGCCCCCGAGGCCAGAGCGGCGCGTTCGTGCGCAACGGGGCGATCGAGCTCGGCGGCGAGCTGCCGATCAACACCAGCGGCGGCCTGTTGTCCGAGACCGGCATGCCAGGCATGCAGCTCGTGATCGAGGGCGTGCGACAGATGCGCGGCGCCTCGCACTCGCAGGTGCCCGACGCAGAGGTCTGCGTGGTCGCAAACCAGGGGGGCGTGATGCACACACATTCCACGCTGGTGCTCGGACGATGAGCGACGCGACGATTGATCTCCCCGAGCCCTCGCCGCTGCTCGCGGAGCAGCGTGCGGCACTGGCCGAGGGACGGTTGACGTTTCAGCGCTGCTCTGAGTGTGAGAACGCCTGGCTGCCGCCGCGCGATCGGTGTCCGCGCTGCCTGTCCGACGCCTGGGCGTGGGAGCAGGCGAGCGGCGGTGCGCGCGTGATCAGCTGGGTCGTCTACCGCCGCGCCTATCACCCGGCCTTTGCAGAGCGCGTTCCATACAACGTGGTCGTCGTGGAGCTCGACGAGGGTCCTCGCCTGATCTCCAACGTGCTCGGCGTAGACGGCGCGGAGGGGCTCGCGATCGACGCGCGCCTGACGCTGGTCGCCGAGCGCGAGGGCGAGATTCCCGTCTCGAGGTTTCGTCTCACCGACGGCGCGGACGCGACCGGCGAGTCGTGAGCGCCGCCGCGCGTCTGGACGGCCGCGCCGCACTGGTGACCGGCGCGGGACGCGGCATCGGCAGGCAGATCGCCCTGCGGCTCGCGGCGGAGGGGGCGAGGGTGGTCTTGACCGGGCGCTCCACGGACGCGCTGGCGAGCGTCGCCGAGGAGATCGAGCGGGCAGGCGGGCACGCGCTGGCGGTCCCCGGTGACGTGCGCGACGAGCAGTCCGTCGAGGAGCTGGTGAGCGTGGCACGCGAGCGGATCGGTCCGATCGAGCTGCTGGTCGCGAACAGCGGCATCGCCGGTCCCACGCGTGAGCTCTGGGAGCTGAGTCTCGAGGACTGGGAGGAGACCCTGCGGGTGAACCTCACGGGCGTCTTCCTCACGTGCCGCGCGGTGGCGCCCGAGATGCTGGAGCGCCGCTCGGGTGCGATCGTCGTGATCGGATCGGGCACCGGCAAGAACCCCCTGGCGGGACGCACTCCGTACGCGGCGAGCAAGGCCGGGCTGATCGGCCTCGTGCGCAGCCTCGCGTGGGAGCTCGGCCCGCACGGGGTTCGCGTGAACCTCGTCTCGCCCGGCGCGATCGGCGGTGAGCGCCTGGATGGCGTGATCGAGCGCCAGGCAGCGGCCACGGGACGCTCGCCCGAACAGGTGCGCGCGACGTTCGTCGAGGGATCGGCGCTGGGGCAGGTTGCGAGCGCCGAGGACGTGGCCGGCGCCGTGGCGTTCCTGCTCAGTGACGATGCACGCGCGATCACCGGCGAGGATCTCAACGTCTCGATGGGATGGGTGATGCACTGATGGGCTGGGTGTGATGGAGCGTTCCGCGCTGACCGTGCGCCCCGGAGACGCGACGCCGCTGGAGATGTTTGACCACACGGCGAGCCTGCTCGGCGAGCGTCCGCTGCTGCACAGCCACACCGCGCCGATCGGCGCCGAGCGGATGCTGGCGCTCAGCCACGAGCTCGCCTGCGGGCTGGCCGCGATGGGAATCGGGCGCGGCGAGCGCGTGGCGCTGTATCTCCAGAACGACCCGCAGTTCGTGCTGGCGATGCTCGCGATCTGGCGCATCGGGGCGATCGCGGTTCCATGCAACCCGATGCTGCGCGAGCGCGAGCTCGCCCACCACCTGGGTGACTGCGGTGCACGCGCCCTGATCGCGCTGGATGACCTCTACGAGAGCGTCGCCCGCCAAGCGCTGCCGGCGGCGGAGGACGTGGGCGTCGTGCTGCTCACCGGCGCCTGCGATCCCGCGGAGGAAAGCCCGATGCGCCCGCTCGCCGAGCTCCCCGCCGGCACGCACGACCTGATCGCGCTCGCCGAGGCGCATCGCGGGAGCCGGCTCGATGCGCCGCTCCCCGGACCGGACGACGTCGCCGTTCTGACCTACACCTCCGGGACGACCGGCCCCCCGAAGGGCGCGATGAACACCCACGGCAACATCGCCCACGCCTCGCGCGTCTACCGCGACTGGCTGGGGGTGGACGCGGACGACACGATCCTCGGCATCGCGCCGCTCTACCACGTGACCGGCCTCACCGGTCACATCGGCCTGGCTCTCGCCAGCGGTGCCTCGCTGATCCTCGCCCACCGCTTCGATCCAGTGGCGGCGGCGAGCCTCGCAGAGCACCACCGCGCCAGCGTCGTGATCGCGGCGATCACGGCCTACGTGGCGATCGCCAACGACGAGCGCGCGCGAGCGCACGACGTGAGCTCGCTGCGTCGCGCCTACAGCGGCGGCGCGCCCACGCCGCCAAGTCTCGTGGCGGACCTCGCCGAGCGTCTGGGAATCGCGATCAAGCCCGTGTACGGCCTCACGGAGACCACCGGGCCGACCAACCTGGGGCCGCCCGAGCTCAATGCCCCGGTGGACCCCGGCTCCGGGGCGCTCGCCGTCGGTCTGGCAGTGCCGCAGACGCGGGTGCGGATCCTCGCCGAGGACGGGACGGAGCTCGGGGCAGGCGAGGCCGGCGAGGTCGCGATCAGCGGGCCACAGGTCGTGCCCGGCTACTGGGGCGATCCTGAGGAGGCGCGCGGGGCGATCAGCGACGGTGAGCTGCGCACCGGCGACATCGGCGTGCTCGACGAGGATGGGTGGCTGTACCTGGTGGACCGCCGCAAGGACATGATCGTCGCGTCCGGCTTCAAGGTCTGGCCGCGTGAGGTCGAGGACGTGCTCTACGAGCACGACGCGGTCCGCGAGGCGGCCGTGATCGGCGTCGCCGACGACTACCGCGGCGAGACCGTCTGGGCGTACGTGAGCCTCAAGCCCGGGCTCGTGGTCGAGCCCAGCGAGCTCGTCGCGCACTGCCGCGCCCGCCTAGCCGCGTACAAGTACCCGCGCGTCGTGCACGTGCTCGACGAGCTGCCAAAGACGCCCAGCGGCAAGATCCTGCGCAGGGAGCTGCGCGAGCGCGATGACTGAGCCCGTGGTTCCCCACGGCGCCCTGGAGGGCCTGCGCATCGTCGAGTTCGCCCACGTCGTCGCCGGGCCGCTGGCGGGCGGGCTGATGGCGGACCTCGGCGCCGACGTGATCCACGTGGAGCCGCCGGGCAGCGGCGACACCGCGCGTGGGATGGGTCCGGCACGCGACGGCGTGCACCTCTGGTGGAAGGTCTCCGGGCGCAACAAGCGCTCGGTGACGATCGACCTTCGTCGCCCCGAGGGCCAGGAGCTCGCCCGCGAGTTGGTGGCCGGTGCGGACGTCGCGATCGCGAGCCTGCGCGCGGACACGCTCGAGCGCTGGGGACTCGACTGGGAGGCGCTGCACGCCGTCAACCGAACGCTCGTGATGCTGCAGATCTCAGGCTACGGCGCGCGCTCCTCGATGCGCTCGGCGCCCGGGCTGGGGAAGGTCGGCGAGGCGCGCAGCGGCGTCGTCAACCTCACCGGGTTCCCGGACACGCCGCCCGTGCACACCGGCTTCTCCCATGGCGACGCGGTCACCGGCCTGATGGGCGCGTTCGCCGTGATGAGCGCGATGTATCGGCGCGCGAACGACCCGGAGTTCGACGGGGAGTGGATCGACCTCGCCCTGTTCGAGTCGCTCTTCCGGGTGATCGAGTGGCAGGTGATCGTCCACGATCAGCTGGGGATGGTCCCCGAGCGGATGGGCAACCGTCTGGCGATCGCGCCCGCGGCGGTCGTCAACACCTACCAGAGCTCCGAGGGGGAGTGGATCACGATCACCTCCGCCACGCGGCGTTCCGTGGTGAACGTGATCGAGCTCGTCGGCCTGACCGAGGAGCGGCTCCAGGAGCTGGAGTCACAGCGAGCGCAGAGCGACCTGCTCGACGAGGCGTTGCGCAGGTGGGTTTCTGAGCGCGCCACCGAGCAGGCGCTGGACGAGCTCGCCGCCGCGGAGGTCGTGGCTTCGCGCATCTTCTCCGTGCGCGACATCGTCAACGATCCGATCTACCGGGAGCTCGGCGACCTGATCTCCGTCGAGGACCCCGAGTTGGGGCCGGTGCAGATGCAGGGCGTGATCCCCCGGCTGCTCAACCACGCGGGCGCTGTGTGGCGCACGGGCGCAGCCCTCGGCGAGGACAACGAGAGCGTGCTCGGTCGCTGGCTCGGCATGCAGCCGAAGGCCGTCGAGGAGCTTCGCCGCGACGGCGTGATCGGTCCCGTGCCCGCCGCTGCCGAGCGACGGGAGTCCGTGGGCAGGGCGCAGTGAGGCCCCTCAGTCGCGCTCAGACATTTCTCATCTGAACGCGGAGCCGCCCAGCAGCTCGGCGATCGTCTCGCGCAGCAGCCAGCGCAGGTCGCGTTCGGTCAGGAAGTCGCACTCGTAGAGATACTCGAGCGACTCCGCGTAGCTGCAGCTGTGGCGAACCACGGGATGATTGGAACCCCAGATCAGGCGGTGGCTCCCAAACCTGTCCACGGCATCGGCGAGATGCTCGTGCACGTCTCGGAAGGGGAACGGCTCGGCGCTCACCTCCACGAGCCCTGAGACCTTGACGCGTACGCGCTCGAACGCCGCGAACTCCTCCAGCAGTGCCAGGCCGGCGAGGGGGTCCGTGCAGCCCGGATACACCCCCAGCCCGAGGTGGTCGAGGATCAGACGCAGGCGAGGGTGACGCTCGAGCACGCGCACCGCCTCGAGGAGGTTGTCGGGGGCGAACAGCGCCACGGGCACGTCGAGTCGCTCGCATGCGCTCCAGAACGGCTCCAGCCCGAGCAGCGCGCCGCTCGCGGCCGCCGAGCTGCCGAAGAACGTCAGACGTACGCCCACCGCCCGCGGCTCGGCCATCCAGGTGCGCAGCCGAGCCTCCGGCTCGGGGGCGCCGGCGTCGAACCGGCCGAATACGCACAGTCGCCGGCGGTGTCTCGCAGCTGCGCGGAGCCCGTAGGTGTTGTCCCATCCCTCCGGGCTCGGCGTCACCTGCACCGCGCGATCGACGCCGGCGGCGTCCATCGTCGCCAGCAGCGCCTCCACCGGGTAGGCCTCTCTCCACGGCATCGGCCGCTCTGGACGCGCTCGTTCCCACACGTGTGTGTGCGCGTCGATGATCTGGGTGGGTCGCGATCGCACCGTTTCGCTCATGGCCGTGCGCTTGTCCCCTGCCGGGTCTCGCGGCGCGCGCTTGCCTGCCCTGCGAAGCCGGGCAGGAGCTGTATCGCGGACGCGTCCAACGCCGCCACAGTGGCGCATCCCAGCAGTGCCATCGTCTGGTCGATCTCTGTGCGGAAGATCTCCAGCACGTGACGCACCCCGGCCTGTCCGCCGACCGCCAGGCCGTATAGATACGGACGCCCGATCAGGCAGGCCCGCGCACCGAGGGCGAGCGCCTTGACCACGTCCGTGCCGCGTCGAAAGCCGCCGTCCACGAACACCTCGGCCTGCCCGGCGACGGCGTCCACGACCTCCGGCAGGGCCTCGATCGTCGCAAGCACGCCGTCGAGCTGACGCCCGCCATGATTTGAGACGACGATCCCGTCCGCGCCGACTGCGATCAGGCGCTTGCACTCCTCCGCGCGCATCACGCCCTTGATCAGCAGCGGGCCCTTCCAAGCGTCGCGGATGAAGCGGATCTCCTCTTCGGTGATCGATCGCGCGGTGGCCGCGATCGCGCGACCGGCGTCGCGGAGGGAGCGCGGCTCCGGACGCGGGCCGCGCTCCTGGAGAAACGCCGCGCCGATGCCCTGCGCCCCGCGCCCGGCGCCGCCGCGCAGGTAGTCCAACGCCCAGCGTGGACGCGTCGCTCCCTGCATCATCAGACGCGGTGTCATCCGCAGCGGGACCGCCAGGCGATGACGGCGATCGCGCTCGCGAAGGCCCTCGACGGCGGTGTCGACGGTCACGGCCAGTGCCTCATAGCCGGCATCGTGCGCTCGCGCTAGCAGGCTTTCGCAAGCACCGCGGTCGCCGGGCGGGTAGAGCTGGAACCACTTGGGGCCGTTGGACGCCCGGGCCACGTCCTCGAGCTCGTAGCTACTCACCGTGCTCAGCGCGTAGATCGTCTCTGCGTCAGCCGCCGCGCGCGCTGCGGCGAGCTCGCCTTCGCGGTGGCCCATGCGGGCGTAGCCGGCCGGGCCGATGAGCAGCGGCATCGAGATCCGCTGTCCGAGGACCGTGGTGGAGATGTCGCGCTCGCGGACATCGGCCATCACGCTGGGGCGCAGCAGGATCTCCCCGAACGCGCTGCGATTGCGGCGCAGCGCAGCCTCGTCGCCGGAGCCGCCGTCGATTGCGTCGAATGCCGTGCGCGGCAGTCTGCGGCGGGCGGCGAGCCGGAAGTCGTCGATGTTGACGAGCATTCAGCTTCCGTGGGCCGCGGCGGCGGCCTCGATGATCGCGACGTTCTCCGCCGCCTGTCGTGCGGTGGCGCCGATCGTCGGCGATCCGCGGATGCCCGCGAGGAAGTCCTCGAGCGCCCAGCCGTTGGCCTGCAGCGCCGAGACGTTCTGGAAGTTGCGGCGCTCGCCGGTGTGGGTGGCGATCGAGCCGCCGCCGTCGAACGTCCCGTCTGCTCGGGCCCAGCCCGCGCTCCCGTGCAGCTCGATCGTGCCGGGGAAGCTCGCCATCGCGTTGCTCGTCTCGATCGTGACGAGCGCGCCGACGCCTGTGTCGAGGACGAGGAGCACGCTGTCCTCCGCGCTGGCCTGCAGGAACTTGAAGTTCGAGGTTCGCGCGAACGCGAGCTGCACGGGCGTGTCGAGCAGCCACTGTGCGAGGTCGATCAGGTGCGAGCCGATGTCGTTCAGCACCCAGCCGCCGCTCTCGCTCAACGAGGAGCGCCACGAGAGCGACTCGTCGTCGGGCATGTCCTCGAAGTAGGGGAACGGCCAGAAGCGGTGTATGCGTAGGAGCTTCGGCTCGCCGAACAGGCCCGCTCGGACCTGATCGCGCAGCCACCTGTGCGACGGGCGGAAGCGGTGCTGAAATCCGATCATCAGCCTCAGGTCCCGGTCCTCGGCCATCTTCGCCAGCTCCAGCGCGTCCGCTGCGCTGGTGGCCATCGGCTTCTCCAGGAGCACGTGCTTGCCCGCCTTCAGGCAGTTGCCGGCGAACTCCACGTGGCGGTTGTTCGGCCCGGCGACCCACACGGCGTCGAGTGTCGCGTCCTGCGCCAGCTCATCCCATCCGGCGTATGCGCGGCAGTCCGGGTACTGCCCGGCGAGCGCGGCGCCCCGCTCCGGTGAGCTGCCCAGCACTGCGGCCAGCCGCGCCCCCGACGTGGCGGCGATCACCGGGGCCGCGACGCGGGCGGCGTGTCCGGAGGAGCCGATCACGGCCA
>Ga0209006_10003555_pt1 | contig 14160 bp, 17 predicted proteins | sample JacPin_JW_Ref_O2_FD_188567 | JGI IMG/M metagenome (GOLD analysis project Ga0209006, IMG submission 188567) | Forest soil microbial communities from Algoma, Ontario, Canada - Jack Pine, Ontario site 1_JW_Ref_O2 (SPAdes) (version 2) | ecosystem: Environmental > Terrestrial > Soil > Boreal... | reverse complement strand
GAAAGCATTTTCGGACGCCTTTGAACGTTTAGTGAGATTGTCAATCTCAGTCTGGTAGGCTATACCACAGAAAGACATGTAAATCCATCGTCAGATAATAGGTATCACAAAACACATGCCTTTCAGCAAGCCTTTCCACGCCGAAATCTTTTCCTCGTCAGAAATTTTCTTGAATTCTGAAGTGCCGCGTAACTATACGACGTATACTGATTCAAGATACTGAAGCGGACCTTTCGTTTTGTCGGCCAGTGCTTTTCGTCCTACTACGCTCTCTTTTTGATTATTGACGATCTCAATTCCCTGCGCATCCAACGTTTTTTGGAGGTCGGAAAGGTTAATGCCTAAAACGCGTGTCAAGCATGCTTGGAATCAAATCAAAGGTGCCTAACCTTTCCATGTTTCCAATGCACCAGAGAAATTATGTTCTGAAGCCATAATGAAGTGCTTAGTGCTACCGTGCTGACCGTGCTGATGTGTCTCTCATATATAGGGTTAGGGTTTCCGTTCAATGAACATTCTATTCCAACGGCTAAGACTTGGTCCTAGCCTCCAGCGTGCAGTATCGACCTCACCTCCATTCGTACCTCCTGCATCATTGCAAAATCTCGAATTAGAACCTAGGCGTGAAAAACACGGGGTCAAAACTAACCCAGAGTCTCCCACATTCTACACTGGCCGAGCGACATATTATGATCAAGTTATCCACTTGGAAACAGCCGTCCAACACTCCCGGTCTGCACTCACCAATCTACAACTCCTTCCTCTGCCCGCGTTTGCGCGAGCGAAACTGCCAGCATTTCACCCCATTTGGAAGCCAAAGGAGAACATGTCGGGCCTGTTCAGCAGCAAACTGACCACCTCACGCTATCGACGTGTAACGGCTCTCCTGAATCAACTCAGCGAATTTCAGCTGATTGCGTCGACTGCTGGCTGTTACGACCTGGGTGAAGGCATCGCCGAGATACTAGAACTATTTCAGAGGGAAAGTGTAGAAACCACATTGGCTCGGAAAAGAAGAATGCCCGTTCAGTTTGACGAATACGGCCGAACGTATACCGTCGGGAAGAGAAAAACGAGTGCCGCACGGGTCTGGATCATTCCAGTGCAGCAGCAAGACGGAACATCGTCCCAAGCCTCCATTGCAGGGGCACTGCTGGGCTTGGAGCCTTCAATGAAACCCGAGAATCTCCCCACCACTCAGTCCGATAACCAGGTCAAAGTCTGCACTACCGCCGTTCTCGTCAACAACATCCCTCTCGCCGAGTACTTTCTTATACCCGCCGATCGCGAACGCGTCATCCGCCCTCTAAAGCTTACCGGTGTACTTGGTGCATACAATGTCTTTGCACTTGTCCGCGGGGGAGGTACTACAGGGCAGTCCGGTGCAATCGCTCATGGTGTGGCGAAAGGTTTATCCGCGCACGAGCCTATGGTGGAAGCTATTTTGCGCAGAGGCGAGTCAAAATTTCTGGCCTCCTTGCAACTGAACTGAAATCACAATTTCTGTAGCCAAACTGTTGAGACGAGATCCACGTATGGTGGAGCGGAAAAAGACTGGCTTGGCCAAAGCTCGCAAGAGGGTAAGTGTTAGAACTCTCGAAGGAAGCAAGATCTAATTAAGACATTACAATACAGTACACTTGGGTGAAGCGGTAGACACAGCACGCTTCAGCATTAAATCCAGCCACCTATCTCTACACAGTCAAAAGAGGGATAGAAAACGAATAAAAAGATGATATAAGAATCGCGAATGTGTCGTCCTCGGCATGAGCCAGAATGTCACTGCAAGAACACCTGCTGGACATCAGAGAGCGCAAACGGCAAATTGCAAGCAGGGCATTTCCGTTGTCGAACGGATATACGCGTATCCACACATTGTCTGCAAAAAGCTGCGAGCGGGTGTGAGTATGAATCCGAGATGAACTGTGTCTCATGTCTTACTATGCATGCACTTTGTGATGATCGTATTTCGGGGTGATGAGCCGCAGGTAGTGCAGTTGATTGCACGCTGTTGCGGAAGCTGTGAGCCAGTGGTCTCTTCGTATCCAGTGTGCTTACATAACAACGTTTAATCTCTTCCTCCAGCGCCTCCTCCTTTTGGGATGCAGAGCCAGAGCCGGCCCCTTTAAGTTTGGACAACTGCCGGTCGAGGTCTTTCTTGGACCGCAAAAACCCCTCCTCTGCCTTTCTTAGCTCAGCACCTTTCTGCGCATGCCATTTCTCCCGGTCTTGCCACATGGTGCGATACTAACAGGAACATGAGAAGAGTGTAGTGATGTCGGCGTGCATGTGTGCATACCTCGACACATCGTGTATGCTCATTGTCCATCCGTTGTCTCCAATCCTGACTTTCGCGTTCACAACTCTCAGCTTTGTTCTTGTGGAAGTCGGCGATGTCTCTCACGACAGCTATTTCCCTTTCCAGGTCGGCCTAGTCCAAGGCATGGTCAAAAGAAAAGAAAAGTAGCAATGAGAATTTCCGAACTCACCACTTGTGCAAGGAGGTTCTTCTCTGAATCTGCCAATTTCTCAATGACTTTTGCTTGCTTCTCAAGATTTCTTGTAATGTTCTTGCGTTCAGCATCAATGGCTTCCTTGTCTCGCATGGCGGCGAAGAATTTATTGTCGGACTTGGCTTTCTATATTGTGCAAAAAGAATGGGATATTACACCCCGACCACATATATTGGGTTAGGGTACTCACTTCGTGCGAGCTCTTCACTAGTCGCTCTTCCACATTCATTAGGTCAAATACTTTGCCCTTAACTTGACGGTCGAGTGCTTCCCAAGCGGTCGATAGTTTGTCCAACTCAGAATAGAGTGACGATTCAGCCTGCCCATACGACCAGATGTTATCAACTTTGATGAGCTGCATGTGAATCGACATGCCTGAATCCGTTGTGTCTCTGACGCGCGTAGCTTCTGTATTTCCTCTTCCTTTTGTTGTAGCTGATTTGATAAGTGTTGTACATCTGGGGCGAGGGCTGATGTGCTGCCATACAGCGACTGATATCTTTCAAGCTTCTTGGTTACTTCGGCCAGTTCCTGGCGGATCTTGGCTTCGTTGCTCATATGCTTGGCTGCGTCAGGATTTCCATCCCCCAAATCGCGGAGCGATTGCTCCAATGCGTGGACACGAGTCTCCGCAGCCCTATCCGGTAGTTGTGAGATACACCAGAGGCTAAGATGATTGACGGTCGTTCTCACGTGAGTCTGTTCTTGAGATCTTCGACATACGAGGTGTCCTCAGTGTGACCTCGAAGAAAGAAGGCCATCAAATCTTCATTATTGGCATTGGCGGCGAGATGTGTCTTGCATCGAGTGATCTCGGATTGCAACACTGATATCCGTTCCTGTTCGATAGTCCTAGATGAATATCTGATAGCCATTCGAGATGTAAATAACTTGCGGCACGGGATTCGGCAAGAGCCTTCAGCTCATGGAGTGATGCCATCTTTGCACTGTCCTTATGCTTTCGTTCGTGCAGCTCGGAGGCTTGTTGGTCTCGCTGGTCACGCAATCGAAGATTTTCAGTATCTCTTCTTGCTAAGGACGCTTTGAGTTCTTGATTTGCCTGCCCAGCGGAATTCTAACCTTGTATGTCAGGAATCCATAGCCAATTTCACGAAGAATGACGACCTTACAATGACACCATCTTCAAATTCTTTGCGAGTCTGTCGTAATTGGTCCACCTGCTCGCGCAAACGCCTGAGCTCTTCTCGATCGTCAGTGACATTGTGTTCCAACTTGGACGTGTGCGACAGAAGGAGGTGGTATTGCGGAGTTGAGATGATGAACTGGGGAGAAGGCGCTTTCAACTAAAGGACAACATTAGAGGAAAGTCATCAATGGGAAGTCTGAGACCTCCCCACCTCTATTGTGATGAGATTAATTTCGTCGCGGAGTTTCGCATTTTCTTGTTCCAATCCTACTATCCTATTCTCTTTGGCTTTGATTACCTCCTGCCACTCCTCCAAATCCGGTGGGTCATGTTTGTTTCCATTAGCATGAGAGGGCTAAAGAAATATCAGACAAAGAAGTCGGAGTATCAGAAGGTAACTCCCACCAATTGACCGGACCACTCACTTCAGGAGAGGACGGTAGCTTTCGCTCTGGTTCCTCGGGCTCTTCCTCTTTTTTCGCGTGCTTATATGCTGCCGTTTGGATTGCCAAAACGGTTTCACTTTGTAATCGATCTGCCAGTGTTTGTGCGGCGACGAGGGCCGTGTGCAAAGAATCCCTTTCAGCGACGGAATCTAGGAGTTTGGCGCGCATAACGTCCACCTCCGAGCGAAGGGCGATGCACTGACAAAATTTCGATAATTACGATATGGCGTAAGTTTGTCAGATGTTGATCGAACCTCAGTCTGCGCTCTTTGACAACTCAAATACACTTCCTCATGTAGCAAGGGCGACATAGTCTGTCCATTGAGCTGAATGAACTTGGTGAGCAGTGTCTGGGTGGCTTCCATGTTATCTTTCAGTGCTGAAGCAAGATCCGGTTGTAGATTCCCAGAGACATAGGCTGTCATGTCGAAAAGATCTGCTTGGACTGGTGATGAGATACTTATTACAAAACGGGGAAGAGAACGGCGCAGACCTCGAGTTTTGACATCGACAGGGGGCAGATTCTCGGTTCTGACTACCAGCCGGATAGCGTCTACTAACTGAATGAAGATGAGAAAGCGACATCTGGAGAGAGGAATATCAAATACCTGTGTCCAGCATGCGGTCATGGCAGCAAGACCCGCTTCACACGTACTCTTTCGCCGCTCCAGCTCTTCGATCCGAATTTGACTCCGTTCATGCTCCCGAGAATAATGCTTCATTCGGCGGAAGATAGCCTCCTTGCGAAAAAGCTATCAAGTGGTAGATTTAAAAGTGTCCCGAATCAGTTGAACTTGAATACTGACCTCAAGATTCTCAGGATCTATGGATTCGAACATTTCGAAAGCACCACCGTTAACAGGCGGGCTTCCATTCTGATTTGCAATAGCGCGCTTTTTGGTCTGCAGATTGTCCTCGTCGCCGACATATGGTCTCTTTCGAGATTCGTTCTCCATTGAGGACGCGGGGTAATGGTAACCTTCCAAGTGGGAAAAATCAAGCTTTCAAACTCCGCCACAATCTCGGTGGCGCGAACTAACTACTTGTTGGTATCCGCAACTTGAACACCCCGTGCATAGGATCCAGATCAATTACTTCGCAGTCTGACTTGTCCCCATTCCCGATTTGCGTTTCAACGCACGCGAAATCCACCGCCTAAGTGTGCGACACTCGTCAGCACAGAACTTCTAGAGACATAGTGCTCGCTCACCCTGCCTAAAACCGTCATGGGTTGATCTACACCACAGCTGAAACGTCAGTACATACAATGACGGTGACGTTGGTGAACACTCACGCCAGACAGCTTGGTTGTACATGATGCCTTGTGCACCACTCGCCACAAACGCCGTCAATGTCGACATATCCGGTCGGTCGTCCGCGTCGCTCTTCGCGACGACTACCAGATATCGCGAACCTGGTTTCTCTAATACATCGCCGTCGTCTATGGCATCACCACCCATTGGGATGAATGCCTGATTCGTGAATAGATGTCGTTCCAACACCTTGACTTCCCACGTGTCCGCGTGCTCGTGGGCTTTGCAACGATAAACGGATAATCCAGTCGTTGCCTCAACCTGCGGTGGATAAGAAGACTCAACGAGCGCGAGCTTATGAAACTTGGTTGCAGTGCCCTGGTTTGCTGATGTAATTTTGGTGCCCCCCGGAGCGGCGCTGTGGTCTGCATACGCCTCAATGACTTGTCCAAAGGGCTTGAATGCCTCAGGGGTGATGGGAAGGACAGGAATGAAAGTAGTTTGGACCGTCGTAGAGGGTTGACTTGCAATAAATGCGACATTATCTGAACCAGAAATCGAGGTTGATGCCCCGTGCGAAAGCGTTCCAGCCACCCTACCGATAATCCGGACTCTTTTAATACCGCCGTCAGGATAGATCGTTACTTTGACGTGCGTATACGCCTGGTCTTGCACGTTCTGAAGCTGAAAGAAGTGCCTTCTGTCAGCCCCGAGCTTTGTTCGTGTTAGGATTGACGTCCACTCGGAGTTGATGTTGACATTAGCATCCAAAGTCGCGTGCAATTCACAGCTTTCTGGAAAGTTACCCATGAAGTGGGCCGTATCTATCTCAGCTTGCTCAAGCAGGCCAGGAATGCCTCTGTTACATATTTGAAGTCAACGATCAATGACCAATGGATAACATATCAACATACGAACAACTTAATGATCGCCCAGTCTTTGTGTCCTTGTTGTCGGCTTCTTTTAGTTTCCCAGCCATCTCCCATATCTTTGCCTAGCTTTCCATCACCAACCGCTCCAGAAAATGAGAAAATTGGATCTCACCTCTTCCTGGCAAGATCAAATTTGATCCAACACCAAAGTGTTGGTCAGATGTGAACACAACGGAACCTCCAGAAAACACATGTGCTAGATCGAATGGCTCCGATAGATTCGTTGGGAAGAGAGGTTGAACACACCCATATACCCGGAACCGGGCCTAAAAAAAGAACAGCTGTAATCGGGAGTATTGCATATTACTGGGTTAGCCTTACGATACCACCGTCTGGGAACATGAGTAACTTGACATGAGTCGCGCAGAATGATTCCGGTATCTTGAACAGATGTCTGGAAGACGGTCCGAGATCAACCTTCGGAAGAACGACTGACCACTGAGCACACGTAAGGACTTCGTTTCTGCACATAACCCGTAAAGTACTCACTCTCGGATCGTCTTCGGTCGGCTCTTCGGAGGCTGACGCATGAAGAGCGACAACAGCAGCTTGTGGTGCCTCGTTTCCTACCATCATGTATTTATACCAGAATCAGCGTCCGATAGCCCACTAACGCACCGTTGAAGTGTGTGGTATCGATATCAAAACCAAGAATAGTACCAGGGGCACCGAGCTTGATTATGGACCTGCATGCAAAGTTTGTTAATTAATGCCACAGGACATACAGACGGGACACACCAATCATTCCCGTGGTTGTGTCTCCGCGTTTCCCAGCCGCTATACAAAGCCCCTTTTGGTCCAAACTGGCCCTTAAAGCTCGGGGGTGGCTGTAAGATGATATGTAAGGGGCTGAATTTGAGAATAATGGTTTTCTTACCTCGACCAAGAGCAAATGAAAAGCTTCTGCGAAGAATTCGTCCGAGACTGCTAGAACTCGTCCCCCAAGAGCCACACTCGACAATTCTGGGAAAATAAATGAGATGAGGAAAAGGAGAAAAGGTCATATCATCACCAGTCAACGTTGAGAGTGTAGAAAAATCTTCCAGAGGGACATGAGACATGCTGCCAAAGGGGAGGCTACCGACTACGTGTACAAACGCTAAATTGTTGCTTTTGAGGTAAAACGGTGATGTAGTTTATAAAATCGATCTTCGCACGTTGATTCCCGATCAGATACGCCTCAGAGCGAAACCCAGGACTTACAAAGTGACCCTGAGGATTGGTGACTCAAAGTGTTTGGCGCTTGATAAGATCATGGGACTGTTTCCGGGCTAAGATGTTTCGGTCTTTACTCCAATAATCCTTCCAGATGTCGATCTCCCGCATCCCTCCTTCATGTCGCAGTATGTTTTGAACAGCTTTCGCTTGCCCCTCTCCCACTTCCAGCACCACAAGACCATCTTCTTTCAACATACCTTTCCTCGAAACAAGTTTCGCGATGAGGTGATAGAATGAAAGCCCATCCTGCTGCTCGGAAGTATCGGAGTCACCAAGCAGCGCGACAGCATCCTCGTAATCCTTCACGCAAGGTGGGAGCAGTTCGTATTCTCTCCTGGGTATGTATGGGGGGTTGCATGTGATGATATCATACGGCGGTTGGAGTGACTTTACAAATGAAGGATCACGGATGTCAGCCAGAACAGGCGTGAATGTATTTGACTTTGATCGAGACGGCCGCTGCAGATCAGTTGGGATGCGACAAGCCTCAGCGTTGTCTTTGGCCAATTCAACGGCGTCGGGAGAAATGTCCACACCAAGAGCGGTCACACTTCCCTTCGGCCAGAGATGACAGAGAAGGAGCGGGATGCAACCGGTGCCGGTGCAAAGATCCAAAAGGGATATGGGACGTTGAGGAGTGGGTAAAAAAAATTCAGATAACTTTATGGTCCAACCTTCAGTCTCTGGGCGAGGAATGAGCACGGGTGGACGGGTGAGTATTTCCAATGGACCAAAAGGTTGACTTCCTGCGATATGTAACATGGTTTTTTATTTTATTTTAGCAGGACCGGTGGATTGAAACGCACCGAGTATGTATTGCAAAGGTTCGCCCTTGACTCGTCGCATAACGACGGTCTCCAAGTTCTTATTAGCCAAGTGGATTGTTGGATACTTTTTGCGAAGGCTCTGGCGCATCCAGAAGAGTTCTGATTTCGCACTTTCGGGCCCCATGCACGAAGCCAAAAGGCTGAGCAACCTAGCGTTCGACATGTGTTCACGGAGAAAACGGAACTTCGGCGGACGATAAGACCGTTGCCGGCGGCATTCAGTGCCGCATGATATTAAATAAAGTTCACACGCCTCCGGTAAATCGAAATAGGAAATATCGGACGGGGTTATGTTTTATCAGCTGGAAACACTTTTTTCCTTTCGTCACTGATATTTGGGAACCGTTCATCTCATCCACCACCCATCCCCCTCGCCGTCGTCCTGTCCGTCATGCAGGCTACTCTCAACGGCCGTCATTCTAATGGTCACTCTCTCATGATCGACCCCGCTCTAACCTCCTCATTGTCTACATATGTAAACCCATCGCAAATTCTCTCCCAGAGTTCGCAGATTGGCTCATCTTCGTCTGAGTTATTTACTGCACAACTCAAGAAAAGGTCATCAACCAATGCGAAGCGGAAACGACTCAACACTCCGGAGAAGCATGGTGACTCATCTTCTCAACAGCACAAGAACAGAGACAAACCCAAGAAAAAGAAAGCCAACCGCGCTTGCTTTCACTGTCAAAAAGCTCATTTAACATGTGACGATTGTATGTCCCTGTTCTGGACAAAATTATCCACATACGCTTAAGCCAGTTCTGTAGCCCGACCGTGTCAGAGATGCGTAAAGCGTGGCATGCAGAACACTTGCATTGAAGGTCACCGAAAAAAAGCTAAGTATCTTCTCGATGAGGATGAACTAGGTACGTGGCTCGGGTGTTCTCACTCTCTAACCAGAACATTCATGTTCGAACAGAACAATTGAAAAGAGGCAAATCGACCGCGTCAGAGAACTGTCCCGAAGCACCTTCAATAACAACGTGTCAGTAGTCTTATACCGTATCATTTACTCTAACAGCGCCCTGACCCATCATCCCCAGGCGAGCCATTCCCTTCGACGGAGTCTCTCTTCGATGTCACCTTTGACACAAATTTCCAATTTGGATCTGAGGCAGCTAATGGCGAGTATTCGATACTCTCCGCCATCCTGGGCACTTCGAGTCCCACAGAACGACAGACGACACCACCTCCTCAACTGCAGTATTCCCAGAGTCTTTCTGATCCGTCATGGCCAGCTACTTCACTCTCACAACACCCGTACGGACAGTCTTCGCAATTGGGTAACGAGAACACATCACCCTATGCGGAATTATCAATGCAGCCGTCTGACCAGGGATTAAGCTCCTCGACAATGTCCTCCAATTTCGTGACATCATACCCACACACTCAATATCCACAACAACTCAGTCCTCCACAGGAACCGCAACTTCAATATACTTCACATTATCGACCACAACCTCATTTGCACGCTTTACAACAACAATATCCCAGCGCAACTAATATGGCTCAGAATCCTCTCAAAGAAACATTTTCCGGCACCATAATCTCCCCCGCCCTATCACATCACTCACCCACCTCTAGTACTTCTGCCCCTCTTGGTTGCTCCGATCCCACCGCTGGGGGTACACCCGTATCTTCAATACCGCACTACTCTCAGCTGCAAAATATCAACGACCGCGTGATAACTCCATATGACTTCACGGAAGGCTACCATTTCCTCATGAAGCACTTACCGACTCGGTGCGTATACTAGCATTGTTGAGATGTCCTGAATTCGAGGGCCTCATGCTTCGCATATAATCGTTGCTCCGCATGTGAATTTGCATCCGTTCAAAAGGTTTGAAAAGAACGACATCCTGCGTATAGTTCGCGCCTTGGCCATTTACCGACCCTCACTTATTGCGTTGCAAATGCCACTATCTGTGGATGACGAAGTGTTTGTGGAGAGGTGTTTTCAGCGATCGCTACTGGTTCGTTTCACATTTCTCTTACAAAAAAAAGAAATACTCACTGAGACAAATTGCACTAGGAGTTGGACAAGCTTATCTCATTTAGTGGGACACCCACTGTCGTGTGGCGACGGACGGGTGAAATCTGTCTGGTAGCACCGGAATTCAGCCTACTAACTGAATGGCCAATGGAAGACCTTGTCGGTAAATACATCTACGAAGTCAGTTTCATTGTGGACTATAATCAGCTTGTTCCACTGACGCGAAATCACACTAGCTGTTCGAAAACCAGTCTGTCGTTGAATACTTCGAAAGTTTCGCGCTGCACGCGTTCGAGAACACTACCAAGTCGGTCAATTCACATTGCGTGCTGCTCAAGCCGTCTGGGGGGCCCATACCGTGTACTTTCTGTTTTTCTGTGCGTAGAGACCTGTTTGATCTGCCCAGTCACGTTATAGGTGTGTTTGTTGTCTCCAATGGTCACACCGGTTACTCACCAATTCTTCGGCACACAGGTCAATGGCTACCATTGTTATGATTGTAATGCTGTATTGCCGTCACATTCCTTATTCTCGTTGGGTGCGGTGTATTTTAGCTTTCTGAGGTATCTGAATCTTCAACGCGCAGTACTTATTATTTTGCATCGACAATAGATAAAAAAAGTTCGAAGGATGGTAATTATGTATTCCGAGATGTGCTTAGAGGAAGTACTGGTTGGTGCGGGTCTTTTAGTAGCAGCCTCTATTACATTACAAGTGACCTCTGGTTAAACCGAATCCTGAACTGATGCGTATTCACTTTCGATGCCTGGCTCGATGAAGCACGCGTGGCCAAGGATGAGGATAGAGGAGGCTCCAACGAGCCAGAAGAACGTGCCGATGGGTGAGGAGAATATGAGCAGGGGGATGCCGATCACGAACAATCCCGTGTAGAGTGTCTTTTGCGTGACGATGCGGTCTCCGACTTGAATTGGATCGGGGGCTGCGTGGGGATAGATAATTGAATGTGGTTATTTATTTGTTGAAAAAGAAGGAAAAAAACATACCGAATTTGTTGATGGCGGCAAAACCGCCTACAAGGAAGGCAAGCGAGAAGAGGAGGAGGTAGTTGCTGATCCTAAAAAAAATTGGGTGGAAGGAAGGGCGTATGTACATCACGAAATGTGACGGAAAGAAGTTTGGGGGGCACACTCACAGGGCATAAATCACGAGCATGGCTACGATGATTCCATAGTTGCCTAGATGTCAAGGTGACGTTAGGAACGCGGGGAATATAGCGGTCGGGTGGTAAGCTTTACCGGAGAAATAACGAGTGTTGTACGATATACGCTAGCGTATTGACGGGCGTTTGAGCGAAAAATATCTCTCTATACCCCAACAAAGACGACGGAAGCGGTTACTCACTGAAGTTGCCTGATTCAAATCTGCTGGTCTCGATATGCGATGGTAATCAAAGAACTCGGTTGGTGACCGCAGCGCGCTCAGGCGAGTTTCCTGCCAGAAAGAAGAAGAAAAAGAATGCGTCGGTTGCAACTTGGGGGACATAACAAATATTGACGTACTCTGAACGACCTGAGAGTGTCAGTGACACGTAAGACGGTTTCCATGAATATTCTAGGGTAGAATGAGTTGTGTATGGGTGGGTGGCAACTGCGCAGACGAGCTGTTTGACTTCACAGGACTCGAAGCAACTTTTTGTACCGTTTCGGTTTGAGACTGCGGCTCAGTGACACGTAGCAGTTTCAACCTCCCACACCGCGCAGCTCTACGAAGTTATTTCTACACACAACCGGTTCAGCAAGCAATCATGATCCGTCGATCCCCGACCCTAATCCCAATGACTGACGTGGACGTGCAGGACGTCAGGGACCTCGTCGCAAAGCAAAGAGCTGATACCCAAGCACACCACAAGGCTATGGCCAGAATGAAGAGATTAGCAGAGAAACAAGTCGATGAAGAGGACGTACAGTGGTTCGCTCAGCTCAAGGACGTCGTCAGTGGAATCAAAGCCTCAAGAGAGAGAGAGGCGCGCTTGGCGAAAGCCCAACCAGGACCGAGTACTGCTATTGCTGGAGGTACAGTACTTAACGACCTCCATTCTGCTCATTTCGATATACGTTTAGAATTGACCCGCAAATCTTTGCAGAATCATCCTCAAGTTGAAAGGGGTGGGCACTACCCAACCATGTACTTTTTATCCTAGAGCTGTCTATTATCCCTGAAACGCATCACGAAAGCCTAGCAATTTCCTTGTCAATGAAACAGCACGCGATACCGAAACTGCGTAAACATACCGTCAAGATCCCGCATATCGCAAAGCGAAGCCAGCTCGATCCTCTGCATGTGCAAGCACGTCGTCTTCAACGCATTCCACAATGCATCCGAGGTGACACCATGAGCGTCGTTCATCTGGTGGTTGTGGCTTTGGGGATCGCGGATCCCATCGCTGTCTTGCAACACCAATGCATCAAGCAAGTGTTGTGCGGCTTCTTCGTATCGCTGTCGGTTACAGTTAAACACATACCCCTGACCAAATTCCATGCACACATACCCTGAGATTGCCGCAAGAAATACCGAGGTTAAACCTTGAGGCAATTGGTGAGCGTAAACTCCAAGATCCGAAACAAACAACTAACCGAGCACGAATATAAGCTGGGTTAAGCTCGAGCGCTCGGTAATAGTACTGAAGTGCTTCTTCCGCATGACCACTATTCGCCATTGTTGCCCCTACCCTGTTATACAACAGCCAGTCCTGGAAGAGGAACTTGTTTAGTGCTTCTTGAACCTTCAGGGTCGTGTTCAAGGCATACATCTGGTCTGACCTCCAGCGCCGTGCGGAAGCAATCCTGTGCCTTGCCATATTCCTATATCACGGGGGCCTGGAGTCAATTGAGTCCACACCATCCGCATAAAGCACTTACTTCGTTAGTGTTCAGAATAATCGCCAGCGCAATCTGTACATCGGCATTTATTTCCCCCTTGGTTCCGTCACTCCTAGCCATCGCAATCAAACACTCGACCAGACGATCAAACTCCTCCTTCGTAGCTGCGGTATGATCGGCATGCTCCGGCTCCTTCCTGTGATGTTGCGCAAGGACGGATGCATATTGACCATTCCTGTCCACCCACTGCCTAATCGCATTGTAGGTGCCAGTGCGGTTCCCTTCGTTCGTTTGGGACACAGAGAGGGCAAGCCAGGATGGGAGGTGTGTGGGATCGAGATCTAGGGCACGCTCAAGCGCCTGTATAGCCTTGTGTTCACGTTCATTCTCCTGTTGCTTGACCCCCAATTCGAACCATGCTTTCGGGTCGGTCGGATCTCGTTGGACCGACGCTTCCAATTCTAGGACACTCTAAGGAAGAGACAGAAAAGAACAAAGGTACATATCGTGAGTCAATCAAAACGCCAAAAGGCTGTGCCAGTCAAAAAAGATGCCAAATTTCGTGTTATGTACCTCATAAACATTTTTCCGCAGTCCATCGGTACGTAGTGTATGTGGGGTTCTGGAAGAGTCGCCCATTAAATATGGGTTGTTAATTTGAAACTGATAGTCATCAATCGCCTTGATACCGGTAGATGTAGCCTCGAATCGATCCCATTCTTGTTGCATGTTGTCCCAGGCGGCCGAGTCCGATGAGGGGGCTCCCAGGGGTACGGTATCTGAATGATAACCAGTCCAGAACCGAACGAAGTCTTCATTTTCTTGTCGGAAGTAAGCGTCATTTGGGTCTTCCTGTTGTGGTTCACCGATCGTGGTTGCAGTCTGTCCATGGAATGTGGCTTTGAGAGTAGATGGGCCGGGATCGAGGACGGCACGAGACTTGCCCTTGATATCTACCTTTGCTGCGAGGTGGGTGGTGCTGCTGGCTTCG
>Ga0209006_10003553_pt1 | contig 14169 bp, 9 predicted proteins | sample JacPin_JW_Ref_O2_FD_188567 | JGI IMG/M metagenome (GOLD analysis project Ga0209006, IMG submission 188567) | Forest soil microbial communities from Algoma, Ontario, Canada - Jack Pine, Ontario site 1_JW_Ref_O2 (SPAdes) (version 2) | ecosystem: Environmental > Terrestrial > Soil > Boreal... | reverse complement strand
TACGCGGTCGACGCCGGCGACAATGTGCTGCTGCACTCGCCGGTCCGCGTTCAGCATGACCTGTCGCGGATGCGCCAGTCGATGCACACGCTGATGCCGGGCGAAAACATCTCGGTCAATTCGGTCGACAACTCGGTGGTGCTGAACGGCGACGTGTCGACCGCCGGCCATGCCGAGAAGGCGCGTGCGCTGGCCACAGCGATCGCCAACGCTACCGACGTCAAGAACGCGAACGTCATCAACCAGCTCGCGGTCAATACGCCGAACCAGGTCAACCTGCGGGTCAAGATCGCGGAGGTCAACCGCACCGCTCTCAAGGCACTCGGCTTCAACTTTTTCAAGGCGCCCGCCAACTGCACCGCGACGGCAGGAATCGGCGGCATCGCCTGCGGCACGACCAGCAATTTTTTAGCCTCCACCGACAATCCGATCACCAACCAGGCCATCAGCAACACGAACCAGTTCGCTTACGGCATCCCGATTCCGGGCAGTGGCTCGCGGCTTGAGGTGATCCTCGACGCGCTCGGGCAGGAAAACTTGATCACGACGCTGGCCGAGCCGAACCTGACCGCGACTTCGGGTCAGACCGCCAGCTTTCTTGCCGGCGGCGAGTTTCCGGTGCCGGTCCAGGGCAGCGCGAGCTCGACCGGTGCGCCGACAATCACGATCCAGTTCAAGACCTTCGGCGTCGAGCTCGACTTTACGCCGACCATAATCGACTCCACGCACCTCAACCTGAAAGTACGCCCCGAGGTCAGCCAGTTGACCAGCACCGGAGCGGTTTCGGTGCCGCTTACCTCCTCCGCGGTTGTGACGATCCCCGCCCTGACCGTGCGCCGTGCCGAAACCACGGTCGACCTCGCGAGCGGCGAAAGCTTTGCCCTGGCCGGCCTGTTGGAGAATACGACCGAACAGGACATCTCGAAGATCCCCTGGCTCGGGGACGTCCCGGTCCTGGGGCAGCTGTTCCGCTCGAACCTGTTCCAGCACAACGAGACCGAACTCGTCATCATCGTGACGCCGTATCTGGTCAAGCCGTCGGCGACGGCCCTGGCAGCACCGACCGACGGTTTCGTCCTGCCGCATGATGCCGAGCGCATGGCAACCAGCGCCACCTACAAGCAGACCTTGCCCGAGCCGGAGCGTGGCCCCCAACCGGCGGGCAGCCAGCAGGGCCTGCTCGGCCCTGTCGGTTTCAAGCTCGATTGACCGGGGGTCAGATGATGAACACCAATCGCTCGCTGCTGGCCCTGACGCTGGCCCTTCTGATCGGCGCCTGCGCGCCGGTGACGAGCTATACCGACGCCGAGGCGCCGAAGCGTCTCAAGCTCGATAGCGCGACGACCCAGCTCGATGTGCACTTTGTTCCCGGCACCGCCAACCTGTCTCCGGCCGACGCGGTCCATCTGCGTCAGCTGGCCGCTTCCGGCGGGATCAACCAGGCCGACCGCGTCACGATCCAGGCCGCGGGCGGGCCCGATCTGGTCAAACAGCGTGTCGCCTCGGTTTCGTCGCTGCTGCTGCATTACGGCATCATCATCTCGGCCGAGTCGGTGGCCAACGTGCCGCCCAACCTGGCCCATATCGAGGTTGGCCGCACCCTTGTCACGCTGCCGGCCTGCCCGAATTGGAGCAAGCCCTCCGGCACCGATTTCGGCAATCAGCCGAGCAGCAATTTTGGCTGCGCCACGGAGAGCAATCTCGGAATGATGGTCGCCAATCCGAGCGATCTGGCAAGCGGGCTGCCGGTAGGCGCCCCCGCCGGCCACCCGGCCGCGGCGGCAGTCACCCGCTATCTCAATGACAAGGTCGAGTTGCCAACCGCCAATACCGCATTGCCGGTCGCGGTTCAGAGCTCGGCGCCGCAAGGCGGCCCGGGACCGGCTACAGGCGCAGGCACAGGTGGGAGTCAGTAATGGCCGCAGCCGTCGAACGCTCGACCGCTACCGCGCGAAACAAACCCGAACGGGTAGGCGTGGTCGCGATCGTCCACGACCAGGCAACGCTCGATCGCATCCAGGGCGTCATCCGGGAATTGCAGCTCGACGACGAGCTGGGCTTCGAGGCGACGCTCGACGCCGCGTTGCGACGCATCCATGAAGGATCGAACCCGCGTGTCCTCGTCATCGACCTCAGCGAGTCGCCGGCCCCGATCTCGGAGCTGAGCGCGGCGCGCGCCGTCGGCGGCCCCGATCTGAAGATTCTGGCGCTCGGCACAGTCAATGACGTCGGGCTTTACCGCGACATGATCGCCGCCGGCGCGACTGACTATCTCGTCAAGCCGCCCGGACGCGAACAGCTGACCGCGGTGTTCGAAAAGAATACCGGCGGCGGCAGCGGCGCCGGTGGGCTTGGCCAGGTGATCGCCTTTCTCGGCAGCCGCGGCGGTGTCGGCACGACGACGGCGGCGGTGTCGTGCGCCTGGGTCTTGGCCGAGGATCGCAAGGAGCGCACCGCGCTCGTCGATCTCGACCTGCATTTCGGCACCGTGGCGTTGAAGCTCGACAGCGATCCCGGCAACGGGCTGTGCGAAGCGCTGGAACAACCCTCGCGCATCGACAGCCTGTTCATCGAGCGCGCGATGATCAAGGTCAGCGAAAATCTGCGCATCCTCGCCGCCGAGGCGGCGGTCGCCGAGCCGCAAGTCGTCGATACCGGAGCGATCGATGTACTGCTCTACGAGCTGCGGCGGAAATTCGCCTGGGTCATCGTCGACCTGCCGCGTTTCATAACGCCTATTCATCGCGTCGTGCTGAGCACCGCGAGCCGCGCGATCCTCCTCTGCGAGCGCAGTCTGGCGGGCTTGCGCGACACGATCCGGATACAGGCCCTGTTGCGCGAGCAGGCGCCGCAGACCCGGCTGATCCTAGTCGAGAGCGGCGCTCATGGCGACCGCGCCACAGTCGGCAAAGGGGAATTCGAAAAGGCCACCGGCAAACCTTTCGACGGCTCGCTCTCCTATGATCCCAAAGGGGCCAGCGCCGCGGCGAATGCCGGGCAACCCATGCCGATGGCGGCGCCGCGCAGCGCCTACTCGCGCGAGATCCATCAGCTCCTCGACAACTTTGCCGGCGCCGCTGAAGCCAAGAAACGCCGGTTCGCCCTGCCATGGTAAGCCTGTTTCGCAAATCCACCGCCGAGCCCGATCTCGACGTCCGTATCGCCGGCCTGGCGCGGCGTCGCATCGACGGTCAGTCCGTCGAGCCGGTCGATGACAAGCCCCACGAGCCGGCGGCGGACCCACAACCGCTTAGGCCAATCGCGGTGCTGGCGGGATTGCAGCAGCCCGCGCCGAGCGCGCCGCTCCAAGCGTCAATTCCTGTCGCGCCGGCGCCGGCGATGGTGCAGCCCTTCAACCCGACGCCGGAAGAAGCCGCGCCGTCGCCGTTGCCTTTTATGGCGAGACCGGCCGAGGCTCCTCCTCAACGCGCTGGCCCCGCGGCTTTCCAACGGCCCAACGCGACGCCCTCTCCGGACGCCGAAGGTCAATCGCTCGACGACAAACTCGTCGCCGCCAAGGCGCAGTTGATCGCGCGGCTTTCCAGTGAAATCCGCCCCGAACGCCGCAGCCTGCTGAGTCGCGGCGAACTCGCGAAGCTCGTCGATGCCGCGGTCCAGGCCCATTTCGTGCGCAACGCGATCAACGCCGACCCGCTTTCGCGGCGCGATCTCGTCACCACGTTACTCCAGGAGCTGCTAACTCCTGGCGCACCCGACCCGGAGGCACTCGGCAATCGGCGCATGCCGCACCGCGCGCTCGTCGAGTCAGCGAAGGCGCAAATCCAGCCGCTGGTGCTCGAACACATGGATATCGCCGCCGCGGCCGAGATGCCGCGGCCGGCATTCGAGGCCCAACTTACCGGCTGGGTCAAGGAGTTGCTGGCCGAAACCAAGATCCAGCTCAATTTCGCCGAGCAGCGCGAGTTGGTCGAGTCGCTGGTCGCCGACATGCTGGGCCTCGGGCCGCTCGAACCGCTGATGTCGGATGAGACGATCACCGACATCATGGTCAACGGACCCCGCCAGGTTTACATCGAGCGGCGCGGCAAGCTCGAACTTGCCGACGTACAATTCCGCGACGATCAGCACGTGATGAACGTCGCGACCAAGATCGTCTCGCGTATCGGTCGGCGAATCGACGAATCGAAGCCGCTGGTCGACGCGCGCCTTGAGGACGGCAGCCGCGTCAACATCATCATCCCGCCGCTGGCGCTCGACGGGCCTTCGATCTCGATTCGTAAATTCGCCAAGAAGACGATCACCCTCGACATCATGGCGCAGACCGGCAGCATTTCCTCCGCGATGGCGACGGTACTGAAGATTGCCGCGCGCTGTCGGCTCAATATTTTGATCTCGGGCGGCACCGGCTCGGGCAAGACCACGCTGCTCAATGCCATGTCGCGCATGATTGATCCGGCCGAACGTACGGTAACGATCGAGGACGCGGCCGAATTGCAGCTCCAGCAGCCGCATGTCGTGCGGCTCGAAACCCGGCCGCCGAACCTCGAAGGCAGCGGCGAGATCACGATGCGCGACCTGCTGAAAAACGCCCTGCGTATGCGCCCGGATCGCATCATCATCGGCGAGTGTCGCGGCGAGGAGGCGCTCGACATGTTGCAGGCGATGAACACCGGCCATGACGGTTCGATGTCGACAATCCATGCCAATAATCCCCGCGAGGCGCTGACTCGCCTTGAGAACATGATCGGGATGGGCGGCATCAACCTGCCCTCGAAAGCGGTGCGGACGCAGATCGCCTCGGCGGTCCAGTTGATCGCCCAGGTAAACCGCATGCGCGACGGCGCGCGCCGGGTCACCCATATCGTCGAGGTGATCGGCATGGAGGGCGATGTCATCACCACCCAGGAACTGTTCTCCTATCAGTTCCAAGGTGAAACCGGCGAAGGCAGACTGCGCGGGGTGTTCCAACCCTCGGGCATTCGCCCCGCGTTTCTGCCGCGCGCCGAGTATTTCGGTCTCGACCGCGCGCTGCTCGAGGCGATCTGACGATGCCGCTCGATCCGGCACTCGTGATGGCGCTCGGGCTGGGCATCATGGCCGCGGTCGGCGTCGTATTGGCGGCTGGCATCCTTGGCGGCGGCAATGCTCGCCGCTATCGGCGCCGGCTGACGATGGTCGCGAGCGGTAAGAAGGCCTCGGCCGAGGCTGGGAGCACTCCCGAGGCGCGTTCGCTGTCTCGGCGCGAAAGCGCGACGCCGACCATGGACCGCTTTTTCAAACGCTGGCTGCCACATCGCGAACTGCTCGACGCGCGGCTGGCGCGTACCGGGCGGGCCATCACTGTCGGCCACTACGTGCTGGTGTCGGCGATCCTCACCGTCGTGGCAGGAGCGTCGCCGATACTCTTTTTGGGGCTGCTGCCCCTACCGAGCATCCTGATCGGCTTGGCGGTCGGCGTCGGCCTGCCCCATTTTATGATCGGCTCCATGGGGAAGCGGCGGATCAAGTCGTTCCTCAACCTGTTCCCCGACGCGATCGACCTGATGGTCCGGGCGCTGCGTTCCGGCCTGCCGATCAGCGAGGCAATCGTCGGCGCGGCGCAGGAGATCGGCGACCCGGTCGGCGCCGAGTTCAGCACCATCGAGAGCGGTATGCGGATGGGCCGGGATCTCGAAAGTCTGTTGTGGGACATTGTGAAGCGCATCGACTCGCCGGAACTGAGATTTTTCATTATCGCCCTGAGCGTCCAGCGCGAAACTGGCGGCAATCTTGCCGAGACCCTTGCCAATCTCTCCGACCTGCTGCGCCGGCGGCGGATGATGCAGAAGAAGATTCGCGCGATGTCGAGCGAGGCGCGGGCGAGCACGATGATCCTCGGCTCGCTGCCCTTCGTCGTGACGGGAATCCTGCTCGTGACCTCGCCGACTTACATCAAGCTGCTGTTCGTCGATCCGCGCGGGATGATGCTGATCGCGCTCGCCATCGGCATGCTGGTCGTCGGGATCGGCATCATGGTCAAGATGGCGAAGTTCGAGATTTGAGCATGGCTGGCGTCAGCACCCCCTTCGACGACTATCTGCCGTTCGGGCTCGGGCTCAACGACATCATCGCCCTGACCGCGGGGCTGGCCGTGGTGGCCACGTTTTTTGCTGTCTACCAAGCGCTTCGCGCCAACACCTCGTTCGAGCGCCGGCTGACCCAGATTGCCGACAAGAAAGCGGCGATGCGAATGGCGGCGCTTGCCACGCGGCGCCAGCGCACGCAGCTGACGCCCGCGAGCATGATCCGCGAATTGGTAACGCGGCTCAACCTGCTGCGCTCGCACCACGGTACCGAAGCGCGCTTGGCCCTCGCCCGCGCCGGGATGCGTTCGCGTGACGCGATGATCCGCTATCTGTTCGCCCGGCTGAGCCTTCCGTTTGTCTTTGCTGCGGCCGTGCTCTTCGACAGCTACACGATGCACCTGATGCCGGTGCCGCCAAACCTGACGCTGCTATCCGCCGCCGGAGCTGCCGTGTTCGGCTTCTTCGCGCCGGGGATCTACATCAAGAACAAGACGACGAAGCGTCAGAAGCGCATGCAGTTGGGGCTGCCCGATGCTCTGGACCTAATGATCATCTGCGCCGAGGCCGGCTTGAGCCTCGATGCGACGATGATGCGGGTATCGCGCGAACTGCAGCAGGCCTGCCCCGATCTGGCCGAGGAGCTCGGCATCACCTCCGCCGAGCTGACCTTTCTGCCCGACCGTCGGCAGGCGTTCGAGAACCTCAACAACCGCACCGACATGAGCGCGATCCGCGGGGTGGTCAACACGCTGATGCAGACCGCGAAATTCGGCACGCCCCTCGCCCACTCGCTACGCGTGCTCGCCGTTGAGTATCGCGACGCCCGCATGTTCCGCGCCGAGGAAAAGGCGGCCCGGCTGCCCGCGCTGATGACCGTGCCGATGATCCTGTTCATCTTGCCGACCCTGTTCATCGTGCTGATGGGGCCGGCGGCGCTCGGCATTATCGATACGTTCAACCGGTCGGGCAGCCACGGCCCGGGGAATGTGACCGTCGCCACCCATGGCGACAGCGACGGCAGCTCGGCTCCGCGACCAGCCGACGCCACTGAAGCACCCACAGGTCCGGGCTCGTCGGCAGCAGCGCTGCCGCCAGCGTCGCTCACACCCGCACAGCAAGTCGTCGCGGTCGGCGAGCCGCTCGTCGTGAACGTCGATGCGCGCGCGCTTGTCGATAATTACAATCTTCGGGTCGTCGTGGTGCCGGTCGACACGCCGGACAGCGTCATCGATCCGAAAACCTTCTTCGTCAACGCGAAGGACGCCGCCCCCACGGAACTGCAGGTCACCGTGACAGCGCGCAGCGCCGGCCCGAGTGAAGTCCGCCTCTACTCCGTGCCGCATTTCGGCACCGACTACACGGTAGCGGCGCGGATGCCGATCATGGTCACACCGGCACCTTAGATACCGGCCCTCCGCAACAAAGTGAGCGCGGACCGCCTACTAGGACTGGGGCCGAGGTGCGGCGCTTGCCGATAGGATCGCGCGGCTGCGGGCGTCGGGCGGAAGGCGACGCAGCGTATCGTAGAACGCGAGGTTGTGATCGACTGAAGCGGCGTCGAGGTCCATCCGCGCAAGCTCCCGCGCCGCCTTCGGATCGCCCTTGAGGCCATAGATCAGCGCCAGCGTCTGCCGCTCCTGCGAGGTAGCGCCAGGCGCGTAGGCGAACGGCCGCAGCAGACCGATCGCGGCGTCAAACTTTTCGCTCAGCGCCAGCGAAAGGGCCAGATCGAGGGTCAGGGAATGGTCGCCCGGCGCGATCCGCAAGCCTTGTTGATAGCGGCTTTGCGCAAAAGCGTGCTGACCGATGAAATCGTCGGCGACGCCAATCAGCAGTAGCAGCTTCGGATCGGCCGGCGTGTACTGATACGCGATCGCCAAAGGACTGCCAGCCAAGTCGGGCCGCCCCGTCTTCAAATAGGCCCTGCCGAGGCCGAGCAAACCAGTCGAATAGTGCGGATCGAGTTTCAGCGCCGCGTTATAATTGACGATCGCCTCATCGGGTTTACCCATTTCGAGCAGCGTGTCCCCGAGCGCGGCCAGCGCCTCGGGATTATGCGGATCCATTGTAACCGCGTGACGGTAGAGACTGACGGCGTTACCAAAATCGCCGGCGCTGCGCGATGCCGCCGCGATGTGCATCACGGCGGCATAGCTGATGGACGGTGCGCTGCCGTCGCGCCCGCTGATCGCAAGCGGATCGAGCTTCAGCGATGGCACGTCCTCGCAACTCGCCAGCCCGACTAGGCTCAAAACCAGCGACAGGGCGGCTGCGCTCCGAAATCGCGTCATCCCACGCCTGCTCGTCCCCGCGTCAGCGCCATAAGCTTCTATCCAAAAATCCCCGCCGGACTATGGGTCGCCTGACGCGTATCGTCGATGCCACCAAGAAAAATGGTTGCCCGTACAATGATTTAGAGCGCGGTTACACCGCGAATCCGCGGGTTACGATCGGTGTGCGCGGCGAATCGGAGGGTTAGGAATTCGCCTGTGCCGCGAGCGCACGCCGCACCGCCTCGAGCGCCTCTTCGGCACGCGCGGCGTCGGGGCCGCCGGCCTGCGCCATGTCGGCGCGACCACCGCCACCCTTGCCGCCGAGGATTTCCGACCCGGCGCGGACCAGCACGACCGCGTCGAAACGCGGCGTCAAATCGTCGGTAACGCCGACCACGATGGCCGCCTTGCCGTCGTCGCGCGAGACGACCGCGACAACGCCCGAGCCGATCCGCCGCTTCAGATCGTCGGCGAGAGATCGCAACTCGCGGCCCGGCACGTCGTCGACGACCCTGCCGTCGAACGCGACGTCGCCGATCTTAGCCGCCGTCGGCGCCGCGGCTTGACCACCTCCGGCGAGCGCCCGGCGCGCCTCGGCAAGCTCCCGCTCGAGCCGGCGATGCTCGTCGACAAGCCGGGCGAGCCGCGCCGGCAATTCGGCGGGGCTGGTACGCAGCGCCCCGGCGGCCTGATGCAGCAGGTCCTCTTCCTCAGCCAGATAGGTTTCGGCGGCGGCGCCGGTCAGCGCCTCGATCCGGCGCACCCCCGAGGCGACCGAGCTTTCGCCGATCGCCTTGAAAAGGCCGATATCGCCGGTGCGCCGCACATGCGTGCCGCCGCACAGCTCGACCGAATAGGGGCGCTCCTCACCATCGGCCTCATCGTCGCCTGCGCCCATCGCGACGACGCGCACCTCGTCGCCGTATTTCTCGCCGAAGAGCGCCAGCGCTCCCTCCTCGACCGCCTTTTCCGGCGTGAGCAGCCGGGTGCGCACCTCGCTGTTGGCGCGGATGCGGTCGTTGACCTCGGCCTCGATCGCCGTGAGATCGGTGGCGGCCAGCGGTCGGGGATGGCTGAAATCGAAGCGCAGCCGGTCGGGTGCGACCAGCGAGCCCTTTTGCGTCACGTGCTCGCCGAGCCGATGGCGCAACGCCTGGTGTAAGAGATGCGTCACCGAGTGGTTCGCGCGCAGCCGGCGCCGCCGCTCGTGATCAACGCGCAACTCGACCGCATCGCCAACCTTGAGCGTACCGTGCGCGACGGTACCGATATGGACGAAGAGATCGCCCGCCTCGCGCATCGTGTCGCGCACGGCAAGCTCGCCGGCGGCGGCGGAAAACATCACCCCCGTATCACCGAGCTGGCCGCCCGACTCGCCATAGAACGGGGTCTGGTTGACAACAACCGCGACCTCGTCGCCGGCGCTCGCCGCCGCGACCCGCTCGCCGCCTCGCAAAATACCGAGCACGACGCCCTCGGCCGTCTCGGTCTCGTAGCCGAGGAATTCGGTCGGGCCGAACTCCTCGCGCAAGGCGAACCATTGCGCGCCGGTCGCCGCCTCGCCGGAGCCGACCCAGCTCTTGCGCGCCTCTTCGCGCTGCCGCGCCATCGCCGCGTCGAACCCGGCGACCTCTACCTTGCGGCCGCGGCCACGCAGCACATCCTCGGTCAGGTCGAGCGGGAAGCCGAAGGTATCGTAGAGCCGGAAGGCGATCTCGCCGGGGAAGTCCTGGCCGGGCGACAGGCGGTCCTCCTCCTCATCGAGGAGGCGCAGGCCGCGCTCCAGGGTCTGCTTGAAATTGGTCTCCTCGAACCGCAGCGTCTCGGTGATCAATGCCTGGGCGCGGATCAGCTCGGGAAAGGCGGCGCCCATCTGCGTCGTCAGCGCCGGCACCAGCCGCCAGATCAGCGGCTCCTTGGCGCCGAGCATGTGCGCGTGGCGCATCGCGCGCCGCATGATCCGGCGCAGCACGTAGCCGCGCCCCTCCTTCGACGGCAGCACGCCGTCCGCGATCAGAAAGGCCGACGCGCGCAGATGATCGGCGATAACCCGGTGCGACACCGCGTGCGGGCCGTCGGCGGCAACGCCGGACGCGTCGGCCGACGCCATGATCAGCGCGCGGAACAGGTCGATGTCGTAATTATCGTGCTTGCCCTGCAGCACCGCGGCGATGCGCTCCAATCCCATGCCTGTGTCGATCGACGGGCGCGGCAACGGCACGCGCTCGCCACCAACCATCTGCTCGAACTGCATGAAGACGAGGTTCCAGATCTCGATAAAGCGGTCGCCGTCCTGGTCGGGGCTGCCGGGCGGGCCGCCAGGGATCGCGGGTCCGTGGTCGTAGAAAATCTCGGAGCACGGCCCGCATGGGCCGGTATCGCCCATCGCCCAGAAATTGTCGGATGTCGGTATCCGGATGATCTTCTGCTCGGGGAGGCCGGCGATCTTCGCCCACAACCGCGCCGCGTCATCGTCTTCCGAATAGACGGTGACAAGCAGCTTGTCGCGTGACAGACCGAATTCCTTGGTGATCAGGTGCCACGCCAGCTCGATCGCCCGGTCCTTGAAATAATCGCCGAACGAGAAATTGCCGAGCATCTCGAAGAACGTGTGGTGCCGCGCGGTATAGCCGACATTTTCGAGGTCGTTGTGCTTGCCGCCGGCGCGCACGCATTTCTGCGACGTGGTGGCGCGCTGATAAGGCCGCTTTTCGACGCCGGTAAAAACGTTCTTGAACTGCACCATGCCGGCATTGGTGAACAGCAGGGTCGGATCGTTGCGCGGCACGAGCGGGCTCGACGGCACGATCTGGTGGCCGTTGGCGGCGAAATAGTCGAGAAAAGCGGCGCGGATGTCGTTGGCGGTCTGCATAAGCCCAATTACGGGTGTTCGCGCGGTTCATGCAAGAGGCGGTGCGGATTTCTGCTAATCGGCCCGCACATGGATCACCGCCCGGTTATCCGCGTAGGCGCGCCGCCACCCCGACAGCCGATCGAGCGCGGCGACCGCCGGCGACTGCGCCTGCAGCAAGGTCCACGCAATTTGGTAGCGGTCGAGCAGCGCAACGAGGGTGCTGCCGTTGCCGCGCTCGGCAGCAAGATAGGCGGCGAGAAAATCGTTGCCGTAAAGCTCAATGCGGCCGTCGATGAAAGTCGGAACGCCGGAAAACGCGAGGTAGCCGCCAAATGCCTCGCTGTTGAAGACCGGACCGGCGACGCCGAGGCGTGACGCCGCGGCGAGCGCCGCCTGCGGCGTCACCGCATCGCCGGATCGGTCGATCGTGCGCAACAGCACGGGCAGGCAGAGCGCGGCCGCCAACGCCAACGCCAGGATGCGGCCGGGAACCGGCGTGGGCCGGGCGAGCAGCGCGGCGCCGCGCAGCAGCGGCGACCCGGCCGCTGGTCGCATCATTTCGGCGACCATCGGGCCAAGCGCGGCGGCTATAGCGAGCGGGCCGACAAGTCCCAAGAGATCGGCGTGACGGACATCAGCGAGGGCCATATGGACTAGCCCCAGCAGGAGCACGAGCCGGGTCCACGGGAGGCGGGCGCGGCACCAAAAACCGAGGGCCAAAATGCCGAGCAGCCAGGCTTCGAGCGCTGGAAACTCGCCAAAATCGGCGGGCATCCACTCGCCGAAGCCGCTCCGCAGCGCCGGCATCTCCATCAGACGGAAGGGTTGGAGGATCGCCGCCACGCCGTTCGGGTCGACGAGCGATGCGGCGAACGCGGCAACCACAAAGCCGGCCCAGCGCCATGCTTCGGCAAGGCGCGTCACCCGGGGAGCGGGATGCAGCAGCGCCTCGCCGCCGAGAAACCCGGCGAGCGCGATGCCGAATAAAAAGCTGCCGTGCAGATTGGCCCACAGGGTCATCGCCGGCAGCAGTAACCAGGGCGGCCCCCGCTCATCGTCGCGGGCGCCGAGCACGGCGCCGCACCACAGGACGAGAAGCGGCAGGGCGAGAACATGCGGCCGGGCGAGCAAATGCGGCAAGACCAACCCCGCCCCCGCCAGCGCAGCGATCATCGCCGGCAACGGCTCCAAGCGACGGCCAAGGAACCAGGCCAACAGCCCCATCGCCAGGCCGAAACTCGCGACGGTGAGGACCACGATACCGCCCCAGCCCAAGGCCACGTAGACCGCGGCGAGCATCAGTTCGCCGAGCCATTCACCGGCAATCCATTGCGCGCCGGCCATTGTGAACGAGAACGGGTCGGCGGCCGGCAAGGCCCAATGGGCGAGCATCCACCGCCCGGCGGCGATGTGCAGATAGGTGTCGGGGTCATGGAGCAGCGCTAGCGGCGAGGCCAGGGCGCGCAGCATCGCCAGGATGCCGACGATCCACGGCCAGGACGGCAGAAGCCGCAACCATGCCGCGGCCGGGTCTGCTGACAGGACCGACGCTAGGGAAGATCGGCTGCTCGGCTCGCTCGACACGGTGGCGATCACCCGAAAAATCGCCTGCCAGCATCGCGCGGTTTGGTTAAGACGCGGTCAACAAGCCGAAGATTTGGTTAAGGCCGCCTACCCTGTTATCCCTGTTTTTATCAGCCAATTATCAGGCATCTCGGCCGCGGCCCCCGCGCCTAATCCTCGCGGCTATTCTTCCCCGGCGGCCATGTCGCCCGGCGCCGCCATCATCGCGTCAGCGACGAGTCCGGCATTGCCGCGGATCGCCTGCTCGATCTGGTCGGCCACGTCGTCATGTTCCTTGAGGTAGGTCTTGGCGTTCTCGCGGCCCTGGCCGATGCGCTGGCCGTCATAGGAGAACCACGAGCCCGATTTCTCGACGACCCCAGCCTGAACGCCGAGATCGATCAATTCGCCACGTTTAGAGACACCCTCGCCATACATGATGTCGAAATCGACGACCTTGAACGGCGGCGCCATCTTGTTCTTGACGACCTTGACGCGGGTCTGGTTGCCGATCACCTGGTCGCGGTCCTTGATCGCGCCGATGCGGCGAATGTCGAGCCTGACCGACGCGTAGAATTTGAGCGCGTGGCCGCCGGTCGTGGTCTCCGGGTTGCCGAACATCACGCCGATCTTGAGGCGGATCTGGTTGATGAAGATCACCATCGTGCGCGAGCGCGAGATCGAGCCAGTGAGCTTGCGCAGCGCCTGGCTCATGAGCCGCGCGTGAAGGCCGACATGGCTGTCGCCCATCTCGCCTTCGAGCTCGGCCCGCGGCACCAGGGCGGCAACCGAATCGATCACCAGCACATCGATCGCGCCCGAGCGCACCAGCGTGTCGGCGATCTCCAAGGCCTGTTCGCCGGCATCGGGCTGCGAGATCAAGAGGTTGTCGATATCGACCCCGAGCTTCTTGGCGTAGCCCGGGTCAAGCGCGTGCTCGGCATCGACAAAGGCGCAGGTTCCCCCGCCCTTCTGCGCCTCGGCGATGACGTGCAGCGCCAAGGTGGTTTTGCCCGAGCTTTCCGGCCCGTAGATCTCGACGACGCGGCCGCGCGGCAGCCCGCCGATGCCGAGCGCGATGTCGAGGCCCAATGAGCCGGTGGACACGACATCGACGTCCATCACCGCCTCGCGCGAGCCCAATTTCATGATCGAGCCCTTGCCGAAAGCACGCTCGATCTGGCCGAGCGCCGCATCCAATGCCCGCTGTTTATCCATCGTGCCCTTGTCCAAGAGACGCAATACGGGTTGGTTCATCTCTCCCCTCCGTTATCACACGGCCGCGACGGCAGCGCAAACGCGATCAGGAGGAAAGCGTACTTGGTTCGTTCTTAGAACGCAAGGTGAACTTTTGGCCGGAAGGAGCTGGGCCTGTCGAATCAAAGCGCAAGAAGCGGATATCGACGGAAGCGGCCCGCGAGGTAGAGAGACCTCGTCAGAGGGTGGGCACGCC
>Ga0209006_10003552_pt1 | contig 14170 bp, 14 predicted proteins | sample JacPin_JW_Ref_O2_FD_188567 | JGI IMG/M metagenome (GOLD analysis project Ga0209006, IMG submission 188567) | Forest soil microbial communities from Algoma, Ontario, Canada - Jack Pine, Ontario site 1_JW_Ref_O2 (SPAdes) (version 2) | ecosystem: Environmental > Terrestrial > Soil > Boreal... | reverse complement strand
GAAGATCAGAAAAATAGAGCGCCACGGCGCCAGCCACAGAATCAGCTGGCCGAGGCTGGGAGCGAGCACCGGCACCATCAGGAAGACGATGAACGTCAGCGACATGACCCGCGCCATCGGGCGGCCTGAATATCGATCGCGGATCACCGAGCGCGATACTACGACGCTGGCTGCCGCCAGGCCGTGAGCGAAGCGCCACGCCAGCAGAGTCACAAAGCTGATCGACAGACCGGTCAGTACCGCGGCGATGGCGTACACCGCCAGCCCGATCAGCAGCACCGGCCGCCGACCAAAGCGGTCGGAGAACAGTCCCCAGAACAGTTGGCCGCAGCCGACTCCCACCACATAGGCAGTCACGATCCACTGAGCATGATTCTGGTTGTGAAGACCGAGCGCCGCGGCGATGGTCGGCAGCGCCGGCAGCATAGTGTCGACCGCGATCGCCTGCGTCGCCATCAACATGGCCACCATGGCGACGAATTCGCGAAATCCGATACTCTTCGACTCCGAGCCGTAGAGCTCAGATTGCATTGCCAAGTCCTGCGCAGCTACACCCTGGGAGGCGTCATCCTACCTCAAAGGGCATGCCTGACTTTGGCGATTGCGGCGCTTGGCTAGCGCCCGAGCGCCTGGCGTAGCGCTGCGAGTTCTTCGGCCGACTCGCCGACCAGTCCCTGACAGATATCGGCGTCAAGTCCCAGATGCACGGCCGCTTTGCGGTTGGCCAGGCGGGCACGAATAAGTTCCGGTGAATCCTTGCACATCGACAGCATATCGGCGATTTCGAGCACGTCGGCGAGCGCGGCACTGGTGCCGCGCAGTTCCCGTGCGCTGTCCTCGTAGCTGCTGACCGCGTTGACGATCTCGTCGGCCAGGAACCAGCTCTCGAGCAGCGCCTTGGCGATGTTGCCGTGCCAATCGCGAACGATGCGCTGATACATGGTCTGATCGCCGAACAGCGCCGGATGCCGCATCGAGTGAGTCAGGATGTAGAGCTTACCGACGCCATGCACCAGGCCGGTCAGCATCGCCATATCGGGGCTGACCTTGCAGGAGCGGCGCGCCACCACGAAGCACAGCGATGCCACCAGCACGCTGTGCTGCCACAGCACGTTCAGGTGACGCTCGATGCCGGAGAATGCCTTGGCACGGCGCAGTTGCGCCATTGCAAAACTGACGGCGGCAGAGCGAAGTGCGTCGAAGCCCAGGCGCGTGACCGCGGCCCGCAGTTCCGTGACCGGCTTGCCGCCCGGGTTGAGCGCCGCGGAATTCGCCATCGACAGCACTCGGGTGGCGAGCACCGGCTCCGCGCCCAGCACCCGCACCACACGCTCGGCATTGGCCTCCTCTTCCGACAGCACCTTTTGCACGCGCAAGGCTACCTCGGGGAAGCTCGGCAGCTCGATGGTGCTGGAAGACAGCTCGGTGGCGAGTTCGCGCACGAACTCGAACGCATCCATGCTGGCATCACGCTGCATGCCAGTGTTGGGTGCCGGATCAGAATTCTGCGCGGCCGTCATTGCTTCGTCTCATAACCGCCTATCCTAGAACTCACTCCAATCATTACCGGCAGCCGAAGCCGCGCTCGGCCTGGCAGCCGCCGCCGGCGCAGCCTTCGACCACGGCCGCGCCCCGCCGCGCCGATCGGCGCGCGCCGCTGAGGCCTTGCTGCCGGAAGCGGCCAGCGCCGCGCCCGGCGCCGCCGGCGCGCTCGGCACGCCGGCTGAGCTCGGCGCGCTGAAGAACTCGCCGCTCGCCGGCGCCACACTGTAGCCGTCACGCAGTTTGAAGTACGCGGTGAGCTGCGAGAGCCGCGCCGCCTGATCATTCATCGACGCGGCCGCGGCACTGGCCTCCTCGACCATGGCGGCGTTCTGCTGTGTGCTTTCGTCCATCTGCAGCACGGCGCGGCTGATCTCTTCAGCGCTTGCCGCCTGCTCCTGGCTGGCGTTCGATATCTCGCCGACCACGTCGCTCACCTTCTTGACCGAGGCGACGATTTCCCCAAGATGCTGCCCGGACTCGCTTACCAGGCGGCTGCCCTCTCCGACCTTGGAGACGCTGTCGTGGATCAGGTCCTTGATCTCCTTGGCCGCCGAGGCGCTGCGCTGCGCGAGACTGCGCACTTCGCTGGCAACCACCGCGAATCCGCGCCCCTGGTCCCCGGCCCTGGCGGCTTCCACCGCGGCATTGAGCGCCAGCAGATTCGTCTGGAATGCGATCTCGTCTATGACCGAGATGATGTCGGCGATCTTCTTGCTGGCCACGTCGATCGCACCCATCGCGGCGACCGCGCGCTCGACGATCGCACCGCCCTGCTCTGCCTGGTCGCGCGCCGCCTGCGCCAGCTTGTTGGCCAGCTTGGCATTGTCGGCGTTCTGCTTCACTGTTGAGGTCATCGCTTCCATCGAAGAGGCGGTCTCCTCGAGGTTGGCGGCCTGCTGCTCAGTGCGCGCGGACAGGTCCGATGTGCCGGCGTTGATCTGACGCGCCGCGGTGGCGACGGTCAGCGAACTCTCCTTCACGCCGCTCAAAACTCCGCTCAGCTTGCTCTGCATGATCTGCAGTGCGCGCATGGTGCGCGCCAGCTCATCGGTGCCTTGCACGGAAATTTCGTGGGTGTAGTCGCCTTCGGCCAGGCGCGATACCACCTTCACCGCTTCGTTCATGCCGCCGACCGTGGTCGCGATGACCACCCCGAGGGAGCCGAGACCGACCAGCATCGCCACCGCCACCAGCAGCAGCATGTGGTTGCGCGTGCCGCGCAGGCCTTCGAGGGTGGACTTCACGCGAGCCTGCGCCGCCTGCTGCATCGAGCTGTGGAAACTGCTGATCGCCAGCGTCAACTGCGAGGCATTCTTGACCACGTCATCGAGCGGGTCGCTGATGCTGCCGCTGGTGACGTTCTGCCTGACGTACTTGCCGAAGGCCTCGAAGGCGTTTTCGACCTGTGCCAGCGATGCCTGGGCGCTGGCCCGCGCGGCCTCCCCGGCTGCGCCGGATTCCGCCGCATGCCGGATGTCGGCCTCGATATTGTCGAGCGCACTCTGTGCCAACACCCCGCTGCGCGTGATCTCCTGCATATCGGCCATGGTCGACTTGCCGGCGGCGCCGACACTGGCGGCACGCGAGCGCATCTCCGTCAGATAGCTTTCATAGTTGGGGATGCGTACCACCGCTGCATCGATGATGAACGCCGCCGCCGGGTCGTTATCGATCGCCAGCCCCGATGTGGTCGCAATGTAGTCGCGGTAGTCGAGAATTTTCTGCCGCAGCTGGCTGTGTATACGGGCCACGTCGGCCGTCGACGCGGATTTGGTCGCGGCAACGACGTTCCATGCCGACTTCACCTCGCTCCAGCGCCGCAGGTCCTCGCCCGCAGGCGCGCCATAGTCGTCGTTGCTGGCGTCCTGGCGGTTCAACGCGCTGGTCACCTCCGCGCTGGCAGCCTGCAGCTTGTCGGATGCGCCTTCCCCCGCCGCCGCCGCCATCGCCCAGATCTCGTGCATACCGAGCGGCAGCAGCATCGCTTCGAGCCCCTGGTAGCGTTGCAGACCCGACAGCTCGCGCGCCGCGATGTTGATGTTCTTCTGCTTCTCCGACAGAAACAGCACAGTGAGCACAATCACCGGCACCATCGCCGCCACTGCGATCACCACGAGCTTGGTGGAAAAGTTCAGGCTGCGGATCCAACCGGTCATGGATGCATCTCCAACTGCCATTCGTATGCGTATGAGGTGCGAACTACGTCACATTGCTGCGTCGCGCGCGCTGCCTACGCAGCAATCCTTGTGATTCCTGATACCTTTTCGGCCGTATTTCGCAAAACTTGATGCCGCTCGCAGCCAATCTTCAGCTTCCTGCCGCACGTCTCTGTTCCCCACTATCGTCAGGCTCTACAAGGCCTTGGGCGATCTGTTCGATCGGCAAAAGACGCGCCACCGCGCCGAGCGCCACCGCCGCGCCGGGCATGCCCCAGACCACGCTGCTCTTTTCGTCCTGGCCGATGGTGAACGCCCCTTTGTCGCGCATCTCGCGCAGACCGCGCGCGCCATCCGCCCCCATGCCGGTCAGAATTACTCCGACCGCGTTTTGACCGACCTGCTCGGCCACCGAGCGGAACAGCACGTCCACGCTTGGCCGGTGGCGGTTAACCGGCGCATCGTCACGCAGCCGGCAGCGATAGCGCGCGCCATCGCGTTCCACCAGCAGATGCCGGTCACCGGGCGCGAGATAGGCATGGCCCGGCAGGATCAGCGCCCCCTCCGTGGCCTCCTCGACCGTGAGCTGCGAGCTGGCGTTGAGGCGCGCCGCAAACGGCGCGCTGAACGCGCGCGGGATGTGCTGCGCAATGACGATCCCGGGCGCGTCCGGCGGCAGTCGTTCCAGCACCTGACGGATCGCCTCGGTGCCGCCGGTGGAGGCGCCGATGGCGACGATCTGATCGGTGGTGCGAAAGCGCAGCTCGCAGCGGGGCTTGTCCGGCGTTTCGGCCTGGTTCGGCGCCGGCGGCCGCGCAAACAGCGGCCGCACGCGCGCCACGGCCGCCACCTTCACCTTGCTGATCAATTCGGCGGCGTAGGTCTCGAGCGCATGGGCGACGTCCACCTTGGGTTTGGTGACGAAGTCGATCGCGCCCAGCTCCAGTGCCGCCAGCGTCACGTCGGCGCCGCGCTCGGTGAGCGATGAACACATCACCACCGGCATCGGCCGCAGGCGCATCAGATTGCGCAGGAACTGCAGCCCGTCCATGCGCGGCATCTCGACGTCGAGCGTCAGCACGTCCGGATTCAGTGCCTTGATCTTCTCGCGCGCCACAAATGCATCCGGCGCGGTGCCGACCACCTGCAGCGCCTCGTCGGCGGCCAGAATCCTGGTCAACAGCGCGCGCACCAGTGCGGAATCGTCAATGATCAGCACCCTGATGCGTCTAGCGAAAGCAACTTCCTGGTTCATGAATACCTTCCCTGTAATCTGAGCTGTCAGAACAGCTCGATGTCGCCGCCCACCGGTGTGCCGGCGATGTCGCGCATGTAGCGCGTCTCGTCGGCGACCACATGGCGGTCGCTGCGCGCCAGGCGCTTGACCTGGGCACTGCCGGTCGCCGGGTCGTACAGCACCTTGCGTGGATAAAGGTCGCCGAGATCCTCGCCGACCACCCTGAAACCCTCGGCCTTTACGTATTCCTTCACGAAACGGATATTTCGCGCCCCGACATCGCTCAGGCTATCGAGCACCTTGCCGCCGCCGACCAGCTTGACCTCCAGATCCGCGCGGCGGCCCCCCAGCTTGAGTATCTCGTTGATCAGCCGCTCCATCGCGACGTTGCCGAAGCGGGTCGCGGCGCTGGCGGTACCGCCCCACGCGCCGCTGCCGTCCGAGCGGTCCACCGGCAGCATGAAATGATTCATGCCGCCGATGCGCAAACGGCCGTCGCGGATGCAGGCGGAGACACACGAACCGAGCACCGTGCCGATCAGCTCGCCCTCGCCGGCGACGTAGTAGTCGCCCGGGTGCAGCCTCGCCACCACGGCATCGACGCGGGCATCGAAACGACGCTGTATGTGCTGGAATCCATCGCGCGGCGGCCCGGGTTCCGGCGGGCTGACGGGGCGGCCCGGGGCGTTCATCAGGCCAACCTGCAGTGAATCGTGTCGCCAATCACTCGATATTGTCGGCTGACGTGCAGCAACGACTCGGCGTGTCCGAGAATCAGGTGATCGTCGGGGCGTTGCAGCCCCGCCATGCGGCCGACGACCTGACGCTGCGTCTCGCGATCGAAATAGATCACGACATTGCGGCAGAAGATCACGTCGATCGGGCCCTTCATGGGCCAGTCATCCATCAGATTGAGCGTTTTGAAGCTGATGAGCTGCTTGAGTTCGTCGCGAATCCTGAAATGCTGGCCCTGCTGCAGCGGCTCGAACCAGCGCTGTACCCGGTTCGGATCCATGTTGCGCAGCCGTTCGGCACTGTAGATTCCGCAGCGCGCGTGGCTCAGGCCGCTGGTATCGATGTCGGTTGCCAGAATTCGGACATCCCAGTCGTGCAGCCGGCGCATGCTCTCGAGCAGCACCATCGCAATCGAATACGGCTCCTCGCCGCTGGAGCAGCCCGCCGACCAGAAACGGATGCGCCGCGTCCTGGCATTGCCGCGCTCGAGCGCCGGCAGCAGCTGGCGGGCGAGGAATTCGAAATGGTGATTCTCGCGAAAAAACGAGGTCAGGTGCGTGGTGATGGCGTTGCAGAAGTGCTGCAGCTCCTCGGCGTCGCCGGATTCGATGCGCTGCAGATAGCCACCGAAGTTGCGCAACTTGAGCGCTCGCAGCCGCCGGCTCAGGCGGCCATAGACCAGCTCGCGCTTGGATTCGGCCAGCGCGATGCCGAGCCGTTCGCGCACCATACGGCGGATGCGCTGGAAGTCCTGATCGGACAATTCGTATTCGCGAAGCAGCGCGCTGTCTGCCGCTTCGGCCATGGCTGACTTCTCTGCGGCCACGACAGTGGGGCTTCAGAACACTTCGAGCTCGCCGGGCGCAGCCGCGGCACGCAGACCGGTCAGGGCTTTGAGCATCTGGTCGGCACTCAGGCCGCGCATCATGAAATCGAACAGCACCCGCTCCTCGACCATGCTGTAGCGCGAACGCACCTGCTCCAGCATCGAGTTCCAGTCGGATCGGGCCGGGTCCATCGAGCTGACCGTGGAATCGGACGGTATCGCGAGCCCGTCGCGCACATGGGTCAGGCGTTGAATCAGTTTGTCGTAGAACTGCAGCGAAGTGACCGTGGCCTGCACATGGGTATCGAGCTGCGCGACCAGCTCCCTGATGCGCCCTCGCGCCTGCTGCACTTGCGCGTCGGTGCCGCTTTCCAGCGCCTGCACCTGCGTTTCGAGTTCGCGCGCGTCGGTCGCCACCGCGGTCACCGCGCCTGCGAGCTTGTCCACGCGCGCGTCGCTCTCGCGAATAGCCGCGTCCAGCTGCGCCGCTCCCAGCTCCAGGAATCGCCGCAGCTCGCCGGCGAATTTCACGTTCGAGCTGACCTCGTCCTGCTCGGCCGCCGGGGGCGTAACCCGCGCCGGGTTATCCGCCGCGCTCATGGCAGAATCTCCGCCGCCGCGGCCAGGTGTTCGGCCAGCCCGAGCGCGCCCGCAGCGCCGCTGTGCAATTGCTCGGCGCCATGTAGTTTCAGGCTGAGGCCGCGGCGCCGCGCGGCCGCCGCCGCCGCCAGCAGCAATTGCAGGCCGGCGGTATCGATGCTCTCGAGCTTGCCGGCATCGGCCTCGGCCGAGCCGCACGCAAACATGGCTTTGAACTGTGCCGCGCGCTCGCCAACTTCACGGATCGAGAGCGACGAACCCAGCGGCAACGGCGCCGCGCAAGTCGGCGCAGCGCCAACGGGCGGCGCAGTCTGCTGCGGCGGCGCGCATTGCGACCGGCCCTCATCGGCATTCGCCAGCGGCGCGGAGCGCACTGGTTGTGCGACCGGACGACCGGCCGCGGAAGCCCGCTTCTTCTTCGCCATAGGTTTACCCATCACGCCGCTTTCGGTGCATCCGCCGGATCGGTCAGAGTGCGTGTGACCAGCTCCGCCACATCGAGCAGCACCAGCATTCCGTCCCCTACCATCGCCAGGCCGCGCACGAAGTCGGCATCGATCGCCGAGGCCAGTGCCGGCGCCGGCCGCAGATTCTCGGCGCTGATGTTGCAGACTTCGCACACCGCATCGACCACGATTCCGGCGGTCAGCTCGCCGCGCGGGCTGTCCACTTTCACCACGATGACCACCGTGGTGCGGCCGTATTCGGTCGCACCCAGGCCAAATCTTCGCCGCAGGTCCAGGATGGGCACCACGGCGCCACGCAGATTGATCACGCCCTGCACGAACTCGGGCGAGTGCGGCAACCGCGTCGGTTTCTCCCAGCCCTTGATTTCCTGTACGCGCAGGATCTCGAGGCCGTAGGTCTGGCCAGCGAGCTGGAAGGTCAGGTATTGCGCCGACTGCGCGACGGTGGCCGGCTTGGCGCTCGGTCTTGCGGCTGTGACGTCCACGATTACCGTCCTTTAGTTGCGCACGGCCGTCTGGTTGCCCAGCACACGCTCGAGCGTCGCCAGCAGCTGGTCCGGATTGAACGGCTTCACCATCCAGCCGGTGGCTCCGGCCTGTTTGCCCTGTATCTTGCGATCCGGGCTCGACTCGGTCGTCAGCAGCAGCAAAGGGGTCAGGTGGTAGTTCGGCAGCGTGCGCAGCTGCGCAATCAGCGTGATGCCGTCCATGCGCGGCATGTTCACGTCGGTCAGCACCAGGTCCACCCGATGCTTGCGCGCATATTCCAGCGCCTCGTCACCGTCGGATGCCTCGATCACTTCGTAGCCGGCTGCCCGCAGCGTTACACCGACCATTTGCCGCATCGAAGCCGAATCATCGACCGCGAGAATTGTCTTGGACATTTCCTGATGCTCCGCCCGTCATTACGTCAAATCCGCGCAAGCCGCCCTTTGCATCCGCTGGCGGCGGCCGATAACCGGGATATCGGCGTACCACTGCGATGATTAAACCCGATGCGACGGCCGGTCCCCGGAATGCGTCGCAATTCACACTCTTTTAGGTAGCGCACTGCGGCAGAAGCTCCCTCAGGCCGCCAGGCGCTCGGACGCAGAACGTGTTAATCCCGCGACATCCAATATCAGCGCCACCGAGCCATCGCCGAGTATGGTCGCGCCGGCGATGCCATCGACGTGGCCGTAGTTCGCTTCCAGCGTCTTGACCACGACCTGCTGCTGACCGAGCAACTCATCGACACACAGGCCGACGCGCCTGCCGTCGCCCTCGACGACCATGATCAGGCCATCCTCAGGATCGCGTGCCTGCCCGCAGCGGGCCTGGAACACTTTCTGCAGCCGCACCACCGGCAGGTATTCGCCGCGGAACGACAGCACTTCGCCGTGACCGACGACGTGATTGACCAGCGCCGTGCGCATCTGCAGCGATTCGACGATCGCCGTGAGCGGCACGATATAGGACTCGTCGCCGACCGCCACGGTCTGGCCGTCGACTATCGCCAGGGTCAGCGGCAAAGTAATGGTGAAGCGCGATCCCTTGCCGGGGTCCGAGTGAACTTCGATGCTGCCGCCGAGCTCATCGACGTTGCGCTTGACGACGTCCATGCCGACGCCGCGACCCGACACATCGGTCGCCTGATCGTGGGTGGAAAAACCGGCCAGGAATATCAGATTGCTGACCTCTTGGTCGGACAGCTGCTCATCGGCGCCGATCAGGCCACGCTCGCGCGCCTTGGCGAGAATGCGTTCGCGCTTCAGACCGCCGCCGTCATCGCTGACCTCGACAGTAATGCTGCTGCCGCGGTGATACGCGTGCAGATGCACGGTGCCGCGTGAATCCTTGCCACTGGCCTGGCGCTGTTCTGGCGATTCGATGCCGTGATCGATGCTGTTGCGCACCAGGTGCACCAGCGGGTCGCCGATTTTCTCCAGCACGGTCTTATCGAGCTCGGTCTCCCCGCCTGTCATCCTGATCTCGACCTGCTTGCCGAGCCGCTGGCTCAAGTCACGCACCATGCGCGGAAAACGGCTGAATACGAAGCTGATCGGCACCATGCGCACACGCATGACACTTTCCTGTAGCTCGCGCACATTGCGCTCGAGCTGTGCCAGCCCGGAACGCAGTCGCTCACCCAGCGCTCCATCGAGCAGCGCGCCGAACTGCCCCAGCATCGATTGCGTGATTACCAGCTCGCCGACGCTGTTCATCAGATCATCGATTTTCTCGGTGCTGACGCGGATCGAGCTGGCATCGCTCCCCTTGGCGGGGTCGCTGGACTTCGCCGGGCGTGCCTCCGCGTCCTCGGCATGCGCCGCGGCCGCTGTCCGCTCCGGCGCGGCGGCGGCCACGCTGGGTTGGGGTACTGCCTGCTGCACAGCAGCGCTGGCGACCGGCTCAGCCTCGATTGCGGTGACCTTCAGTTCACAGTCACCCTCGGCCCAGTCAAACACTTCGACGATCGACTGGCGCGCAGCTTCGGTCCGCAGCCGCAACGTCCAGGACAGATAACAGTTCTCCGGATCGAACTCGTCGAAGTCCGGTAGCGCAGAGACATCGACTGTCACCTGCAGATCGCCGAGATCGCGCAGCTCGCGGAACATGCGCAGCGGATCGTTGCCGCGGGCCAGCAGGTGCAGGAACGGCCGAAAGTTGATCTGATAGAGTGTGCCGCGCATGACATCGGCCGGCGGCGCCGGCCGGGCTGCGGCCGGTGCTGCGGCAGCGGCTCCGCCGCCTTTATGCACCACAGTAAGCTCCAGGTCGAACTGCAGATCGGCAACGCGCTGCGCATCCACCGTTTGCCGGCCCTGTTGCGCTCGCAGCATCTCGCGCATCACGTCCACCGAGCGCAGCAGCAGGTCCGACAGCGCGCTCGTGACTTTCATGCGCTGGCCGCGCAATTCGTCGAGCAAAGTCTCGAGCGTATGCGTGAAAGAGGCGATCTGGCCGAAGCCGAAGGTGGCCGCGCCGCCCTTGATCGAGTGGGCGACGCGAAAGATGGTATTGATGAGCTCGGGATCGGGGGTGCCGACGTCCAGCCGCAACAGCGCTTCTTCCATCTGTGCGATGGCCTCGAAACTCTCTTCGTAGAAAGCCTCGTGAAACTGTGTCAGATCGATAGTCACAGCGTAATCTCGTCCGCCGTCACGCCGCCGCCCGTGCCGCCAGGATCTTGTCGATCTTTTCCTTGAGGGTCGCCGCGGTGAAAGGCTTGATGACGTAGCCATTGACCCCGGCTTGCGCCGCCTCGACGATCTGCTCGCGCTTGGCCTCGGCGGTCAGCATCAGCACCGGCATTTTTCCCAGGCGTGCGTCGGCACGCACCTGCTTGAGCAGCTCCAGACCCGGCATCCCGGGCATGTTCCAATCGGTGATCAGAAAGTCGAAGTTGCCATCCTTCAGCAGCGGCAGCGCGGTGGTGCCGTCATCGGCCTCGGCAACGTTGGCGTAGCCCAGATCATGCAGCAGATTCTTGATGATCCGGCGCATCGTGGAGAAGTCGTCGACCACGAGAAAATTCAAGTTCTGCTGCACTCGCGTTACTCCGCCACGTCGCGCTCGGATGCGACTCGAATTATCGGCTTATATACCGCGATTCTTGAGCAATGTCGTTGCAGCGGCGGGGCGAGTTGGAGCCCTCGCGACGCGGTTCACAGATTGCGCCGCGGGGCGCCTGGCAAGCGGCAATCAGTTGCCGTCGCCGATGAGCGTACCGCCATCGACGATCAGGTTCTGACCGGTGATAAACGCACCGGCACGCGAGGCCAGCATCAGTGTCAGCCGGCGCGACAGCAGCTCGGGATTATCGAGCAGCGGCCGCGCAAATTCCGTAGCAATGAGTCCGGGTGAGATCAAGTTCACACGAACATTAGCCGGACCCCACTCGACCGCAAGGTTGCGGGCCAGCTGCGCGACCTTGCCCTTGAGGCTGAACAGTTCGCTCATCGCGGCTCACGGGTGGGCCGAGAGGTGCGGCCAGGCGTCGCGCAGATACAGCGCCATCGAGATCAAAGTCAGCCCGGCGGCGATCACCGTCAGCCAGATACCGATCTGATAAATCGGCAGGCCGAACAGATCGGCCCGGAACAGCAGCATCGTGACGCCCACCATCTGCAGGATGGTCTTGTACTTGCCGATGCGCGACACGGCCACGGCGGTACGCTGACCGATGCCGGCCATCCATTCGCGCAGCGCCGAGATCGCGATCTCCCGGCCGATGATCACCACCGCCGTGAGCACGATCAGCGCGCGCGGATCCCGGCTGACGATCAGCACCAGAGCGACCGCAACGATGAGCTTGTCGGCCACCGGATCGAGAAAGGTGCCCAGGCGCGTGGTCTGGCCGAGCCGGCGTGCCAGATAGCCGTCGAGCGAATCGGTGATTGCGGCCACGGCGAACAGCAGCCCGGCGATCGGATACGCCAGGCTCCAGTGATTCCTGGCGCCGAACAGAAACAGCAGCACGACCAGCGGAATGGCGAGGATGCGCAGCCAGGTCAGGATATTGGGCAGGTTCCAGATCATCAGGCCCCCGGGTGCAGATGATCATAGATCGAACGAGCCATCGCTGCGCCAACGCCTGCGACTTTTTCCAGATCCGCCACGCCGGCACGCATCACCCCCTGCAGGCCCCCGAAATGCGTCAGCAGTGCTCGCCGGCGCGCCGGACCCAGACCGGCCACGGTCTCCAGAATCGACTCGCGGTAGCGGCGCGCGCGCCGCCGCCGATGCCCCGTGATCGCAAACCGGTGCGCCTCGTCGCGCACGCGCTGGATGAAATGAAGTGCGGCGCTATCGGCTTCCAGCACGATCGGGATCGGCTCGCCGGGCCGGAACAGCCGCTCCTGACCGGGGCGGCGGTCGGCGCCCTTGGCGACGCCGAGCACCGCCAGGGTCGGACAACCCGCCTCGGCCAGCGCGCTGACGGCGGCGTCCACCTGGCCAGGGCCGCCGTCGATCAGCAGCAGGTCCGGGCGTGGCCGCTCGCCGCTGGCAATGCGTGCCCCATGGCGCAGCAGCGCCTGGTGCATGGCGGCGTAGTCGTCTCCGGGCGTCACGCCCTCGATGTTGTAGCGCCGATACTCGCTCTTGCGCGCCCCTTCGGAGGTGAACAGCACGCAGGAAGCCACGGTGCCTTCACCGGCGGTATGGCTCACATCGAAGCACTCGACGCGCTCGGGCGGTTGCGCTAAATCGAGCACCCGCGCCAGCAGCTGCATGCCCTGGACTGCGAGCTCGGCGCGCAGCTGGCGCATGCGCAACGCATTGCGCGCATTCTCGAGCGCCAGCTCCAGCCACGCCCGCTTGAGGCCGCGTTGCGGCACGCGCAGCTGCAACGATCTGCCGGCGGCGCGCTCGAGCGCCTGCGCCACCGGCTCGTGATCCGGCAGCGCGATGTTGATCAGGATCTCGGGCGGCGCGGGCTCGCGGCTGTAGTAGAGCAGCAGAAAGTCCGCCAGGGTGTCGGCCGTCTCGCTCAGCGCGCTGGCCGGAAAATGACTTGCGGTGCCCAGATTCTGCCCTTCGCGCACCGGCAGCACGCAGATCGCATATTGTCCCGGCTCGCCGACGATTGCGATGACGTCGGTGTCGGAGCGGCGTTGCGCATTGGCGATCTGCTGCGCGCGGATTTCCTGCAACTCGCGCAACTGATCGCGCAGCCGCGCTGCATCCTCGAATTTGAGCTGCGACGCCGCGGACTCCATGCGCTGCTGCAGCTCGCCGATGACCTCGGCATTTCTTCCCTCGAGCACACCGATTGCGCCTTCAAAATCGCGCGCATAGTCCTGCGGACTGATCATGCCCACGCACGGCGCCGAGCAGCGCCCGATCTGGTGCTGCAGGCACGGCCTGCTGCGGTTGGCGAAGAACGAGTCGCGGCAGTTGCGGATCTTGAACACCTTCTGCAGGTGCACCAGCACCTCGCGCACCGCGTGGGCACTGGCAAATGGACCGAACAGGCGGCTGTCGCGCGGTTGTGGGCCGCGGTAGAACGCCAGCCGCGGAAACTCGTGCCCCGCCGGCCACAGGATATAGGGGAAGGATTTATCGTCGCGCAACATGATGTTGTAGCGCGGCCGATGCGCCTTGATCAGATTGCACTCCAGCAGCAGTGCTTCCGGCTCGCTGTTGACCACCGTGACTTCAATGCGAGCGATTCGTCGCACCATGGCTGCGACCTTGGGCGCCAGATCCTGATGGCTGAAGTAACTTGCGACCCGATCGCGCAGGCGTGCAGCCTTGCCGACGTACAGCAGCTCACCGTCGGCGGCGTACATGCGATAAACACCGGGACGCTGCGGCAGCGTCGCGACGTAGCTCTTCAGATCGAAATCGCTCATGGCCGCCCTCGCCCAGGGGCTCAACCGGCGGCGCGCTGCGGCGTGGAGGCCGCGACTTGCGATTCCTTGTAGGCGGTCAGATCGGTGTGCGAACTCATACTCAGTCCCAGATGGCGCAAAATACCGTCATCCAGCCCATAGATCAGGCCGTGCACCGCCAGTTCCTGGCCGCGCCGCCAGGCATCCTGCACCACCGTGGTTTCACCGACATGCACGGTCTGCGCCAGCACGTGCAATTCGCACAGCCGCCGCAGCTGCGCCTCGAC
>Ga0209006_10003551_pt1 | contig 14173 bp, 9 predicted proteins | sample JacPin_JW_Ref_O2_FD_188567 | JGI IMG/M metagenome (GOLD analysis project Ga0209006, IMG submission 188567) | Forest soil microbial communities from Algoma, Ontario, Canada - Jack Pine, Ontario site 1_JW_Ref_O2 (SPAdes) (version 2) | ecosystem: Environmental > Terrestrial > Soil > Boreal... | reverse complement strand
GCACACGCACAGAGATGAACTCGACCTCGGCGTCGTAGGCCAGCAACGCGGGCGAAGAATCCGCAGCGGGCGAGCCGTTGACGAGATTGCCGCCAAGCGTCGCGCGGCCCTGATTGGCGATAGAACCAATCCAGCTTGCAGCCTTGGCGAGCAAAGGCAAATCGGAAGCGATCACTGCATGCCTACGCAGATCGAGAAAAGTAGCAGCCGCGCCGATGATGACACTTTGTGGCGTGACCTCAATCCTGCGCAGATCGGGAATGCCCCACAGATCGACCAGCTTCGGCGCGGAAAGGCGTCCAGCGGCGAATGCGACCATCAGCTCGGTTCCGCCAGCAATCGGCGTCCATACACCGGGTTCAGCTGCAAGCAATTCAAGCACCGCGCCCAGTTCGCCGGGCGCAACCAGATTGTGCGTGGCGGCGTTACCGCGCATGGGGAGGCTGCTCCTTCTCAGCGCGCAACTGCCCGCTCGTTGATTCTTTGGCGAGCCCGGCATTTTCCGGTGAGATCGCGGCGGCGACCGACTCAAAAATGCGGATGAATCCCGTGCAGCGGCAGAGATTCCCGGCGAGCGCTTCGCGAATCTGGACAATGCCCGGGTGAGGATTCTGTTCAAGGAGTTGCGCGGCAGCCATCAGCATGCCGGGCGTGCAAATACCGCACTGTGCGCCTCCATGCTCGAGAAACGCTTTCTGCAAAGGATGCAGTTCTCCGCAGAGAGCGAGGCCTTCCACTGTCTGAATATCCGCGCCATCGGCCTGCAACACCGGAACGAGGCAACTGTTCACGAGCTCGCCATTCATGCGCACAGAACAGGAGCCGCACTCGCCCTCGCCGCAGCCCTCCTTGGTCCCGGTCAACTGCAGATCCTCACGTAGCACATCGAGAAGGCGCTTCATGGGAGGGGCATTGACGATCCGGCTCTCGCCGTTCACGTTAAACCTGATCGCGGGCAATCGTTCGCTCGCGGTTGCGCGTTCGCCCTTGCTCATTGCGCAGCCATCTCTTCGGTTGCGGCGAGCCCGGCGTAGAGATCTTCGGGCAGAAGCGGAATCGCGTTGAATGCGATACCAGTTGCGTCGCGAATGGCATTCAGAATCGCTGGCGCCGGACCATCATGGGGCAACTCGCCGATGCCCTTGGCGCCGAATCCGCCGTAGCGAAATGGAATCTGCTCGAAGTACACATGAATCGGCGGGACGTCCTGAGCGGTGGGCATAATGTAGTTGGTCATCTGATTGTTGGCCATGCGACCGTCTTGCCAGACGACTTTCTCGTAGAGCGCATAGCCGATGCCCTGCGCGATTCCTCCCTCGACTTGCCCGGCGGCCATCACCGGGTGAATGACGCGGCCCACCTCCTGCACGGCCCAGAAATCTTCAACCTCGGCGGAATAAGTGACGGTATCGACTGCGACCTGCGCCACATAAACGGCCCACGCATAGGCTCCGTAGGCTTCGCCGTGGTATTTCTGATCGTCCCAGACGATGCCAGGCGGCGCTTCGTAGCGGCATAACGACACGACCTCTCCGTGTGTTTCGCGATAACGGTCGCATGCGGCAAGAAATTCTGCCTGAGTGTAAATGGCGCCAAGGCCAGCATGTTCGCGAAGAAGTGTGAGCAGCTGTGAGGCTGCGCGCTCGATGATGCGGCCGACGACCATCGACGTGCGCGAGGCAACCGTGGGCCCGCTGTTAGGGACGATGCCGGTGTCGGGCGAGGCCATAATAACGTCGGCGTAGTCGATGCCCAGCGACTCGGCGGCAACTTGAGTGAGAACAGTGTTGGTGCCTTGGCCGAACTCTGTGTTCGAAGCGAGTACGCGCACTTTGCCTTCGGGCGTGACGTCAATTCCTGCGAGCGAGTTTAGATAAACCTCTCCCGATCCGGTAAATCCGGAGCCGTGATAGAAGGCCGCAATACCCAGGCCGCGCTTGACCGGATTGTTAGGATTGTCGCGTGCAAACTGTGCGCGTTTTGCGTGATAATCGCTCTCCTTGAGCGCCCGATCGAGAAGCTGATCGAGAATCACCGGCTCGCGCATCACCTGTTCGGTGGCGTTGGTATCACCAACGTGGAGAAAGTTTCTGCGCCGTAGCTCCACGGGGTCGATACCGAGGGTGGCCGCGATCTCATCCATGTGGCGCTCCGTGGCGAAGATGGCCTGTGGCGCGCCGAAACCGCGAAACGCGCCATATGGAATGTAGTTGGTTGCCCATGAGGTTGCGCGCACGCGAATGTTGGGGCAGAGATAAGGACCGGTCGAGTGGAGCGTTGCGCGCGAGAGAACAGTGGACGAAAGCGTGGCATAAGCGCCGCCGTCGGTCGCGAGATCAATCTCCATCGCCAGCAGCTTGCCGTCGCGGTCAAGAGCCGTGCGATGGTGTACGCGCGATGGATGACGCTTGGTGGTCGCGGCGAGATCTTCCATGCGATCGTAGACCATCTTTACGGCATGTCCGCTCTTCATGGCGAGAAGTGCAGCGTGGCAGGCGATGATGGAGGGGTAGTCTTCTTTGCCTCCGAAGGCGCCGCCGGTTTCGGTCTGGATGACGCGAATTTTGTCTTCGGGCAGATCGAAGACCGGACGCAAAGCCTTGAAAACGTAATAAGGGCACTGCAACGAGCCCCACACCGTCACGCCACTTTTCGCGCTGTACTCCGCGATCATGCCTTGGTTCTCGATGTAAAGATGTTCTTGCGCGCCGGTGCGGTATTCGCCCTCGACGATGTGCGCCGCGCGAGCCCACGCAGAATCTACGTCGCCTTTTTCAAGCAGGAAAGTCTTCAGGAGATTGTCAGCGCCCCACACGATCACATCCTGGCGCTCGCTTTCTTCAATGGTGAAGATGGCCGGCAGCGGCTCGTATTCGACCTTCACCGCGCCGACGGCTTCGCGCAGCTTGTGTTTGTCGGGATGCGCGAGAAGCAGGATCGCCTCTTCGCAGTGATTCACTTTGCCATCGGCCAGGCAGGGTTGATCGGCGACGATGAGCTGGATGCAATTTTCGCCAGGAATGTCGGCGGCGGTGACAATCGCGAACTCGCCCCAGTCAATGCGGCGGTCAAATGTAATGGAGCGAATCAGTCCGCGCGGAATCCCGCTGCGCACAGTGGCTCCGTGCCACATGCCTTCGCGCTCCATATCGTCGACGTAGCACGCGCGGCCCGTCAGCTTCTCCACGCCTTCTTTGCGGGGAACAGCGGCGCCAACGACGCGAGTTTTCGCAGGCGTGCTCATGGTTGCAGAACCCGATTTTGCCCAACGGGTTGACGCCTAGCATACAACGACGTGCCAGTGTTTTGAAATTGCGGGCGCTACGACGCAAGCTCTGCCAATGTCCGAGACAGCACATGTACGCCGCCGCCGATCCATTCTGGCGATGAATATTCGTCAGGCCGATGGCTGACGCCGCCGCGGCAGGGAATGAACAGCATGGCCACGGGCGCGATGCAGGAGACGAACGATGAGTCGTGATAGGCGCGCGCGACCATTTTCTTATGTGTCTTGCCGGCTGCGATGGCCGACGCTTCGAGCGCTGCTAGAGTCGCGGGGTCGCAGGTGGTCGGCGGGTCGGAGTTGATCAGCTCAGTGGTGATTGCGACTCCGCGGCGGGTGCTGACTTCTTCGGTTGCAGCGGCGAGCGCGGCCAGAACACCGTCGCGCCTGGCGCGATCGATGTCGCGAACGTCTGTCGTGATAACCACGCGCGAAGGAACGCTGTTGACCGCGCCGGGAAATACATCACAGATGCCCACGGTGCCGACGGTGTCGATCGCGCCTGTCGAACTCGCCGCGGATTCAAGCGCCAGGATCAGCTCAGCGGCCGCGGCCAGCGCATCCTTGCGGCCCGGCATCAGCTTTCCGCCCGCGTGTCCGCCTTCGCCCTCGATCACGATGCGCTGACTGGCAGGCGCGGCGATGTGCGTCACCAGGCCCACGTCGATTCCTTCCTGCTCGAGATACGGGCCCTGCTCAATGTGCAATTCAACAAACTGATGAAAGCGGCCGCGCGGTTCAGCGACAGAATCTAGCGACCCGGCAAACCCAGCCTGCGAGCGCCATTCTTCAACGCCGCGACCTTCCTTGTCGCGCAGCGCCAGCGCCTGCTGAGGAGTGAGCACGCCGGCCATCATGCGGCTGCCGAGGCAGCCAATCCCAAATCGCGTCGGCTCTTCTGCCGTAAAAATCACGAGCTCGATGGAGCGCCGCGGCTTGAAACCGAGCTTCTGCAAAACGCGAATGGCTTCAAGACCGCCCAGCACGCCCACGCATCCGTCGTAGAGTCCCGCATTGGGGATAGCGTCAATGTGCGAACCGGTGCCGATGGGCGCAAGCGCGGGATCGCTGCCTTCCCAGCGCGCGAATGTGTTGCCGATCGCATCTTCGCGTATCTTGAGCCCGGCAGCATGGCAGAGACTCTTTACATAAGCGCGCGCGCGCATGTCGGCTTCACCGAAGACGACTCGCGTGACGACTGGAGGTTCAGATTCGGAAATCCGCCCCAGAGCCAACAACTCTGCGATCAAACCTTCGATCGTGAGTTGCGGGCGGGCAGCTGTCATTCGCTTGCTCCCAGCGGATGGCGGCGCCAGTCTTTGTAGATGAGATATTTTGCGGGGCGCTTGCCGAGTGCGCCAAACCACTGCGGGCAGTAAGCGCGCATCCAGATGAAGTCGCCCGCATAAACGGGATACCAGGAATCGCCGAGGCGATAGATTCCGCCGCCCTCCAGCATCAGCAGGCCGTGCTCCATCTTGTGAATCTCGACCATGGGGAGCGACGCACCCGGTTCGTAGGTCAGGGTATTCACGGCGAAGTCGTAAGCCGGGCCGTCGGGCATCAGCGCGCGCACGCGCAGCGCATCGTCGTCCAGCAGCGGCGAGGATCTTATGGCAGTTTCGTCGCCGATAACGATCTTTGCCGCGGCCGCACTCGTATGAGGCTCGTAGATTTTTTCTATCAGCACAGCGCGCGCAATTCCCGTTGCGCGAACTGTGTGCGGTGCGCCTTGCGGCAGATAGGCAAAGCCGCCGGGCTTGAGAATTTGCTTCTTCCCGCCCGCCTTCACTTCCAGCTTGCCGTCAAGCACAAAGACAAATCTCTGCGCTGAAGCTGGAGCAAGCTCACCGCCGGCAACGAACTCGGCTGTCATTTGCGTAAAGCGCGCGCCCAACGCCGGCGCAGCGTGGATGATGAACTCCACTCCCTCCGCACCGGGAAGCGGGGAGCGGATAAAAGTATCTGGAGTCTGCAGCAGATGATCTGGCTTCAGGCTGCTGCGTGTTGATCCGAGATGATGCACTTGCGACCTCGATTTCAAGAGTTACAGAAAGTGTTGCGGAGAATTCTGAAGCTCGATTCTATCCGACCTCCGCGGCTAGCCGCTGTAGAAAATTAAGGCCGACATTCAGCGCGGCCTCAACGTCCTCTTCTCGAACCGTTTCGTCGGAGTGGTGGCTGATTCCGCCGGGGCTGCGCAGGAAGAGCATCGCGGCGGGCACGCGAGCGGCCATGACCACGGCATCGTGCCCGGCGCCGCTGGTCATTTGCTTCGCAGGCAGACCCGCCGCTGCAATCGCGTCAGCGAGATAGGCTGTAAGCCGTTCATCCATAGGCACCGCTGGCTGGTCCATTTGTTGGGACCACTCAAGAGCGAGACCGCGTTTGCCGGCGATGGCCTGCGCTTGCGCAACAAGGGATTCCGCGGCGGACTTGCGCGAGGCGTCGTCAGCGTGGCGCACATCGAGGCTCACGCGCGCAGCTCCGGCGATCACGTTTGCGGCATTCGGTTCGACTTCAATTTTGCCCACGGTGGCGACCAGCCTGTCTGTGTTCCGTGCTGCCGACTCGACTCCGGTGATCCATTCCGCAGCGCCGGCAAGCGCATCGCGACGCAGATGCATGGGAGTAGTGCCTGAGTGGTTAGCATGGCCGCGGAATTCGAGGGTAAGGCGTGATTGGCCGACAATCGATGTGACCGCTGCGACGGATAGGCCTTCGGATTCAAGCACCGGCCCCTGTTCGATGTGCATCTCGACGAATCCGAGGGCATCGGCGTCGAGAGACGCTTCGCCGATTTGGGCTGGGTCGAGCCCGAAGTCGCGGATCGCTTGTTCTAATGTGACGCCGTCCGCATCTTTGAGAGCCAACAGCGCGGGATCGAAGCGTCCGGCTACCGCGCGGCTGCCGAGGAAGGGAACTCCGAAGCGCACGCCCTCCTCTTCGGAAAACGCGATGATTTCGATGGCGAGCGGTAATTTGAGCTCCTGCGCCAGTTGAGCCCACTCAAGCGCGAGCGTTACTCCAAGCACTCCGTCAAATGCGCCCGCGTTGGGCACGGTGTCGATGTGCGAGCCGAGAATCAATCGCTTGCCCCGCGCTCCGGGCGGCCGCCACAGACCACGCAGATTGCCTGCTGCGTCCGTTTGCAACGTCATGCCGAGAGACTCCATGCGATTGCGCAGATGTGTGTGAACTTCGCGCACAGGCGGCGTCAGGAATCGCCTAGTCGTTTGGCCCGGCTCCTCGCTCATGGTTGCAATGCGCGTGCAATCGGCGATGGCACGTTGCGCGCGTTCCTGTAATGTGTGGTCGTTCACACGCGCACCTGCTCTCTGCCGCGGGCCTCTTCGGAAAACTCGCCTGCGCAAAAGATGCGCTCGCCGCGCAGCCAGGTTTCCACAACACGACCACGAAGTTTCGCGCCTAGGTAAGGCGAGAGCTTGTGTCGGAAGTGTAGGTCGTCGGGAGTTACGGTCCAGGCGGCCTCGGGATCGAAGATTGCAAAATCTGCGTCGGCGCCGGGAGCGATTGCGCCTTTGCGTCCAGCCAGACCTGCGAGGCGCGCGGGTGCTCGCGCCATCCATTCGTCCAGTCTCTCAAGTTTTAAGTCGCGCTGTTGCATCGCCGTCCACATTACAGGCAGAGCCAGGCCGAGACTTGAGATTCCACCCCACGCTTGATCCCACCGGCCAGCTTCACGGCGTTTCATCTCTGGAGGGCAAGGAGAATGATCGGTGGTCACCATGTCGATTTGGCCGTCTTCGAGTGCCTTCCAAAGTTTTTCACGGTTGACAGTCTCGCGAATAGGCGGCGCGCATTTGAATTCCGTCGCGCCGTCGGGAATGTCTTCCGCGGCAAACCATAAGTATTGCGCACAAGTTTCGACGGTCACGGGCACAGCTCGCTCGCGAGCTGCGGCCAGCAAGGGCAATGCCTTCGCGCTGGATAAGTGGACGATGTGAACCGGCGTCTGGAATTCCTCGGCGAGCCGGATGAGAAGCGTGATGGCGTCGAGTTCAGCTGCGTCGGGACGCGACGCCAGAAACGTCGAGTACTTGTGCCAGTCCGCGCTCGCTTCGGTCAGTTTCTTGGTAGCTTCTTCGACGGGTCCCGCGATCTCCGCATGCGCCAGCAGGGGCAGCCCAGTTCCGCGCAGCCGCGTCAACGCCAATCGCAGATCGGCCTCATCAACCCACGCGAAACCGTCAATACCGGAGTGAATCAGGAAGCATTTAAAGCCGGGCGCGCCGGCGCGAGCCAATGGCTCAATCGAATCGGCGTTGCCCCGCACCACGCCGCCCCATGTGGCCCAGTCGACCCACACATGACCCTTCGCCGCGGTCCGTTTGGCTTCAAGAGCCGGCGCGTCAATCGTTTCCGGCACGCAGTTTAACGGCATGTCGACGAGCGTCGTAACTCCGCCCGCAGCCGCCGCTTTTGTGGCTGTCTCGAAGCCTTCCCATTCCGAGCGGCCCGGGTCGTTGATGTGAACATGCGTGTCGATGAGGCCCGGCAACAGCACTCGATCGCCAAAGTCGATCAGATCAGCGCCGGGCGGCAGATCGGGCGAAACATCACTCCAGGCGCGCACCGCGGAGATGCGCTCCCCATCCACAATCACAGTCGCGGGCGCCGGGCCAGCGGGCGTCAAAACGCGAGTGGAACGAAGCGCCTTTGTCATCTTGTATGTACTTTCGCTTTTTGGGGAGGCTGAGAGCAAGGGCCGGGTCAACGACTTTAGTAATCACTCCGACTCGCTCTTTGATCGACAGGTCGAATCGGCCTTCGGATTGGGGCCGTTCGAGATTGGGGCAAATCCTGCGCGTGGACGCCGTTATCCGCGCAGCTTGGCCAGCAGATCCTGAGGATGAACAGGCTTGGCGAGGATATCGAACTCGTAGCCCTCAGTGCGCGCCTTCTCCAGCAGATCGGCGGTGGCAGCCTGGCCGGAAAACAGCAGAATCTTGATGCTGGGCAGCAGGGCGCGAATGCGGATTGCGGCATCGATCCCGTTCAGGTCGGCCATAATCACGTCGGAGATGAGCATGTCGGGCTGGAAGCTCTCTGCAAGCTCGAGGGCCTTTTCGCCCGAGTAGACCGCGCGAGCTTCAAACCCGCTTTGGTTCAAAATCATGGCGAGCGTGTCTGCAATTACCCGCTCGTCGTCGGCTACCAGCACTTTCGGTTTCGTCGAGTTCGGCATACGCTCCCGGGGGAAATGGGAAGTAAATATCTTGGCCCGGTCTATCTGGTTCGATCGCTCGCAGTATCATTCGCCGTGCCGCACTTATTCTTTCGTCAACTCGACAATGGTACGCTTCATTAGTGTAATGCACGGCGCGCCATTTCTGGCCAGTCAAGTCGCCTTCCCGGTAAATTCGCGCCAGCGGGCTGGATGGCCGGTTGATTGAGCTCGCCCCAAATTCATCTGCAAGCAAATGTTGACACTTATACTGGCGCGAGCGGGTGCAAGTCTCGCCTGAATGACCCTACCGGAGAACCGGAAATGCAAGACGCGGCAACCCCCAACGCGGCCCCCAACGCGAGCACAAACGCGATTACTGGCGCCCCGCCAGCGGCCGAGCCCATCATCCGCGCGGAAAAGGTTGAGAAATACTACGCGCAGCCCAGCCAGAATCGGATTCAGGTAATTTCGGCGACGGACCTGAGCATTGTGCCGGGAGAGATTCTGGCCCTCCTGGGTCCGTCGGGGTCAGGAAAATCGACCATGCTGCGCATGTTGACCGGGCTTTCCGTTCCAACGGCGGGCCAGGTCTATTGGCACGGCAAGCCCATCAGCGAGGCGGAGATCAACGTCTCGATCGTCTTTCAAAGCTTTGCGCTGTTTCCCTGGCTCACCGTTCTTGAAAATGTTGAAGCTCCCCTGCAAGCACGCGGAGTGTCACCGGCCGAACGCCGCGAGCGCAGCATGAAGATGCTGGATGTGGTCGGCTTGGACGGATTCGAGGCGGCTTATCCCAAGGAACTTTCAGGCGGCATGCGGCAGCGCGTCGGGTTCGCTCGCGCGCTAGTCGTTGAGCCGGAAGTTCTCTTTATGGATGAGCCATTCTCGGCGCTCGACGTGCTGACGGCCGAGAATCTGCGCAGCGAACTGCTGGAGCTTTGGACCAAGAAGACCATGCCCACGAAGGCAGTCTTTCTCGTTACGCATAACATTGAGGAAGCCGTGCTGCTGGCCGATCGCATTGTCGTGCTAGGACGAAATCCAGGCCACATTCGCACGGATTTTCCTGTGACGCTGCCGCAGCCTCGCGACCGCAAGTCGGCGGCCTTTACGCAGCTTGTGGACTACATCTACAAGGTGCTTACGCAGCCGGACGTGGCGCCTGCCGGTGCGCCGGAACAAGTGGCCGAGCCACGCGGACGGGATCAGCGGCAGATGCACTACCAGATGCTTCCGCATGCGCGGCCAGGAGGCATTGCCGGCCTTCTCGAGCTGCTGCTCGATCGCGGCGGCCGCGACGATATCTATCGTCTGGCCGACGAACTCGCCTTTGAAATCGATGATTTGTTGCCCATCGTCGACGCTGCACGATTGCTCGCGTTTCTCAAAGTAGAAGAGGGCGACGCGGCCATCACTCCCAGTGGCGAGGAGTTCGCAAACTCCGAAATCCTGCGCCAGAAAGAGCTGTTCCGCAGCGCGGCGGTTGAGAATGTGCTCCTGCTGCGGCAGATTCGCCGCGCATTGGATTCCAAGAGCGACCACACCGTTCCCGAAGACTTCTTTCTCGACATGCTTGACGAGCAGTTCAGCGAAGAGGAGAGCCAGCGCCAACTGGAAACCGCCGTGGCATGGGGCCGCTACGCAGAATTGTTTGACTTCGATGCCGCGCGGCGACGCTTCGTGCTGCCGGATGCGTTGGAAGAAACCGCGTTGCTCGGGGATGCGAAGTGAACTTTCAGCACCCTCTCGCGCGATCTCTTGTCATCGTCCGCAAAACGCCCTTCCTCATTGATCTCGGAGTAGCGGCCTGCGCGTTGGCGTTGTTCTTCGCCATTGTCAGTACCGGCGTGTATTGGTTCCAAAAGCCGCTCCCGGTCGTGCCCATTTCTAATTCCATCGGCGCGCTGCCGTTGTATGCCTTCTACTCCATCGTGCGCATGGCCATCGCCTACGGTCTCAGCCTGTGCTTCGCTGTTTCCTACGGCTACATCGCGGCCTACAATCCTCGCATTGAACCGTGGATGGTCGCAGTTCTCGACATCCTGCAATCGATTCCAGTGGTCAGTTTTCTACCGCCGGTAGTGCTGGCGATGATTTCGCTCGTTCCCGGCTATCAGCTGGGCATCGAGATGGCAGTAATCTTGCTCATCTTCACGGGCCAGGTGTGGAATCTCGCCTTCAGTTTTTATTCGTCGTTGAAGACCATTCCACGAGAAATGCTCGAAGCCTCGCGCATTTACCGGTTCTCCGGCTGGCAGCGCTTTTGGCAACTGGAGCTGCCATTCTCAGCCATCGGCCTGGTGTGGAACTCGATCGTATCCGTAGCTGGAGGCTGGTTCGCGTTGATCTTTTGCGAGTCGTTCCCCATCGGTACGCGCAACTTTCAACTGCCAGGGCTGGGAAGCTATATTCAGGCCGCGACGAACGCCGGCGATGTGCACGCTCTGCTGGCAGGCATTGCCACTGTGATTCTGATTGTGGTTGCCACCGATCAACTTGTATGGCGGCCGCTGATTGCGTGGAGCGACAAATTCAAGATGGAGCAGGTGGAGTCAGCCGAGCAGGTCACCTCGCCGATTCTCTCGCTGCTGCGCCGATCGAGAATTCTCGAAACACTTCCCGGCCGCATCTGGAATCGCGTTGAAGAGCCGATCTACAAGCGTCTGGCGAAATCGAAAGAATGCAGAGTTGTGAAGCCGCTCGAGGCACTCAATTCAGGCAAGGTGTCGCCGGCATTTTGGGCGCTGGCTTTCGCAGGTGCAGTGGCCGTCTGTTGGGCGGCAGCGCAAGCCGTCCTCATGCTGAGTACTGTCACGCTGCCGGATATGCGCCTTTTGCTCGAAGGCGCTGCTGCAACATTTCTGCGCGTCAACGCGGCCTTGCTCATCTCCGCCGCATGGACGATTCCTGTTGGTGTCGCCATCGGGCTGAATCCAAAGCTGGCGCGAATCGTGCAGCCCTTGGCGCAGATACTCGCCTCAGTGCCCGCCACAGCTTTCTTTCCAATTTTGCTAATTGGATTGGTAAAGATCGGCGCAGGTTTGGGAATCGGATCAATTGCGCTAATGCTGCTCGGCACGCAGTGGTACATCCTGTTTAACGTGATCGCGGGGGCAATGGCGATTCCTTCCGATCTGCGCGAAGTCGCCACGCTCTGCCGCTTTACTCGCTGGCAGCGTTGGACCAAGCTCATTCTTCCCGGCATTTTTCCGTATTTGATTACGGGGATGGTCACGGCGTCTGGCGGCGCGTGGAACGCCTCTGTGATGGCAGAGTATTCGCATGTGCAGGGCCATACGCTTTCGACCATCGGCCTGGGCGCACAGATTGACGCAGCTACCGACAGCGGGCGTTTCGCCATGCTGCTGCTGGCGACAATTCTCATTTCGCTGATGGTCGTCACGATGAACCGGCTAGTTTGGCGGCGGCTCTATCGTCTCGCCGAAACGCGGTTCAAGCTCGAAGGCTGAGCGAATTTCAAATTAGCGGTCTCCAATTTTCAAGGAGACATCGGCAACAAGCTCTCTTCCAATATCTACACAAACTAGTAGAAGAACATCGCCTCGATGTGACCGCCGTGATCCGCGTCAGCATTTTTTGCATCCCAGAGGGATCGCTTGGCGCTGCAACCGGCGACGCAGAGTTTTTGATTCCCGAAATTGGTACTTTCAGGCGCTTAAATCCGGCTGCGCGCGAACGGTTTTCCCAATCCAGACCGCCAAAAAGACCCAATAAAATTTCCCTCCGTTTGTGAGCAATCTTGCTCACGTCGCCAAATTAGTTGTATGGAATATTTTCACTTTGACTGTCTCGCTTTATGGAAGTGAGACGCAGTTTTTACCGGCTTCAGAAAACTTTGGCGCTTCAAACGTGACGTTCGTCGCGTGGGGAGTTCTGCGTCAACTTCACGGCTCGGGGACTGAGCGGGAGCAGATCCTGCGAGAGGAACAACCCCCTCCCTACGATTTCAAACGAGTCATGCGCCCACCACTTGGGAAGCGAATTAAAAGGAGGCAACACAGTGAATCAACGACTCACGCGAACACCCAGCAAGGCCGTAGCAGCGCTCATTTCCATCGCCTGCATGGTTCTATTGCTGGGAACACCTCTTTTGAGGGCGGCTGACGCCAGCAAGAATGGCAATGGCTCGAATAACAACGGCGGCGGTGGTTCCGGCAGCGGCGGTGGCCAAGGCGGAAATGGTGGTGGATCAGGAAGTGGTGGATCCGGCAACGGCGGCGGCCAAGGTGGAAACGGCGGTGGATCGGGGAATGGCGGTGGTGGCGGATACGGCGGTGGGTCCGGCAGCGGCGGCGGGTCAGGCAATGGTGGCCAGGGTGGCAGCGGTAACGGCCAGGGTGGAAATGGCGGCGGATCAGGCAGCGGCGGTGGCGGTGGATACGGCGGCGGTTCAGGCAGCGGCGGTGGTCAGGGTGGCAACGGTAGCGGACAGGCGGCTGCACCAGTCATCAGCTTTGCGATACCTAGCTACGAAACTACTCCGCCCCAGTTGACCATCGTTGGAACTGGGTTCGGGAGCGGTGCTCCCGAAGTTCAGATCAAGGGCATCTGGGCGGTGGTGGTTTCTTACACAGACACTCAGGTGGTAGTGCAAATACCTGCATCAGTTTTTGCGGTGGCAGGAACCTACGAATTGTCGCTCACGCGAGGCTCAGATCAATGCCAGACGGGCACTACGTTTGACATAGCAATTGGCGTGGGCGGGACGCAAGGTCCAGCCGGCCCCGCGGGCGTGGCCGGTCCCATTGGGCCAGTAGGTCCGACGGGAGCGAAAGGTCAAAACGGTTATGCGGGTCCAGCAGGCCCTGCCGGCCCCATTGGGCCAGCAGGTCAGACAGGTGAAACAGGTCAGAAAGGTGCAAATGGTTATGAAGGTCCAGCGGGTCCGGCAGGACCAATTGGGCCAACAGGCGCGACAGGTCAGAAAGGCGCAAATGGCTACGAAGGTCCCGCAGGTCCAATTGGTCCCAGTGGACCAAAAGGCGAAAAAGGCAAGAACGGTGAGACCGGTCCAGCGGGCCCAATCGGTCCTGCCGGAGTTAAAGGCGATATAGGCCCCGTTGGGCCATCAGGTCCGACAGGAGCCAAAGGCGCAACTGGGTACACAGGCCCCGCAGGTCCCATCGGTCCTATTGGACCGACTGGTCTGACAGGAGCTAAAGGTGCAACTGGTTATACAGGCCCCGTGGGCCCAATCGGCCCGGCCGGAGTTAAGGGCGACACAGGTTCAACCGGGCAGGCTGGTCCAATCGGTGAGACTGGTCCGAAAGGCAGCACCGGTGCAGCAGGCGTCGCAGGTCCAATCGGTCCAATCGGCCTCACGGGCTCCGCGGGTCCTGCAGGTCCAGAAGGCTCCATCGGCCCAGCGGGCGTTAAAGGCGACACAGGTTCAACCGGGCCGACAGGTGTAACAGGCTCAATCGGCCCATCAGGTCCCGTCGGTCCGACCGGGGTCGCAGGAGCTACGGGCTCCATCGGTCCGGCAGGACCACTTGGTCTCATAGGCCCGGCAGGTCCGATTGGCCCGACTGGAGTCGCGGGAGCTACGGGCTCGACCGGTCCGGCGGGACCACTTGGTCTTACTGGTCCGATCGGTCCGACGGGAGTTAAGGGCGACACAGGTTCAACCGGGCCAGCTGGTGTGACGGGCTCAACAGGTCCCATCGGTCCGACTGGGG
>Ga0209006_10003550_pt1 | contig 14174 bp, 13 predicted proteins | sample JacPin_JW_Ref_O2_FD_188567 | JGI IMG/M metagenome (GOLD analysis project Ga0209006, IMG submission 188567) | Forest soil microbial communities from Algoma, Ontario, Canada - Jack Pine, Ontario site 1_JW_Ref_O2 (SPAdes) (version 2) | ecosystem: Environmental > Terrestrial > Soil > Boreal... | reverse complement strand
GCAAGCGCTGCAAGGCTGAACTTCAAGGTAGTTGACGTGCGGTGCGGTCCAGTCGGCTGTGCCCAGCATGGGCTTTGGATGCCGGTCTGGTGCCAATGATTGCGACATTCGGATTAAATTTGTCGGAACCGCACAGCAAATCGGACAGTTCAACAGACGTCTACTGATCCGGATTGTCAACAATAAAGAGATATGTGGTTGCTCTCGATGAAAGTCGTGGTACCGTCCCGCTGTGCCGTAGGCCACTCTGCACTGGCGGCGGCGCTCATTATTAACCGCAACGGGGAGGATTCACCGCTCTAATGTCGGCCGAGGCTAGATACCAACGGGTGCGCTAGTGGTTGCGACGGAAGCACGACCTGCTCCGCCGGACACCAGTTCGCCGAAGGAGGACGACGAGCTAAAGCCGGAGACCTACACCAAGCCGCTGCGCGAGGTCGGCAGCTTCTTCGCACTGTCGTTGGACATCTTGGTGCAGATGTTCCGTCCGCCCTGGGCCTGGCGTGAGTTCATCCATCAGAGCTGGTTTGTGGCTCGGGTGACGATCTTCCCGACGTTTATGGTTTCGATCCCGTTCAACGCGTTCGCCGTCTTCATCATCAACATTCTGCTGGTCGAGATCGGCGCCGCTGACCTGTCCGGCACCGGCGCCGCGCTGGCGTGTGTCGTGTACATCGGCCCGATATCGACGGTGTTAGTCGTCGCGGGTTGCGGCGCCACCGCAATGTGCGCCGAACTGGGGTCCCGCACCATCCGCGAAGAAATCGACGCGATGCGAGTGATGGGTATCGACCCGATCCAGCGCCTGCTGGTGCCGAGGGTGCTTGCGCTCATGGTCAACGGGTTGTTGCTCAACGCGATCAACACGATCGTGGGTCTGGTCACCAGCTACTTCTTCTCGGTCGGCTTCCAACACGTCAATCCCGGTTCCTACGCGGCCAGCTTGACGCTGCTGGTCGGAGTAACCGAGGTCCTCATAGCCTTCGTCAAGGCGACACTGTTCGGCGTGATCGCCGGCTTCATCGCCTGCTACAAGGGCGTCACCGTGGGTGGGGGCCCGCAAGGTGTCGGCAACGCAGTCAACGAAACAGTGGTCTACACGTTCATGGCGTTGTTCGTGATCAACGTGGTATTCACGGCAGTCACGACGAAGGCGACGATATGACCACCGCCCCCTCCGGGCGGCGGCTGCCGCGGCTGACGAATACCGCGCGCGGCCTTGTCGACGGTTGGAACCGGCTGGGAACTCAGACCGCGTTCTACATCAGGGCGCTGGGTTTCACGTGGGAAGCCATCGTCCGCTACAAGGTGGAGACGCTGCGCCTGATCGCGAACATGAGTCTCGGTGTTGGTGCGCTGGCCGTCATCGGCGGCACCGTGGTAATCGTCACCACCTTGACGATGTCTGTCGGTGGGCTTGTCGCCATCCAGCTATTCCGATCGTTGTCCGACGTCGGCGTGCAGGCCTTGAGCGGTTTCGCGTCGGCCTACATCAATACGCGTCTCGCGGCGCCGCTGGTCGCCTGCATCGGCCTGGCGGCCACCATTGGTGCGGGTGCCACCGCGCAGTTGGGGGCCATGCGGATCAATGAGGAGATCGACGCGCTCGAGGTAATGGGCATCCGGACAATCACCTATCTGGTCTCCACCCGGGTGGTCGCCGGCGTCGTCGTCACAGTTCCGCTGTGGTGCATGGCTTCGCTGGCCGGCTATATGGCCACCCGAACCCTGGTCATTTTCGCCTACGGGCAGGCTCCCGGCGTCTACGACCACTACTTCCACACATACCTGCAGCCGACCGACCTGATCTGGTCGATGCTGCAAGTCATCGGGACCGCCACATCGATCATGCTGGTGCACACCTATTACGGTTTCAACGCCTCGGGCGGACCGGCCGGGGTCGGCGAGGCCGTCGGTCGTGCGGTGCGCGCGTCACTGGTCGTGGCGGTGGCGGTGACGTTGGCGGTCGCGATGGCCGCCTACGGGGTGTCCGGCGACTTCAACCTGTCGGGATAGCGACGATGAGAAGGAAACGGCGTGAGGCCGGCCTGCACCCGGGACTGTGGACGGTGATTCTCCTCGCCTTCATCATCGGTGGGTTTGTGCTGACGTTTGGCGCGTTCAACAGAGACTTCAGGCCGTACGCGAGGGTGACCCTCACCTCCGACCGCTCGGGTCTGGTCATGGAACCCGGCGCAAAGGTGAAGCTGCGCGGCGTACAAGTCGGCCGGGTTGCGTCGATCCAGCCCGGCCAGCCGGTGAAACTTCAGCTTGAACTGTATCCAGAGCAGCTCAAGTACATCCCCGCCAACATCGGCGCCGAGATCACCGCCACCACGGCATTCGGCGCCAAGTACGTCGACCTGCTCACCCCTACCGACCCGAGCCCGAAGCGGCTGAGGGCTGGGGCGGTGGTGGCATCACGCAACGTGACCACAGAGGTCAACACGGTGTTCGAGAACCTGGTCGGCGTGCTCAACAAGGTCGATGTCGCCAAACTGAACGCGATCCTCACCGCGTTAGCCGACGGGTTACGCGGCAAGGGGGAGGCCATCGGCGAGGCGACCACCGACCTCAACCAGGTCCTGATGGCGATCAACCCCCGAAGCGAGACCATTCGGGCCGATTTCCGTGCGCTCAAGGGGTTCAGTGACACCTACGGCGTGGCCGCACGTGACATCGTGACGGTGCTCGACTCCCTCAGCACGACAAGCACCACGATCAGCAGCAATGCCAAGCAGCTTGACTCGCTGCTGCTCGATGTCACCGGACTGTCCCACAGCGGGGTCAACCTGCTCGGCCCGAACAAAGACAACCTGGTGCACGGGGTCAACCTGCTAGAACCGACCACCCGCTTGTTGATGAAATACAACCCCGAACTCACCTGCTTGCTGGAGGGCGGAAAGAACGTCGTCGATTTCGGCTTCTTGGATGTTGCCGGCGGCCACAACGGCTTTTCGGTGATTTTGGACGCCGGATTGCTACTGGGCGACGACACCTACCGATTCCCTGACAACCTGCCGATTAACGACATAAAGGGTGGTCCTGGTGGTCAGCCGGGCTGTGGCTCGTTGCCAGACGTGTCGAAGAACTTTCCGCAGCGCTACCTGGTCACCCACTCCGGGTGGGGCACCGGACTGGACGTGCGGCCGAACCCCGGTATCGGCTTCCCGGGCTACGTCGACTATTTCCCCGTCACCCGCGGAACACCGCGACCGCCCAGCATCCGTCACCCGGGAGGTCCGGCGCCAGGTCCGGTCCCTGGTACGGCCGGATACCAAGGCCCCGGACCATACGGTGCGCCCGAGTACGCGCCGGACGGAACGCCGCTGTATCCCGGCCTGCCGCCGGCGCCTCCGCCAGGTAGGCCACGCGAACCCGGACCGCCGCCATCGGGGTCCGAACCGTTCGCGCCGACAGTGCCCGACGGACCCCCACCAACCTGCGGAATCGTCACCGGGCAATGCGTGCCAAGGCCCGCGCCGCCTTATACCCCCGCACCATGACGTCGTTTAGTCCTAGAGGAAGGCAGAGATGCGAGAGAATCTGCGAGGTGCGCTGTGGCGCCTCGCCGTCTACGCGATCGTCTGCGTGATCGGCGCTTTCGGGCTGATCGCTGTCTTCGCCCAATTGCGTTTTCAGTCGGAGAAGACGTACACGGCCCAGTTCGCGAACGTTTCGGGACTGGAGGGCGGCAACTTCGTGCGGATCGCCGGAGTTGAGGTTGGCAAGGTCAAGAGCATAGATATCCAGCCCGATTCGACGGTGCTCGTGAAGTTCACCGCCGCCGACAACGTCGTGCTCACCGAGGGCACCAGGGCCGCCATTCGCTTCGCCGACCTCGTAGGCGGCCGTTATGTGGCACTTGAGGAGGGCGCCGGGGCAGTCAAGAGACTTCATCCCGGTGACACCATCCCGCTGAGTAGGACCGAGCCCGCGCTGGACCTGGACGCGCTGATCGGCGGCTTTCGGCCGCTGTTTCGCGCTCTGGATCCGGAGCAGGTGAACAAGCTGACCGGTCAATTGATCGCGGCCTTCCAGGGTCAGGGTGCCACAATCGGCTCGTTTCTCAGCCAGGCCGCGGCCCTGACCAACACCCTGGCCGACCGGGACCAACTGATCGGTCAGGTCATCGTGAACCTGAATTCCGTGCTCGGTTCGCTCGGCGGCCAGAGCACCCAGCTCGGAAAGGCAGTCGACTCGCTCGCGGAACTCGTGGACGGTTTGAACGCCCGCAAGCAAGACATCAGCGACGGCGTGGCTTACGCCAACGCGGCTGCGGGTTCCATCACGGGCCTGCTGGCGCAGGCGCGCCCGCCGCTGAAGAAAGTGGTGCACGAGCTAGATCGAACGGCCGTCAACGTGTTGGCCGATCACGACTATCTCGACAACTTTCTCAACACCTGGCCCGATGCCCTTCAGATACTCAACAGGCAGGGCATGTATGGCGACTTCTTCAGCTTCTATTTCTGCGAAATCGTGTTGAAGGTCAACGGCAAAGGCGGCCAGCCCATATACGTCAAGCTGGCCGATCAGCCCACGGGGAGGTGCACGCCCCGATGAAACCCTTCTCCGAACGCAACCCAATTCGCATCGGCCTCATCGGCGTCGGCTTCGTTCTCGCGCTGATGATGTTGGCGATCAACTACGACAAGTTGCCGTTCTTCAGCAAGGGCACCACTTACTCGGCGTATTTCGCTGAAGCGGGCGGGCTGATGTCCGGCAACATCGTGCAAGTCTCAGGTTTCCGGGTCGGCCAGGTCTCCAGCGTCGAATTGGACGGTGCCCGGGTGCTCGTCAAGTTCGACGTCGCCAACAACATCCGCCTCGGAGACCGCACCGAGGCGGCAATCAAGTTGAAGACCCTGCTCGGGACCAAGATCCTCGAGGTGACCCCGCGGGGTGACGGGAAACTGAGCGCTCCGATACCGCTCGACCGGACGATACCGGCCTATCAACTGCCCGACGCGTTGGGTGACCTCACGACGACCATCAGCGGGCTGGACACCAATCGACTGTCGAAGTCGCTTGCCGTGCTGGCCGACACGTTCTCCAACACCCCGCCTGACTTGAAAGTTGCAGTGCAGGGGTTGGCGCGATTTTCGCAGACACTGGACGCGCGCGATGCGCAGCTGCGAAACCTGTTGAGTAACGCCGACAAGGCAACCAAGGTGCTGTCTGAACGCAGCGACGAGATCGTCAACCTGGTCGCCAACACCAACTCGCTCTTGGTTCAACTCAAGAGTCAAAGTGCCGCGCTGGACCAGATCGCCAACAACCTCTCCGCGCTCGCCCAGCAGCTGAAGGGCTTCATCGCCGAGAACCGCGACACGTTGAAGCCGACGCTGGACAGGCTCAACGGCGTGTTGACGATCGTCGACAACCGCAAAGAACGCGTGCAGAAGGCACTCGTCGGACTTAACAGGTACGCCCTAGGGCTGGGCGAGTCGGTGAGTTCGGGGCCGTTCTTTAAGGCCTACATCCCTAACTTGGTACCCGGGCAGTGGCTGCAGCCGTTCATCAATGCGGCCTTCTCCGACCTTGGGCTGGATCCGAATACGGCGTTGCCGACAGAGCGTGCTGACCCGCAGGTCGGTCAGCCGGGAACACCGCCACTGCCGGCTCCGTACCCGCGCACCGGCCAGGGCGGACCACCGCGGATGACTATTCCGGATGCCATCACCGGGAACCCGAGCGATCACCAATGCGGTGTGCCCGGCGTGGCGTTGCCTGGGCCCGGCTGCTACCCCTACCGGGAGCCGCCGCCGGCGCCGCCACCCGGCGGGCCGCCGCCTGGGTTGCCCGCGCCGGCAGGTCCCGGCCAAGGACAATCCCTGCCTCCGCTATCGGGACCGATCGAACAGCCTGCACCCGGGCAATCGCCGCAGTCTCAATCGCCCGTACTGAGCGGGCCAGGGCCCATCGGCCCGCCGCCGCCAACCCAAGGTGGTGGACGGTGAAGTTTCTCAATGCCAAAACGGGGGTGGCCATCGGACTGGTGCTCGTCCTCATCGGAGGCATCGTCGCGGTCGTTGGCATGGAGACTGGCATCGGCCGCGTCAATGTCGTCGGCTACTTCGCCAACAGCACCGGTATTTACAACGGGGACGACGTCGTCATTCTCGGCGTGCCCGTCGGCAAGGTGGAGAAAATAGAACCCGAGCCCGACCGGGTCAAGATCACCTTCTGGTACAACGACAAATATAAAGTGCCTGCTGGCGCGAAAGCTGCGGTGCTGTCGCCGTCGCTGGTGACGCCTCGATCCATCCAGTTGACGCCGGCTTACACGGCTGGGCCGGCATTGCGGTCCGGCGCGGTGATCCCTCAGGAACGCACCGTGGTCCCCGTGGAGTGGGACGACTTCCGCCAGCAGCTCGAGAAGCTGACGCAGGTACTGCAACCCACCAAGCCGGGCGGAATCAGCACACTGGGCGCATTCGTCGACACCGCGGCCGACAACCTGCGCGGCCAGGGCCCGGGTATCCGCGAGACCATCATCAAACTCTCGCAAGCGATTTCGGCGCTGGGTGATCACAGTGGCGACCTGTTCAGCACGCTGAAAAATCTGTCGATCCTCGTCTCCGCATTGCATGACAGCGGCGATTTGCTGCAACATCTCAACCAGAATCTGGCCGCGGTGACGAATCTCCTCGCCGACGACCCCAACGAGGTCGGAAACGCCGTCCGCAACCTCAATGACGTGGTCGGCGACGTCCAAAACTTTGTGGCCGACAACGAAGAGTCGCTCGGTACCACCTCGGACAAACTAGCGTCCGTGACGCAGGCAGTGAACGACAGTCTCGACGACGTCAAACAACTCCTGCATGTCGCGCCGACGGCCTTTCAGAACTTCCTCAACATCTACCAGCCCGCCCAAGCCACGCTCAGCGGTGCGCTGGCCGTCAACCAATTCGCCAACCCGGTTCAATTCCTCTGTGCGGCAGTGCAGGCCGCTGCTCGTTTGGGTGCCAAGGAATCAGCGAAGATGTGCGTGCAGTATCTGGCGCCGATCTTCAAAAACCGCCAGTACAACTTCCCGCCGCTGGGCGAGAATCTGTTCGTCGGAACCGCCGCCCGTCCCAACGAACTCACCTACAGCGAGGACTGGCTGCGGCCCGACTACGTTCCACCACCACCGCCTGCGTCCGCCCCGGTAACCCCGTCGCCTCCGGCACCTGGCGCCTCGCCTCTGGCGGCAGAATCGCCTGGCGCGCAACCGGTTCCGACCAATCCATCCGACGGCCTGCGCGGGATGATGACGCCACCCGGAGGTGGACGATGATTGGCCTGCCGCACCGGATCGGCGTTGTCACCGGGCTGGTGGCGCTGCTGGTCGCAGCCGCGCTGTCCGGGTGCGGTTTCCACGGCGCGAACTCGATCAAGTTGCCGGGCACCAAGGGCGGCGGCGCGGGCGCATACACCGTCCAGGCGCAGATGCCCGATGTTCAAAACCTGCAACAGAATTCCCGCGTCCGCGTCAACGACGTCACTGTCGGCACCGTGACCAACATCGAATTGCAGGGCTGGCACGCTCTGGTCACCATGTCGATCGACGGGGACGTCGACCTCCCGGCCAATGCAACAGCCACGCTGGGTCAGACCAGCCTGCTGGGCTCCGTGCACTTGGAACTGGCGCCGCCTGCGGGGACACCACCGAAGGGCACACTGAAACGCGGATCCTTGATTCCCTTGGCATCCGCCGGTGCTTACCCGTCTACCGAACGGACGCTGGCGGCAGTGTCGTTGTTGGTCAACGGCGGCGGCCTCGGTCAGATCCAGGACATCATCAAGGCGTTGAGCACCGGTTTCACCGGTCGCGAGCAGGATCTGAGAAGCCTTCTCGGACAACTCGATAAGTTCGTCAGCTACCTCGACGACCAAAAGGGCGACATCATCGCCGCAACCGACAGCCTTAACAATCTGGTCGGTCAACTCGCCGACCAGAAGCCGGTGATCGACAAGGCGCTCAAGACGCTGCCGCGCGCGCTGGCCGTGCTCAAAGACGAGCGGAACAACCTTGCCGACGCGCTCGGCGAGCTGAGCCAATTCGGCGCGCTTGCCGCCGACTCGGTGAACAGGATCAAGTCAAACCTGGTCAAGGAGCTCAAGGATCTCGGTCCGGTCGTTCAGTCACTGGCCGACGCCGGGCCGGCGTTGACTCGCTCGCTCGGGTTCTTCGGAACCTTCCCGTTCCCCAAGGACACACTCAGCAAATGGAACCGCGGTGACTATGCGAACTTGACCGCGGTCCTCGACCTCACGCTGAGCCGGCTCGACTCGGGATTTTTCACCGGCACCCGATTTGAGTGCAATCTGACCGAGTTGGAGCTGCAGTGGGGGCGCACCATCGGCCAGATGCCCAGTCCGTGCATGAACGGCAGCCAGTACAACCCCGGCAACCCGTTGGTCGTCCCGTACCACTTCGATCAGGGGCGGTGACATCGTGTTGTCGAAGCGGACGAAAATTCAATTGGTGGTTTTCGCAGCGGTGAGCTTGATCGCCGGCACCATCATGTTTTTCGCCTACATGCAGGTTCCGACCGTGTTTTTCGGAATAGACCGGTACTCGATCACGGTGAAGTTGCCCCAAGCGGGCGGCCTGTACCCGGGCGGAAACGTTACCTACCGGGGAGTCGAGATTGGGCGGGTGCAGGCCGTGCGCCTTACCGAGACCGGCGCCGAGGCGGAGCTGCAGATGGATTCGGACGTCCACGTTCCCGCCAACCTCGATGCCCAGGTGCACAGTGTTTCGGCGGTGGGCGAGCAGTACGTCGAGTTGCTGCCACGCACCGGGAAAGGGCCATCGCTGAAAGACGGTGACGTGATCCCCGTGGACCGCACGTACGTCCCACCGGACATCAACTCGCTGCTGGCGGCGACCAACCGCGGCCTGTCCGCGATCCCCCGTGACAACCTGAAAACTGTGGTCGACGAGGGATATGTCGCTTTCGGCGGGCTCGGCCCAGAGCTCTCCAGGCTGGTGAATGGTACGACCAATCTGGCGATCGACGCCCGCAAGAACCTGGACGCGCTGACGGTTTTAATCGACCAGTCGAAGCCACTGCTCGACAGCCAAACCGCGTCGTCGAGTTCGGTGCAGGCCTGGGCCGCCCATCTGGCGACCATTACGTCGCAGCTACGGAACAACGACTCCGCTCTGGCGGGCGTACTGCAGAAGGGTGGCCCAGCGGCCGACCAGGCCCGGCAGCTCATCGACCGGCTCAACCCCACGTTGCCGATCGTGTTGGCCAACCTGGTCAGTGTCGGCCAGGTGGGGGTCACCTACCGGGACAACCTGGAAGCCCTGCTGGTGGAGCTGCCGCAGGGCGCAGCCGACATCCAAGCGGTCGGCGTGGCCAACCGGAACACCAAACAGGCTTATCTCGGTGCCTACCTGAGCTTCAACCTGAACCTCGGCTGGCCGCCGGCCTGTACCACCGGATTTCTGCCGGCCCAGCAGCAGCGGGCCGCCAGCTTCGAGGACTACCCGGAGCCTCCGAAGGGCGACTTTTACTGCCGGTTGCCGCAAGACTCGATGCTCAATGTGCGTGGGGCGCGCAACTATCCGTGTGAGACTCGCCCGGGCAAGCGCGCCCCGACCGTCAAGATGTGCGAGAGCGACCAAGCGTACGTTCCACTGAACGACGGATGGAACTGGAAGGGTGATCCGAACGCGACATACACGGGGCAGGGTGTCCCGCAGTACAGGCCGGGCGAGGAGCCACCGGGACAAGTGCAGCCTCCGCTGCCGCCCGGTCCGCCGCCACCACCGATAGCGGCCTTTGAATACGACCCCGGCACCGGAATGTACGTGGGACCCGACGGCCATGTGTACTCACGAGCCGAGCTGACCCCGGGTGCTGCAAAGGAGAAATCATGGCAGAACATGTTGATGCCGACACCGAAGAAGTGAGCGATCCGGGCCCGACCCAATCAGTCATGTCCGAGGAGACCGGCTCCGAGGCGCCGGAAGTCGAGCCCAGGGACGTCGAAGATTACGACAGCGCGGTCGACGCCGTCGTTGACGAAGATCCCAAAGACGTTGCCAGGCAAGCCAGGACGATGTCGCCGGTACGGCTGGCCACATTGGTGGGCGTGGTTGCGATCCTTGCGTCGACCTCGGTGGCCGGCTGGCTTGGCTATCGGGAACATCAGGCACGACAGGTCCAACAGCAGACCGATCTGCTCATCCGGGTCGCGCGTCAGGGCGCCCTGAACCTCACCACGATCGACTGGCACCATGCCGACTCCGACATACGACGCATTTTGGACTCGGCGACAGGCGCCTTTCACGACGACTTCGCCAAGCGCTCCCAACCTTTCATCGAAGTGCTCAAGAAGGCGCAGTCGAAGTCAGTGGGCACGATCACCGAGGCGGGCCTCGAGTCGCAATCGGGCGACGAGGCCCTAGTGATGGTTGCGGTATCCGTTGTCACCACGAATGTCGGTGAGCCCGAAGCGGAGCCGCGGCATTGGCGAATGCGAGTCTCGGTGAAAAAGGTGGGCGACGAGGCAAAGGTCTCCAACGTCGCGTTCGTACAGTGAGGACGCCGAGACTCGGCAATCGTCGGGTAGCGAGCCAACCGACCAGAAAGGGTGCCATCCCAGTGCGGGTTGCAACCGAAACCGAAACTGAAACCGTGCCCGGCCAGGACGCGGACGCGGTCTCCGCGAAGACAACCGAGCAGTTGACGATCGAGATCGACGAGCCCGAAGACGCAGTGGACCCAGTGGACGAAGTGGAATCGGAGGACGCATCCTCCGACGACGCCCACATCGAGGACGCCGAAGACGTTACGCCCCCGGCACGTTGGCGGCGAATAAAGTGGTCGCGGTTGTTTGCCTTCGGGGTGCTGCCCGCTCTGGCTCTGGTGATAGCAGCGGGTGCAGGGTTTCTGAAGTGGCAAGACGGGTGGGTACGCGGATCCAAAGTCGCCGGCATCGAATCCGTTGCGGCCGCAAAAGACTCGACCATCGCGTTGTTGTCGTACCAGCCCGACACCGTCGACAAGGAGCTAAAAGCGGCCCGGGACCGGCTAACCGGCAGCTTCAAAGACTCCTACACGCAACTGATCCAGGACGTGGTGATCCCCGGCGCAAAAAAGCAGCACATCTCGGCGGTTGCCACCGTTCCTGCTGCCGCTTCGGTCTCGGCGACTCCAAAACACGCGGTAGCGCTGTTGTATGTAGACCAGACTGTGGCCGTCGGCGATGATGCGCCTACCGGGACGTCGTCCATCGTCCGGGTGACGATGGACAAAACCGATGGCCGGTGGCTGATCTCGGCGTTCGATCCGATCTAGAGCCGTGTGAACGACGCAGACGTTTTGCGTGCCAGCATCACATGGTGATTTGCGTTGGGCCGAAATCCTGACAGAGCGTATACGGCGGCACAAAGGTGCTCGCGCACCCTTGGCCTCTCAGGACGTAGGTCGCGCCGGGCTGATAGGGATAACGCACCTCCGCCGGGTCCTGACCGTTCTTCGACGCACATTCACCCTGCGTGCCGCTGCCGACGACGGACAGACACACCACCGACAAGTTCGGGGTGGCATGGATTGTGCACGGCCCAGGCCGCATGGTGGCTGACACCAGGCTCAATCCCGAAAATTGCATGACTTTCGGCTGCGAGAGGACGAAGGTGCACTGACCGGTCCCGTCATCGTCCGACGGCGACGCCTGTGCGATGCCGGCAGTGCAGGCGGCTGTGAATGTGAGCAGTAAACCAGCCGACAATGCCGTCAGGGACTTCGGGATTATCCCTGAAGGATAATGTCCGACAGTGCTTTTCGAGCCGGGCGGATTCGACAGACCTATGGACATTTATCTCAACCTCCAATGATCGGCACTCGCACCGATGAAATTCGCCAAGCAAAGCTGATTCGCGGCTCGGGCAACACGTTTCGCACGCCACTCCGCCTTACGTGTTGCCCTGGCTCGCGAGGCGCTCCAGTGGTGACAATGCCTCATTGAGCCTTGCGCGATCCTCTGGACTCAGCGTCGTCAGCATCGCTGCCAACTGCGTATGCCTCGTTGCCAGAGCGTCGCGCCGCATCGCGTGGCCGTGCGGGGTGATCCCTACGACCACCGCTCGCAGATCGGTGGGATCGTGCGAGCGGTCGACGAGTCCCAATTTCTCCAGTCGGCGGATCGCCACCGTAACTGTCGGGGTGCGGACCCGTTGATGCGTCGCCAACGCAGTCATCCGCATGGGTCCGCATTCCTGCAGGGCCATCAGAATCGACAATTGCGCCAGCGTCAGATCTCCGGGGAGGACGCCGCCCGGATCGCGACGGCCCAACACCTGGAACACGTCGGATAACACCTTGTGCAGCTCTCCCGCGAGGGCAGTGGCCTGCTCGTCAGCTTGCGTAGTTTGCTGACCGCGAGTGGAGCTCGTCGGCACCGAGAATGCGGTTTGTGACGCCATTACTTCCGCAGACCCGTACTGGCGGACGGTCCTAATGATGACATGCGGGAATACTATCCGTTATATAGTTTGATGTCTCCAGAAGCGGCGACAGCTCGCACGTCAGGTCAGGAGTTTCTAGCCGTTCTCACGTGATTGCCCCGGCGATCTTGAGTTCAATGAGGCGGTCGTCGTCGATGCCCAGTTCGCGCAGGACGCCGTCGGTGTGCTCCGCGAACTGCGGCGCCCTTGCCAGGTTTAGCCGATCATCGTCGAACTTGACTGGGCTGGCGACTAGTTTCTGCGGATGACCCTCGGCGTCAACGATTTCGGCGATGCGACCGTTGGCCGTCAGTGCTTTGTCGTTGGCTATTTCCCAGGCGTCCTGCACCGGGGCCCATTGCCCTCTGCCCTTGCGTAACAGGGTTTGGCACTCGGCGAAGGTCAAGTTGCCGATCGCGTCTTCGACGATCTGCTGCGCGATGTCGCTGTGTTCGGCCATCGCCTCGATCGAGATGAATCGAGGATCTTCAGCGAGATCGTGCAGGCCCATCAGCCGGCAGAACTCCGGCCAGTAGCGCGTCGGCTGCAGCATCGATAACTGGACGAACCTTCCGTCCGAAGTCCGGTAGGCGCCGGTGAGCGGGTTGCCCGGAGCCTGGGTTCGGCGCTCTATCTTCGGCAGCGGGCCGTCCATCAGCATCGCCATGTTCACGCTGAATTGGGTTGCCCAGGCGCCGACCGCGAGGAGCGAGACGTCGAGCACCGACGGTTCTCCCGTGGCCTGTCTGCCATAGAGCGCCGCTGCCACGCCTCCGGCAATGGTGATCCCGCCGATGTTGTCGCCGTAAGCCCCGGCGGGCATGAACGGGGTGTGCGCGGCGTCGGGTGATGTGAGGCCGTCCGCGCTGCCGCCTCGGGCCCAGAACGCCGTTGCGTCGTAGGCCCCCGCATCGCGGTCGGGCCCGTCGGAGCCGAAGCCATTGCCGACGACATAGATGATGTCAGGGTTGACGCGGCGGACGTCGTCGACGTCGATGGACAGCTTCGTCCGCGACGACGGCAGGTAGTTCGTCAGGAACACGTCGCTGCGCCTGATCAGTTCGTCGAGCAGGGGACGCGCCTCGGCGTTGTCGAGTGCCAGTCCGACACTGCGCTTTCCGCGGTTAGGCGCCTCCATGATCGGGGCGAACGACGATCCGGGTACCGTCGCCGCGGCACCCAACACCTTGACCAGCCCACGCTGGGCATCGCCGGTGACAGGGTGTTCGATCTTCACGACGTCGGCGCCCCAGTCGGCGAGCACCGCGCCTGCCGATGGAACGAAGGTGAACTGGGCAACCTCCAGAACGCGAACTCCGTTGAGCGGCTTACGCATCAGATGTCCTTCACGTGGGGGGTGGGCGTGGTGCCCACTCAGTGCATGATGTCTCGGACCTTCGTCTTCTCATAACCTTTGAGCAGCTCCGCGCCGGCGTTCTCCATGTGTCGCCGCCAATGCGCCTCGGCCTCATCGCCCTCGCGCTCGGCCACCAGATCGGCGAGTCGGGTATATGACCGGATCAGCTTGGTGTACTGAGCCTTCGGCACGACATTTTGGACGCTGAGAAATGCTGCGGTCATGTGCTTTTCGAAGATCTCGTGCAGCATGCCGGCGATCACGGTTAGCGTCGCGTTGCCCGACAGCTCCACCAGTCGGCGGTGCAGTCCGGTCGATGCTGCGGCCAGCTTGCCTGTCTCCCACGCAGCGGGGATATCATCGATG
>Ga0209006_10003549_pt1 | contig 14175 bp, 12 predicted proteins | sample JacPin_JW_Ref_O2_FD_188567 | JGI IMG/M metagenome (GOLD analysis project Ga0209006, IMG submission 188567) | Forest soil microbial communities from Algoma, Ontario, Canada - Jack Pine, Ontario site 1_JW_Ref_O2 (SPAdes) (version 2) | ecosystem: Environmental > Terrestrial > Soil > Boreal... | reverse complement strand
GTGATCCGGTTCCTTGTCGGCTTGTACTTGTACACCCGCCTGTCCGGCAACCGCGCGCACGTCGTCGCCCAGAGTGGATTCGCCGAGCCCCTGGATCTCGAGGTATTTCAGCGGAAACAGCGGGAGGTACATATCCATATTGATATCGGCGACGATCGTGCCCGACACGGTGGGATGCGCGGCGAAATACTGGGAGCCCAGCAAACCCTTTTCTTCGCCAGTGACTGAAAGAAACAGAATCGAGCGCTTTGGTTTTGTTCCTGAATCTCTCATCGCCCGAGCAATTTCAATCAGCGATGCGTCACCCGAGGCATCGTCCATCGCGCCATTGTAGATGCGGTCGCCGTTCACCGGCTCACCGATCCCGAGGTGATCGAGGTGCGCGCTAATCACGACATATTCCTTCTTGAGTTCTGGATCGCTGCCCGGGAGAACTCCAACTAGGTTCTCGGATTTCGCTTCCGAGCGAGTCATTCCGACGCGCGCATGAACCTTCACAACAAGGGGAAAGTGCGGCAGAGGCTTGTCTGCGTTAAGCGCTGCGAGAATCTCCTGGAAAGTGTGGCCGCTGCCCGCAAAGAGCATGTCGGCACGTGCGGGGTTAAACACGATGCCCACTTGAAGGGGAGGCGGGACATCCTGGCCTGGATCGCGCAGTTCCATCCTCAGTTGAAACCGTGACGCAGCAACCCGCGACCAGGGGACCTCAGCACTCTTGGGATTTGGTATGGCAATGGTGCCGATGGCTCCTGCCTTCAGAAGCGCCTTCCGGCGTTCGTCACCCGATTGGTAGTGCGCTTTGATCGGGCCGGACACGTCCGCAGGGCCACCGGTAACAAACACCACGATTTTTCCCTTCACGTCCTGGCCGGCCAAATCGTCGTAGTTCAGTTCGGGGACTGTGAGTCCGTAGCCGACAAACACGGCGCCGGCCTCAACATTCTCGGCTGCGCGCCAGTTGACGCCGAGCACGGCATCATCGCCGAGTTTCACGGCTTGCGCTTTTCCGCCGCCGACCAAATCGAGCGAGCAGCGAGTTTCGTCAATCCGCACAACGTGAAAATCCATGGGCTGCCGGTAACCCTCGGTGCCAGCAGGTTGCAGACCCACGGCACGGAATTGCTCAGCCATGTAGTCGGAGGCTTTTTCGTAACCCCGGCTGCCGACGTCGCGACCTTCCAGGTTGTCGTCTGCGAGAAACTGAATATGGGACCACCAGCGTTGGCCGGCCGCATCTCCAGTGGTGCTTTGCCCCAAAGCAGACCTGCCAGCCAAAGTCAGTGCGAAGCAAACCAGCAGGCACTTGAGTCGTGTCACGTAAGGCGACCTCCGGTTCCAGAGTAAAAATGTGAGACGCGCTCCCAGATGTCCAAATCTGTCCCCGCCGCGCGCCAAGGAATCCATTCTAGACCGTGCCACAGGGAAAGAGGCCTTTGTTGCGGGCGTACCAAACTCGGATGAACCTCCATCGAACGCTCGGCCATTTCACGTCCCCAAGGCGGCCGAAGTGAGTCCGAAGTCGGTTTCGAGGGAATCTCCCCGAAGCTCGTTCTGGATAGCTTCCGGCTGGCCATCTTCTCAGAATCGTCGGCATCCTTTCGTACCTGTCGCGCGGGCTATAATTGCGCACACCTACGACGCTTTCGGGGAGGGCTTGAGACGGCGAAAGAGGAAGGTCGCAGCCAATCCACCTACGATCTGGGCAGCGATGAACAGCGGGACATCAACGGGCCGAATCCCTGCAAAAGTGTTGGAGAGCGAACGTGCGATTGTGACTGCTGGGTTGGCGAACGAAGTTGACGCAGTGAACCAATACGCAGCCGTGATGTACGCTGCAACAGCAAATGGCACTGCGGATGCCCGCTGTCGTGAACATCCGAAAATGACTACTAGCAGGCCAAAGGTCGCAACAAACTCGCTGAGGGCGAGCGACCAACCCGGACGGGCGCGAAGCGATATTGAGACGACAGAAAGCCCAAACATCAGATGAGCCGTGATAGCCCCCGCGATGCCGCCGACGATCTGAACGGCGACGTACGCGCTGGCGTCTTTCCGAGTAAGACGGCCGTCGATTGCCTCAGCCAAGGTGACGACGGGATTGAAGTGTGCTCCTGAGATCGCGCCGAACGCCAAGATGAGAGCGACGAGTGCGGCTCCAGTGGCAATCGTGTTTGCGAGTAGAGCGATGGCGACGTTTCCGCCAGCCAACTTTTCACCCATGACGCCGGAGCCGACGACCGCAGCGACGAGAAACGCTGTCCCTATGAACTCCGCTGTTAATCGAGAACCGAGGGTGAATTTCATCGCCGTCCGATGTCATCGAGTTTCGCCTTGAGCGCGAACCCGTCGATTGATGCCAATGGCAGACAGAGGAAGAGACCGATGCGGCGGTCGAGCATTAAGAAGGCGTCACGGAATGCCCGCTGAATTTCCTCGTCGCTCCCCTTGACCGCCGCCGGATCGGGAATTCCCCAATGCGCGGTCGTCGGGTGTCCCGGCCACACAGGGCAGGATTCTTTCGCCGCGTTGTCGCAGACAGTGAAGACGAAGTCGATTCTCGGAGCATCAGGCGATGCGAACTCCTCCCATGATTTGCTTCTCAATCCGTCAGTCGATATGTCAGCGGCTTCGAGTTCCCGCAACGCTTCAGGTCGCACCGTTCCTGACGGATGACTCCCAGCACTGTAAGCCGTGAATCTTGGTCGTCCCTTCGCATTCATGATGCCTTCCGCCATAATGGAACGGGCAGAGTTACCGGTGCAGAGGAACAGGACGTTGTAGTGCTTTTCCGTCATGTCAGTTGTGGTTTGACCGCACGGACGAACGCACTCAGGAACTTGCCGTCAACCTCGGCGGCAATGGCGTCCACGTCGATGTTCTGCCCTGTGAGAAATTCACGAGCGTCTTCGATCCGGTAAACCCGCGTCGGCTCAAGTTCAATCTGCTCGAAGCCAGCCGATGACAACTTGCTACTGTACTCATTCTCTTCCATCGCTCCCGCGACGCAGCCGACCCACGCTAGGACGCTTTGACGAATCTCACGCGGTATTTCGCCACGAGTGACGACATCTGAAACCGCGAAGCGGCCTCCCGGCTTCAGAACACGAAACGCTTCTCGCAGGACGGCGTCCTTGTCAGCCGAGAGGTTGATGACGCAGTTCGATATGACTACATCGACCGACGCATCCGGCAACGGGATACTTTCGATCTCACCCTTCAGGAACTCAACGTTTTCGATTCCAGCCTTCCGCTTGTTCTCATTGGCGAGATTGAGCATCTCGTCCGTCATGTCGAGTCCGTAAGCCTTCCCGGTCGGCCCGACACGTTTCGCAGACAGTAAGACATCAATTCCGCCGCCAGAGCCAAGGTCTAACACGACTTCGCCCGGATTTAATTTTGCAAGGGCGGTAGGGTTCCCACAGCCGAGCGATGCAAGCATGGCTTCCTCGGGAATCTGGCCTGCTTGCGAACTGTCGTAGAGGTTCGACGTAATTGGGTCACAGCATTCGGTTGCTGCACTGGCACCGCAGCAGGAACTGCCGCCTGATGTCACCCTGAGCGCGGCTTGTCCATATTTCTCTTTCACGACTTCCTTGATGTCCTGATTCATGACTCCTCACTTACAGCATGGAATGATTGACTCCGGCTTGAGCGCTTTATTCCTCGTGCAGCATTCGGCGTACAAGAACTGAAGGACTTCCTGCAGTGCGTCGGTGTTCGCTGTGTAACGCAGGAACGTGCTTTCCCGTGAGACAGAGACGAGGTCTTCCGATTTCAACTTGTCGAGGTGATGAGACAGCGTCGAGTTCGGAATGTCCAACTCTTCCTGAATCTCTCCGACGACCAGACCGTCTGGGTGTGCGGCGAGCAGCAACTGCATTATCCGCAGACGTGCTTCGGTGCCCATCGCTGAAAACATGTCTGCGTACTTCACCACTTTGTCGGGGACTCGTCGAGCGGTCGTCATATTTCGATGATTGCAGAAATATGGAACGGTTGTCAAGCGGAGAAGAAATAACATCCTGAAAACTGTGCCGGACACCTGTCAGCGAAGTCCATCGAAGAACTGCCTCGCTGTTTCACCCGCTGCGGCGGCGTGCGCACACGCGATGAGCCAATCCCTGAAGTCCCCAGCGTCACGAAAGGGGATATCTCATCGTCCGTGAGCCACGTCTAGCACACTGCCGAGAGGATGCTTGCCCGTGCTTTGTGGCGCATGCCTCGTTGATCAGGCACTTCCTTCTCACTATTTCGATGTTGCGGGGTGACGATTGAAATTGGATGCCAACTTGTTTTTCGCCATACATATTCGCCCCATCATGCCGCAGGGAGCGGCTAGGTATGGGTATGGTGCTCCTGTTTGCGGCTGCGGCAGTTGGTATTGATGCCGGGGACCATAACTCGGTGTCCGGAGCTAGCGTTCGTCCGAACGCGCGCGAAAACGAGTGCGAAGATGAAGCTCCCAACCCAACATTGCTCCGAGTGCAGCGCTGACCGGAACTACTGCGATATGCCAAACGAGGATGTGCGCCGCCTGGAAATTTGGACAATGTAGTTCGAGCATACCCACACCGGCCAGGCCACCCAGCGTGCCAGCGACCAGTCCCGCGGAGGCAGGGTTGACTGCGAATCCGCGGCGAAGCATCAGCCAGCTCAGCAATCCGGCGGGGATTGCATGGAGAAGACCGATGAGCAGACATGCGATGCCGGCCGAAAAGAAGTGGTCGGTGTGGTAGTCGCGGAATAAGCCCGCGAACGCGGCCAGCAACGCGACGCTGCTGAGCGCGAGCAGCACGCCGGGAGAGAGGCGGAGCCGGCTCGCCGGAAGCATCTGATGAACGAAGCTGACGGCCGCCACAGAGGCGAGGAGACCGAGTGCCGGAAAGACGAGCGAGCGCTCCAGCAGATTCATCTTTGCAGCCCCAAAGAAACCCGAGCGCGCTGCGCCGGCCAGGGAGACAGCGGAGCAGACAAGAACGAGGCCCACGGCCATCCGCCACACCGGGGGTAGCGGTCGCACGGGGCGCAACGACGGCTTGATCGACTCGTCGATGCGCTCGAGCAAACGCAGATCGAGATCCTGCGGAGTCCGAGCGACCTTCTTCAGGACGTCGTCAATCTCTTCGTTTTTCACGCTTGTCCTCCGCTCCGCCACTTCCCCGGAGTCGTGGCCCCAATCGTCTCCCGCAACTTCTTATAGGCGCGGTGCACTTTTTGCTTCACCGATCCCACGCTCGAAGACATAGCGCGCGCGACCTCCTCAAGCGACATACCTTCAACCTTCAACATAGCAATAACCTCGCGCTGGCTCTCGGAGAGCGGCGCCAACAATGCCTCTAGCTCGCCGGCTTGGGGCGAAGTCGTGGTGACGCCTTTCGACATTTCCTCCAACTCCCTTTCGCCGGCCGCCGCGCGGACGGATTTTCGATAGTGGTCGACGCGGATGTGCCGGGCAATCGCGTAGAACCACGGTAGAGCCGGCTCGCCATTGCGATATGTGTGGCGCACCTTGTGAATCCGCAACCAGGTTTCCTGCAGCAGGTCATCGGCATCGGCGCGGCTCATCGATTTTGCAAGAAAAAACCGGTGCAGGCGCGGACTGATGTGACGGACCAGAACAGAGGCCGCGGCAAAATCGCCCTGCTGGTAGCGGACCATTAACGTCTCGAGATTTTCGCCAAAGTGCATGCGATGGAACGTCCAACTTGAATCTTCACCGACGTCAGCGTCTTCGCGCAAATGCCTAGCCACATTTGCCTGCCTGCCCACCGGCCCGCGACAACCACATTGCAAGATTCGACAGACGGTGCCGAAAAGTTACGCTGGAGACGAAAGAATTCAGCAACATTTAATTTTTCGCGATTGCGCCTCGGCGCCGTAACTTTCCGCGAGCTGGAAGCGAATCCATCTGAGAACGCGCCCCGCTGCCGGGAACCACTCCCACGCTCGCGGCGCGAACAACTTTCTCAGGAGATCATGATGAATAAACTTTGCCTAACGAAGCTTCGTTTGTGGCGCGCCGGTTTTGTGCCGGCCGCTATGATTTTCACCTGTGCGATTGCAGTTCAAGGCCAGTCAGTACGCAGGCCTCTGGTGGTCACAAGCACGAATAATGAAAGCGGGAACGCTGTCGTCGTCTTCAAGCTAAACACCGAAGGAACTCCCTCGCTCGATTTGGCGCAGACACTGGCGACGGGCGGAAAGGGCGGCGCGAGCACCAATGCAGGGATCGTGCAGTTCGAAGGGAGTCTTGGTGCTGTGGCGAACTACGGATCGAACACCGTAACTCAGTTGTTGCGCGAGTCCGATGCCATCGCAATCGGGTCGACAATCCCGTTGGCGGCTGAATGCACGAAGCCCGACTCTGTCGCGTTGACCGGAGCCCACCTGTTCGTAGTGGGCGCGAATTGCGCCGAGAGCCACACCTGGCCTCGGGGATTCGTGGACGGTCGTGTTGTGAGCCTTTCTGATCCCTCGGCCGCACAGATTGCGGTTGGCCAAAGCTGGGCTGCCGTCACGTTCAGTTCGGGCTCCCTTTTGCAACTTCCGCTCACGCACCGAGGCGGCGTGTTGAATGGCACCAGCACTCCGATCCCTCTGCCCAGCAACGCAAACATGGTGCCTCTTGGAGAAGCGTTCTGGGGTAACGTGCTGGGCTTCACACCGGCGCACAGTCCTGACAGCTTCGCCATTGTGGACGAGAACGGAGAAGTGAATGCGGTGGTTGGCCCGACACCTTCATATCCCGTGAACGCGCCATGCTGGGTCGCCAAGGGTGCGGCCAGTATCTGGTACACGGGGAACTCGCCGGGGCAGGCGATCAGCATCTTTTTCAGCGACAGCCAAGGTGGAGTGTTCTACAAATCACTGCCGTTGCCAGGATCGCCATCTGATATCACGGTCTCCCCCGATGGCAATTGGCTTGCGGTCATCTATAGCGCCGGCGGCAATGCGTCTGTTGCCGTCTTTTCTATCGATCGTTACGGCGACTTGACCCAAGTGGCCACGTCGAGCGCGACGGGAGTTGCGGCGTTCAGCGGCGTAGCTTTCAGCGAGTAACTAAGGTGCCGCGTTGCACTGCCGGCGGATGGCAATGTTTCTTCCGCCGGACAGTGCCGCGGTTGAACGCCGGCCCGAATTCCCAGGCACTTGCCGTCGACTCGGGTAATCCCAAAGTCTTCATCGCGAATACACACGCGGGCACGGTGGCAGTTCTCAATGGAACGAACGAAACAGTAGTCGGAAGCCTAAGAAAAGGCAGGGCCCCTTCGCGATCGCAGTTAATAGCAAGACTCACAAAGCGGTAGCATTGGACATTGAAGGCGATCTGATCGTAATTGACGGAACGACTTTCGCAACGTCGTTGCCACCGAACTCACGATAAATGACTCAGTTGCAGGAAGTCTTTGGGGCTCAACTGTGCCCAAATGCGCGATTGCCTGAATGCCTTCCTGCGTGCCCAAGTCCTAGAACAGAAAAACGCCCCAGCGCAAAATTGCCGGCGAAGTTGTCAGGGAGGTTGAGTCCGGGCTACGGCTTTGCGCTCTGGGACAATCGCGCCCCGACCTGCTCAACGATTTTCTGATAGGCCGGATCGTCATGCAGGCCCGTGAAACCAGGGTTGCGGCTCAGGTAGAGCATGCCGGTTTCCCGCCGGTCAAACGACGCCTGCAGGTATCGCAGCGCTTCTTCCTTCTGGCCCAGCGAGGCGTAGGTGGCCGCCAGATCGTAGGCGGGTCCGGTGCCGCGTTCGACATTTTCCTTCTGCAGGGGGAGCATGGCTTCCCGCATACCGTCCAATCCGCCGGCAGCAAAACCCTTCTCCGCGGCGTTGGCAATAGCTAATCCCGCTTCATCGTGGCGCAATTGCGCCGACAGCTTTGATTCCGCAAAGAAGTTGGCATAGTCCTGGCGGTCGAAGTAAATCTTGGCCAGGTAGCTGTGAGTGGTCGCCAGGGTTGGATCAGTGGAGGCCAGTTGCTTGAGCAACGCGAAAGATTCAGCCTTGCGATCGGAGTCGAACAGAATCAAGCCCTTGTCTGCCTGAATCGCGGTGGACGAGGGATCGAGTTTGCGCGCCAGTTCGATTTGGTTCAGGGCTTCGGGAAAGCGTGCGGAAATCAGCAGGAACGTGGCATACCAGTGGTGGCCCTGCACGAAGTTCGCGTCCAACTCCAGTGCCCGTTCGTATTCGCGTTCGGCCATGGCCGCATCCCAATTCCAGTAGAAAGTAGGGAATGCCAGCGAGGTGTGAGCACTGGCGAGGGTGCCGTCGAGTTCCACGGCCTTCTGCGCCGCCGCCAACGCGCGGGGATAAGCTTGTTCCGGAGGCATCACGCTGAATTCGCGCAGCAGGTTATAACAGTCGGCGAGCCCAACGTAGGCTTGGGCATAGCTGGGGTCTTTCACGATCGACTGCGTGAAATAATCGACTGCCCTATTCAGATCGTCCGGTGTGCGCTTGGTGCGGTGGTACTCGCCTTTGAGATAAAGTTCCTGGGCTTCGGGATTGGGCTGGTGAGGAGCGGCCAGGGCGTTTTTGTAACGGGTTTCGTGATGACGGATCGACACCACGAGGATCAAAATCGCAACCACCGCCAGGGGCGCAACCCAGGCCACGATGCGGGCCGCGATCTGGCGCGTGACTTGGCTTGCAGGGGAGGACGCAGGTGGGGCTCCCGGCGGATTTTCTGGAGACGGGGGCGCGGCGGAGCGCAACTCAAAACCCTTATCCAGGACGGGAATTTGCGCTATGCCGGTCTGGTTCGTCCCGGCAGCCGGATGATCTCCGGCGATCTCGGTTGCGGGCAAGCCGGATTCTTCCGCGGCCAATAATCCGGTGCCGGGTCCCTTCAGCCACTCCCGCAATTCGGTGGTGTAGGCGAAGACACCACCGCGGGCGCCGCCGGGAACGCGGTGGGCGGGCAGGCCGCGCTCCTTCTCCCAGCGGCGAACGGTGCGTTCGCCGCGGCCAAAGAAGGCGGCGATTTCCTTCCAGGAATCGAGCCGGTGATCGGTGGTGTGACGCGCGGTGCTATCGCTCATCCTGTAATGCCCTGAATGTCCTGTAATGTCCAAAGCTGGCCGTTGTTGTCCGTTGCCGGGGAGGCGAAACTGCCGCATTATACGCGGTGAGTTGGCGAGCCGAAATCCCCCTTTCTGGCCAAACCAACGCCCGTTCGGGCCAGTCTGAAGCCGTCGACGAAGCCGAAATTCGACGGTAGTTTCGCGAGTAACCCAGTCAGGTCAAAGACCCTGGAGGATTTTGATGTCGACGCGCCGCCTCTCCGCCTCTCTCACCTTGACTGTCTTCGGTTCGCTGATGATCACTGTCCTGTCCGCTGGCGTACCTGCAGCAGTGGCCCAAACCTACACGGACCTGCACGACTTCAACGCCAGCGCGGGTGATCCCTACAACTTTCAAATTACCAAGCTGGCGCAGGGGCGGGACGGCAACTTCTATGGCGAGTCCAACTCGGGCGGAACGGGGGACGGTACCGTCGCCAAGATGACGCCAAGCGGAACCGTCTCGATCGTTTTGAGCTTCGACGGAACCGACGGAGCGAACGCGCTGGGCGGCTTAACGCTGGGCACGGACGGCAATTTCTATGGGGACACCTGGAACGGTGGCAGCTCCGGGCTAGGGCTGACCTTCAAAGTCACGCCCGCGGGAGTGGAGACCGCGCTTCACAATTTCAGCAACACCGGGGATGGAACGAGTCCTGCGAATGCCTTGGTGCAGGCGGCGAACGGGACGTTCTATGGCACGTCCAACGCGGTAGAAACCATCTACAGCATTTCCTCCACCGGCACGTTCAAGACATTGCACACCATGAGCACCGCGGATGGACAGAGTGGTGGCCAGCTCATTATCGGGAGCGACGGCGACATTTTTGGCGGGACCAACAGCGGCGGCGCCAATGGCGATGGCACGCTGTTCAAAATGACGCCAACGGGTGTGTATACGGTGCTGCATAACTTTACCGGCGCGGACGGCAGTTATGGCGCGCCCGGCATGGTGGAGGCGCCGAACGGCCTGCTTTATGGAGCGACCGAATTCGGGGGCACAAGCAACGCGGGCGCGGTGTTCAAAATCACTACCGGTGGGACCTATACTTTGTTGCACAGTCTGAACGGAACCACCGACGGCAAACAGGCGTTCGTGCTGATGCTCGCAACCGACGGAAATATGTATGGCTTGACCCAGGACGGCGGGAGCGCTGGATGTGGAACGATTTTCAAAGTGACGCAAGCGGGCGGGTTCAGCGTGATTTACAACTTTGACAATACGCATGGATGTAATCCGTCGGTCTACTTGACGCAAGCTACTGACGGCAAATTGTATGGGCTGACCCAGGCCGGCGGCGCCCACGGCAACGGCGTTTTTTACAGCATGGACCTGGGCATTCCGGCTTTTGTCAGGCTGCAGAGCAGTTCGGGGGACGTGGGATCGAAGGTAGGAATCCTCGGCGAAGGTTTTACTGCATCGTCGGTGGTGCACTTCAACGGTGTGCCGGCGACTGCGACGCTGACCGATCCGGGCTACCTCACGGCCATGGTGCCGGCGGGCGCGACAGATGGTTACGTCACGGTGAAAACGGGATCGACCACGCTCACCAGCACGCAGAAATACACCGTGCACAATTCGTGGAGCCAGGGTGCGGCCATACCGGTAGCGAATGAAGGTGCGGCGGCAGGATTTATCAGCGGGAAGATTTATGTGGTCGGCGGCAGCAATGGAACGACCATTCTCGGCGATACGCAGATTTACAACACGGCCAACAACACGTGGACGACGGGTGCGGCGATTCCCACGCCGGTGAACGGCGCAGCCGGCGCGGTGGTGAGCGGATCACTCTATGTGATCGGTGGCTACGAAGGAACCAGTCAGACGCCGTCGAATCTGGTGCAGATATACCACCCCAAGACCAACTCGTGGACAACAGGTTCTGCCATGCCTACGGCACGCGGAAGCGACGTTGCCGTCGTCGATGGCACCTCCATTTATGTAATCGGTGGAAACGGATCGACGCTTCGGCTGAACACCGTGGAGAAATACGTTCCTTCCACGAATACGTGGACGGAAGAGGCGCCGCTGCTAGTGGGGAAATCCGAACCGGCTGCAGGTCTGCTGGATAAAAAGATCATTTCCCCCGATGGATTTACCACATCACAGGACACTGGCGACAACGAAGCCTACGACGTCTCGACCAATGCCTGGAGCGCGCTGCCTGCCGATCCGACTCCACGCAACGCGACCTGCTTCGGCGCAGTCTCAAGCCTGCTGTACGTGGCGGGAGGCGGTGGTAACGGAACTCCGGAAAGCGTGACCGAATCCTTCAGGGCCACAACCAACAAATGGGCGACACTGCTCGCCATGCCCCAGCCCGTCATCTTCCCGGCGTCTGCCGTGGCCGACGGGCTCCTGTACTGTTTCGGCGGAGCCAACGTCGATCACGGCAGCGGGACGATCTACAACAACCTGCAGATTTATCAACCGTAGGGGATCGCTTTTGCTCGCATCTTCCTTCTTCAGTTTCTCGAGTCGTTGTCGCCCCGCAGCTCTTGCAGAACGCTGATTCGTTTCGGTTATGGGTTCCGATTCGGCGAATCTGCAATCTCGCTTTCCTATTGCGGCTCGGCTGTTCCTGCGATTCCAATCCCCCTGGCGCCTGCGGGCCGGGGTGTGAGCGCAGCAAACAACGACTTGGCCTTACCAGCCGCTGAAGTTCCGTTTACTGTGAACAGCCAGAAATTCTCAAACCGATCTTGCTGGCATCTGGTTTGGAACAGACCCTGGGACTTATGCTCGGCGATCACCCAGTCCACAACGATCTCATAGGAGAGGGATTGCTGATAACCGAAGCGAGTGTTACGGTCAAACTGAAATCGCGGGAGGAGTGAGTCCGCTGCCGTAAGTGGATATCCGGATAGCGACTTGTAGGGCGCAGGATCCTCTCCGCCGGCCTGCGCACCGAGTACGATCGGGCGCCGGCTGGTCGGCAACTGTTCAACCGCTTCCACAGCGAGAATCGAAGCCGCTTTGTGTTCCCCGTGAGTCTGTTCAGACGGCAGCAGCACGAAAACGAAATCGTAATGTCCCTTGCTGAATCGCCGTTGCAGGACACGCAGAATTCGCTCTTGATGCCAACTCCCGTGGAGGGATTCACCCGCGTCGAGGGTAAACCGGTCATCTTTCTCGTTCAGGAACCACTGGTGATGAATTCCCAGGATTCTGCCAGCCCGTCGCGCTTCCTCTTTGCGGATGCCAGGCAGTCGGGCTCGGCCGACTGCTTCATCCGTCAGGTCGACGCCGTAGTAAGGCGTCGCGAGAGAAGAATAGCGGTAGCCAGCTTCACCATCGGTGATGATTACCTGATCGACGGTTCCTGAGAGTTCTTTGCTGATTCTGTAAACCGTGCCAGCCACTTCGTATTCGTCGTCCGGGTGCGCGACCACGAGCAGGACTCGAACCGGTTTTCGCGCCACCTCTCGGGGCGACGCGCCATTCTGCGCGATCGTCGCGCTGGTGAATAGTGCAACCATGAGGAATGCTCGAAAAGGTAGGGGCTTCATGCAAAATATCCAGGAACGGCGAAGTCGATTGCGGTCGAAAAACATTCAAGACGACTGGTAAGAAATGAAGATGGGTGTGGATGGACAGCGAAGTTGAACGCGATGGCGGAGGAGACGCACTGTGGAACCTCGCATTGGTAACTATGTCTATGTGTATGATAGCCTATATGTGTTTGCTGAGCAAGGTGCTGTCAGCCTGCGACACCCGGCAGGCCGTGAAAGGCGGCGGAGCTTACAAGTACACAAAGGATTCCTTCATGCATATCGCTTCTAGCGCGAAACTGGCCGCTGCAACCGTACTCGCAATCTTTGTCATCACTCTTTTTGCGTCGGGACAATCGGTAGAGGGCACGTGGGACGCGACCGTCACCGTGAACAATGTTTCCATTCCATTCAGGATCGAAATCGACGGCGCCGGAGCGGATGTCCATAGCTACTTCTTTAACGGCGCCGACCGGGTCAACCCGTCGAACAGTGGAACGTTCCAGAATGGCTCTCTGGTGCTGACTTTCGACAGTTACGCCACCAAGTTGGAAGCCACCCTTACGGATGGAGTATTGACTGGAACCTACGGCGGAAGTTCGGGAAGTGCTTATGCATTCCAAGCGAAGCGGCACGACCCGTCCCTGGTTGCAACCGGCGACCCACATGCACCGGATATCTCCGGGCTTTGGGAAATTCAAGTCAAGAGCCCGAAAGGCGAATCGGCTTGGCACTTCGTCGTAAACCAGACAGGCGCGAAGATCGATGCAGCAATTCTACGGGTCGATGGTGACACGGGAATCCTCTCAGGCAATTTCAAGAAGGGCAGGTTTATCCTCAGTCACTTCACCGGAGAGCGGCCGTTTTACGTGGAAGTGACGCCCCAATCCGACGGTAGCCTGCAATTGCAGATCGCCGGCTTCCATGACACCCAAACCCTGCCAGCGTTGCGGCCGGCCGAGGCGCGAGCCAGAAATCTTGCTCCGCCCGACGATCCAACCCAACACACAAGGGTGAAAGATCCCGCCCAGCCGCTACGCTTTTCCTTTCCGGATGTGACCGGCCGCGTTGTCTCTAGCACTGACGACCGATTTCAGGGGAAAGTAGTGTTAGTCAATATCACCGGAAGCTGGTGCCCGAACTGCCACGACGAAGCCCCTTTCCTCGAAGAGCTCTACCGGAAGTATCACGGTCTGGGACTCGAGATTGTCGCCCTCGACTTCGAACCCGCAGCACAGCTGAAGAGCCTCTCGCGCGTCGAGGCGTTCATCAAGCGCTATGGCATCGAATACACCTACCTGATCGCCGGAGAACCAAGCCAGCTGAACGAGAAGATTCCGCAGGCCGAAAACCTGAATGCCTGGCCCACAACATTCTTCGTTGGCCGAAATGGCCTGGTGCGTTCGATCCACGCTGGTTTCACCAGTCATGCGAGCGGAGAGCTCGATTCACGTTTGAAGGACAGTGTGCGCACCGAGATCGCACAATTGCTCTCGGAAAACGTTCGTGTTGCTAAAGGCGGGAACTGAAATTCGGAATTTCCGGAGTCAATCATGATAAGCCGTAGAAGCTTCCTTTTAGCCGCCGCTGGCCTCGCTGTTGCCCAACCAGTTTTGG
>Ga0209006_10003548_pt1 | contig 14178 bp, 11 predicted proteins | sample JacPin_JW_Ref_O2_FD_188567 | JGI IMG/M metagenome (GOLD analysis project Ga0209006, IMG submission 188567) | Forest soil microbial communities from Algoma, Ontario, Canada - Jack Pine, Ontario site 1_JW_Ref_O2 (SPAdes) (version 2) | ecosystem: Environmental > Terrestrial > Soil > Boreal... | reverse complement strand
CTCCAGCATGACCCCGGAGAGTGGCTGCTGGCATCGGTAAAAAGAGGGATACGGAGCCGCGACCATTAGGCAGCGGATAGGCTCAGAATTACTGAAAGATAGGCTTGTCTTCCGACACGAATCTCACAAACGATCCGCGTGGACCAATTGATACCGCGGACTCCTGGGGCGACAACACCGCTTGCCAGGGATCGGGAAAATCGGTTCGGAACGAAGCTTCTCCCGGATCGCCAATAATCGCCGGCCTCGCAAAGAGCATCGCCTGCGCTCCCGTAGTCGCGAGGACATCCTTGAGAACTGCTTCCTTATAAACCGTAGCAGCGACGACTGCCGCCGGGGCCGTTGGCGGAGGTTGATATTGATACGCCGCCTCACCCGAATCCGTGATGATTGCGGAAACCGGCCTTGCGCGGGGCCGTGACTCAGTATCCTTCGCGACCGCACCGCGGTAGGCGGAAACCGCTACCATCTCGATTGAAGACATTGCGGGCTTGGCGGCGGCAATTTCTACACCAAACGCCTCGCCCATGTCCGCCGTGATTTTCTTTTGGTATACCGACGCGAAATCTGCAATCCTGCCGGGAGCCGAGAACCTCATCGTGCGATGTGTTCCGGGCGGGACAAAATGCAGACTCCATACGCCATCCGCCAATTCTCTGGAAGATCGATCCGCGAAACGGACCGTCACATACACCGAATCAATCGTATAAGGACAGGCGTTAGTCCATGTGGCCCAGTAATGTTCCTCGTCCGCGCGCAGCAACTCGTGGACTTTAAAACAATCAGATACCTTTGGATGTTGAGCGAACGCAATTGCGGCAAAAGTCAGCCCCAACACTAAGTGCTTCATCTTAAGGAACACCGCCCCGACCCAACTAACCGTAAACGGGTTATTGTCGCATGAATCGGCGGGTCCTGTCAAAAACCTTAGGCGAACGGACTCCTCTTTACCGCGTAATCGATAGCTTCCTGCGGCACCTTGAACTCCTTCATGCCGCGATTTCCGATATACCCGACTTCCTTGATCCCCGCTGCACTGGTATAGTACGCATCTACCGTCATCCGGCGAGCCCAATCAAAGAATTTAATTCCTGGCGCAAGCTCCGCAGTCCGATTCTTACGATACGCGATCTTGTCGAGCATCTCCGTTTTCTGCTCCGGTTTCGCCGTGAGAAAATCGGCATGATAATGCAGCTTCATTTCTTCATCGAGCCAAGCGATGCCTCCGGTGTAAATCGCGGCCATCTCCGGATTCTGGCTTGAAAGCAGATCGATAAACTCCGCGGAACTCCCCTTCGATGCGCCGGGAACAATAATCTCGGCGAGTGTTTTCAGCGTATCGAATTCATGCTGCGTCAGCGCCTTCGGCTTATACACTCCGCCCGCCGTAGTCGCCGCCGCTGCGGCTGCTTCGTGTACATGCTGCGCCGCTTCTAGACCCAGCGGACCCGCCATCGCCGCCGCGGCAATCTTCGCCAGAACGCTTCGTCTTGAAATAGGATTGGTCACAGGCATCTTACACGTTCCCCTTTCGCATTTCTTCCGCGAGATAGTCCGCCGTGCGCCACGCCAGCGCCACGATCGTCAACGTCGGATTCTTATCCGGATTGGTGACGAACGGCGCCGCATCCGCGACAAACAGATTCTTCACGTCGTTCGACTGGCAGTATTTATTCAGCGGAGCAGTCTTCGGATCGTTGCCCATGCGGACCGCGCCCACCTCGTGAATAATGTCGCCGCCAACCGAAATCTTGTCCTCGACAGGGCGATTGCGTTTCACCACCGTCCCGCCCATGGTCTCGATCAGATCCGTGAACGTCTTCTCCATGTGCTCCACTTGCTTGTACTCGGCATCGGTCCACTTGAAGTGGAATTTCAGCACCGGAATGCCGTACTTATCCACCACGTTCGGATCGATCTCGCAATACGTATCTTTGTTCGGAATCATCTCGCCGCGCCCGCTAAACCCGACATGCGTTCCGAAATCCTCGTAGATCGCTTTCTTGAGCGAATCGCCATAGCCCTCGTGTTGGGCGCAAACTCCGGCAAAGCTGCCGATGCCAGGCATGCCGTATCCGCCGCCCAACTCGACGTGATAGCCACGCGGGAAATCGGTCTTCTTGTCCCACAGCCACCAAGGCATGTAAAGATGCGCGCCGCCCATGCCATCGGAATCGTGCCTCGGCAGTCCTTCGAGCGCCGGAATGCGCGCGCCCAAACTGAAACCCGTGTTGTCGGTCAGATACTGGCCCACCGTTCCCGAGGAATTCCCAATCCCGTTCTCATGCCCCGGACCCTTGGAATTCAGCAGCAGCCTGGTCGACTCGCAGCAGCTTGCCGCCACCACCACCGTGCGGCACTTGATCTGCTTCTCGGTGCGCGTTTTCTTATCGATGTACGATACCGCGGTCACTTTCCCTTCGCTGTTCGTGATCAGCTCGCGCGCCATCGCGTCCGTGATCAGCGTCACCTTTCCGGTCTGCATCGCGGGAAACACCTGCACCTGGCTCGACGAATAGTTCGACGACGGAATGCAACCGCGCCCGCACTGGCCGCAGTAATGGCATGCGGGACGCCCATTGGTCTCCTGCGTGATTACCGCGAGGCGATTCGGGATACACGGAATTCCCAACTTGTCGGCAGCCTTCTTGATGAGCACCTCATGCACGCGAGGCGTCGGGCACTTCTGGAAAATTCCATCGGGCGCGCTGCGGATTCCTTCTTTCGATCCCGTAACTCCGATGAATTTCTCGGCCTTGTCGTAATAAGGGGCGATGTCTTCGTATGAGATCGGCCAGTCGGTTCCGATTCCATCGCGCGAGTACGGCTTCAGATCGTAATCCGCGTAGCGCAGCGAAATGCGCCCGTAGTGATTCGTTCTCCCGCCCACGATTCGCGACCGGAACCAGTTGAACTTCGAGCCTTCGGCGACCGTATAGGGTTCACCTTCCAACTGCCAGCCGCCCGCGTGCGCCGAGAAAAATCCGAACGCTCGTCCTTTTCCAAAATAGCTGGCGCCGCCCTCCATCGCACCCCGATGAGGCACCTGATACGGCCACATATGCTCTTTGAAGTCCTTAGCTGGATTCAGCATCGGACCGGCTTCGAGTAGCGCCACGCTGATCCCAAGGTCCGCAAGAACCTTGGTGACCGTGCCGCCACCCGCTCCGGATCCGATAATGACAACGTCGTAGACGGGGGCGCTGCGAGTGATCTGGAACATGCAACGATTATACTCGCCAACGGCGCGTGCAACCAATTGCTCTTTGGCTCGTCTATAATTTTGTACAGGAACAATGGACGACGACGAAACAGTCAACCCTGAACAGGAACAGAAGGGCCGCTCCGCCGCCGGAGCCACATTATCCTGGTTCCGCGACCTTTTCCTAAGCGTGCTGATCGCTATCGTGGTGATCTTATTTCTTTATCAGCCCGTCAAAGTGGAAGGCACCAGCATGATGCCCTCCTTGCAGAACGACGAGCGTATTTTCATCAATAAGTTCGTCTACCGCTTTGGCATTTCCGATATCGGCCGCGGCGACACCGTCGTTTTCCTCTATCCGGGGGACCCGACCAAGTCCTACATCAAGCGCGTGATCGGCATTCCCGGGGACGTCATCGAGATCGATAATGGCAGGGTCATCGTAAACAGCCAGCCCATCTCCGAGCCGTACGTTGCCGAAGATAATCGCGACAGCATCCCGATGCCCCGCAAAATCGTTCCGCCCGATCAGTATTTCGTCCTAGGCGACCATCGCAGCTCCTCCAACGACAGCCGCAGTTGGGGTTACGTTCCGCGCCAGAACATTTATGGAAAGGCCGTATTCGTCTACTGGCCCCTGGAAGACCTGGGCGCCGTCCATTAAGCGCTCCTTGTGGGGCGGCGCGATGCGCTGCCGCCTTTCATCCGCTCCCGCCGCTCTTGAACGCCCATCTTAAACCGAGTAGCTCCGCCCGCGATGCGCCCCGATCAGGATCTGCACCATCCGATGCGCAATCAGCTCATGCAGCGTGAGCAGTTCCCGGTTCGCCGCCACAATCGCCTCGACATCCAGCGGATCAGCCGGCCCCCCGCCAGCCCTCAGCGCAGCCGACGCTTCCGCAATCACCGGGTCGGAAATAACATCGCCCGCCATCTCCCACAACGTGATGAATCGATCCACCGCCGTCGGGAAGCTTAGCGCGAAAACGCCCCAATTGCTGGTCGTTCGCGGAGGCTTGTAATCCAAATTGAAGGGACCCGTATACTTATGGCTCCGCAACAGCACCAGCACATTCAGCCAGTCCAGCGGGTTCACTAATCCCACAGCGATATCGACGTCATGTTTCAATCGATACCCGTCATTAATATCGAAATGCCACAACTTCCCGCACAGCAGCGCCCGAGCCAGCGCCGCCCGAGGAGCCGCGCCCCACATCAGCTCATGCAGGTATTCCGGATTCAACCCCACCATCTCCGGATGCGTCAACAATCCCGATGAAATAAACGCGAGCATCGCGTCGCTGGTCGGCAATAAAATCTCCGCCTGCGGTTCAAACGGCTTCGCCTCCATGCAATGCTTCAGCGTCGGCCGCCCGAACTCCTTCGCGATTTTGATATCCGCCGCGCAAGCCGCATTGAGACCCTCCGCATACCACTTGAGCGTCTCCGTCTCCTCCACTGCCCCTTGCACGAAATATCCCAATGACCCCGGCCAATATACGGCGAACTCCGCCCCCAGTTGATGACCGATCTTCACGGTATTCGCCAATCGCCGAGCGGCATATGCCCTGACTTCCGGAGCCTCGGCCGCCGGACTTGCCGCCCACACCGCGTGATGAAATGTCTCGGTGGTGACCATCGAACACTTCAGCCCGTTGGTCTTCAACGCCCCCTTGATCCGACCGACGATCGATTCCTGCTCGTCTTTAAACAGCCCGGCAGTAGGAATCACGTCGGTATCGTGCGTAGTCCAATGCCCGATGCCGATCTTTCCGTATTCCTCAATGACCTTCTCGAATCCCACCGGCTCCCGTGTAGGAGCGTGAAACAACGCATGTCCTTCGTACGCCGCCGCCCATTGCGGACCCGAAATATAATACTTCCGCCTCACTTCAGGCGAGTATCCGCCGCCGCATGCTTTAATCAGGCGCTCCACCAGCGCGCGTTGTTGAGTCTGAGGAATCGGTGCCATGAAACGCTTATGATACCTAGATGCTCCGCTCGCTGCTTGCCTTAATTGCGCTGCCCTGGCTGTCTCCAATGGGCCTGGCTATGGACACGACAGTAAAACTCGATTCCGGAAAAATTTCCGGCGCCGAAGCCGGCGGCGTAGCGTCCTTCAAAGGTATTCCCTACGTCGCCCCGCCCACTGGCGACCTGCGTTGGAGGCCGCCTCACACCATCGCACCCTGGGGTGCCACGCGCAGTGCGAAAGAATTTGGGGCCGCCTGCCCTCAGCCGCCTATCCTCGAACACACCTACCACATCAAGTTTGACAACCTCAGCGAGGATTGCCTCACCCTCAACGTCTGGACGGCCGCGAACTCCTCCGCCGAGCGTCACCCCGTCCTCTTCTGGATTCACGGCGGCGCCCACATCGCAGGCTCGGGATCGGTAACCGACGGCTCCGCGTTAGCCAAACAAGGCGCGGTCGTCGTGACCATCAACTACCGCCTGGGCCCACTCGGCTTCCTCGCGCTCCCGTCGCTCTCGATGGAATCCTCGCGAGCCACTTCCGGCAACTACGGACTCCTCGATCAAGTCGCCGCTCTTCTCTGGGTCCACCGCAATATAGAAAAATTCGGCGGCGATCCCCAAAATGTCACAGTTTTCGGCGAATCCGCCGGAGGCTCCGACATCGGCTGGCTGATGTGCTCCCCACTGGCAAAAGGCCTCTTTCAAAGGGCCATCATCCAAAGCGGCAGCGTGTTTCCTCACTTCGATTCACGCCGCGCCGTCGCCGAAGAGGCGGGCGTGAAACTGTACGGCGATAATCTGCCCGCGCTCCGCCTCCGCTCCACCGACGAGATTATGAGGTCCGCTGCCTTCCAAACCGGCTTTATTCTGGACGGCGGTGCATCCTACGGACCAGTAATCGATCGCTGGGTCATCCCGGAGAATCCGGCCTTGGCCTTCGAATCCGGCAATCAGGCTAACGTGCCGCTCCTGGTCGGAACGAACACCGATGAAGGCTCGATCTTCACCGAAAATCTCCCCTTTAAAACCGTCGCCGAATACCATGCTTATTTGGCCGGCCACTTTTCTGACACGTTCTTCAATTTGTACCCCGCGACCGACGACACGCAAGTACGCGCCGCAGCCGCCAGGTTGATTACCGATGTGGTCTTCATCAGCCCCACCCGGCGTCTGGCGCGGTTCCACGCCAAGGTGAACCGAAAAACGTTTATGTATCATTTCACCCATCCCACCGGCCCCTCAGGAGCCTTTCACGGCTCCGAAATCCCCTTCGTCTTCGCAACGGCATCCGGCGATCTGGCGAGATTAATGTCCGCCGCTTGGATAAAATTCGCAACCGCCGGCGATCCCAGCTGGCCGGCCTACACCGCCGCGTCAGATCAATACATGGAGTTCGGCGATACCATTAAAGTCGGCTCCGAGTTGCATAAAAAGGAACTCGACGCCCTGCCCGCCAAATGATCGAAGTAGCCTTACTCTTCTGTTTCATCGCAGTGCTCTCAGCGCTAGTAGGCGCCATCCGCGGCATCGCCATGTTACTTGGAATAGCGTGGAAACAAATCCGTCGCAGGCCATAGATTTTCTTTGCGAGCTTGGCGCCTTTGCGTGAAATTGTTTTACGCTATTTGCGACATGATTGTCCGATAATCAATAGTGGAGACCACACCACATATGATCCTCGAAGCGACCACGCCGTCGATCCTCGAATCCGAATTCAATCCGAAAATATCCGCTGAAGTGCGTTTTGATGAAGCCGCCGCCCGCCTGGGTCTGGACGAAGGAATGCAAAAAATCCTGCGCAGCCCCTCGCGAGAAATCATCGTCCACATTCCCATCGCGCTGGACGACGGGCGATTAGAAGTCTTCACCGGTTATCGCGTCCAGCACTCCATAGCTCGCGGTCCAGCAAAGGGAGGCATCCGCTACGCCCCCGACGTCTCGCTCGACGAAGTCCGCGCCCTCGCCGCCTGGATGACCTGGAAGTGCGCCGTAACCAATCTTCCCTTCGGTGGCGGGAAAGGCGGCGTCATCTGCGACCCCAGCCTCCTCTCGCCCTCTGAAATCGAGCGCATCACCCGCCGCTACACCGCCGAACTGTTCGACTTCATCGGTCCCGAAAAAGATGTCCCCGCGCCCGACATGAACACCAACGAACAGACCATGGCCTGGATCATGGATACCTATTCCATGCACGCCCGCCACACGCAAACCGCTGTCGTTACCGGCAAGCCCATAAATCTCGGTGGATCGAAAGGCCGCTCCGAAGCCACCGGCCGAGGATGCATGATCGTCACCGAACAGGCCCTCCGCAAACTCGGTTTGGAACGTTCCTCCACGCGCGTAGTGATTCAAGGTTTCGGAAACGTAGGAGGCATGTCCGCCAAGCTCATGTCCAGAGCCGGCTTCAAAATCGTCTGCATCATTGAATACGATGGAGCCGTCTACAACGCCAAGGGCCTCGACATCCCCGCGCTAATTAAACACCGCAACGAAACCGGATCTATTAATGGATTCGAAGGCGGCGAACCGATCGATAAAACCGACGCAATGTTCCTCGAAACCGACGTCCTCCTGCCCGCCGCCAAAGAAAACGTGATCACATCTGAAAACGCCCACCGCCTCCGCACGAAAATTTTGTGTGAAGGAGCCAACGGCCCCACCACGCACGTAGCCGATCCCGTTCTAGCCGAAAAAGGCATCTTCGTAATTCCTGATATTCTAGCCAACGCCGGCGGCGTCACAGTCTCCTATTTCGAATGGGTGCAGGACCGCCAGGGCTATTTCTGGAACGAGCAAATGGTAAATGACCGCCTGGAAGAAATCATGATCAACAGCTTCCAGGACGTAGTAGCCTACGCCGAAAAACACAGCGTAAACAACCGCACCGCCGCCTACATGCTGGCGCTCGATCGAGTTGCCTACGCCATAAAGTTAAGAGGAATCTACGCCTAGTGGAGATGTCGCCCCGTCCACCAACGTCTAATTCTCAATCTTGTGGGGCTGCCAATGTTGGCGGCGGCCGTCCTTTCAGGCGGCCTTACCGAACCCCGACCGTAAGGGAGGGGACGCGCTAAGATGATCCCCCCCCCCGAGACACCTTTGATGCGCCAATACCACGGCATCAAACAGCAAGTCCCCAACGCCCTCCTTCTCTTCCGCCTCGGCGATTTTTACGAACTCTTCTTCGATGACGCTGTAACCGCCGCAAGAGAATTAGAAATCACTTTAACCGCAAGAAATAAAGAAAAAGGACAGCCCATCCCGATGTGCGGCGTCCCTTATCATGCGTCGGAAGGCTACATCGCCCGGCTCATTCAAAAAGGCTACCGCGTAGCCATCTGCGACCAAATGGAAGAAGCGGGAACCGGCAAAAAACTAGTCCGCCGCGAAGTGACCCGCATAGTGACCCCCGGTACGTCAATGAACGCCGGAGTCCTTCGCTCCCACGAAAATAATTACTTAGCTTCCGTTTTCGCCGACACGACCCGCGCCGGCGTAGCTCACGTCGACATCTCCACCGGAGAATTCCGCGCCACTGAAATCGATGTTCTGGAAGTCTCCTCCGCCCTGGAATCTCTCAACACGAAGGAGTCCCTGGTCCCCACCGGATCCAATCTAAAACTCTCCTGCCTGAAAACCGATGTAGAACCGTGGGTTTTCGGCCAAGACTACGCCGCCCGCAGCCTGTGCGACCATTTTCATATCCTGTCACTAGACGGCTGCGGTCTCGAAAATCGCCCCCTAGCCACCGGAGCCGCAGCCGCGCTCCTTCACTACCTAAGAGAAACTCAGCGGGCAGCGTTAGATCACTTAGAACGCCCCGCATTCTACAACCGATCCGACGCACTGGTCTTGGACCCAACCACGGTCCGCAACCTGGAACTGTGTGAACCCCTCTTCGCCGGCGAATCAAAAGAATCGACGTTGCTTCACGTTCTCGACCGAACTCGCACGGGAATGGGCGGCCGCCTGCTTCGCCGCCGTCTGTTAGCCCCTTCAATCGACATATCGGAAATCAACAAAAGACTGGACGCGTTAGCCGAACTGCACGCAACACCGATCCTAAGATCCGCCATCGCCAATGACTTGGCTACGATCCTCGACTTGGAGCGACTCCTCTCGAAACTAGCGTTAGCAACAGCAGGCCCGAGAGACTTGGCCGCGCTAGCAAGATCGTTAGCAGTAGTCCCCTCACTTAAGCAGCACCTGAAACTCTCTAAGTCTCAAAACATCGAGTTAGACGAAATAGAAGAAGTCCGCGATCCCGTTCTAGCCGCCTTAGCCGACGAGCCGCCAGTTAACTTAGCCGACCTGGGAATAATTCGCGACCACTTCGACCCCCGCTTAGACGAACTCCGCGACATCTCGAAAAATAGCAAGACCTACTTAGCGCAAATAGAAACGCGCGAACGCACCCGCACCAACATAACGTCCCTTAAAGTCCGCTTTAACAATGTATTCGGTTACTACATCGAAATCTCGAAAGCGAACCTGCACCTCGCACCGCAAGATTACGAGCGCAAGCAAACGCTGGTAAACGCCGAACGCTTCACCACCCCTGAGCTCAAAGATCTGGAAGTAAAGATTCTAGAAGCCGAAGAGAAGATGTTAGCCATCGAACGTGAGATCTTCGAGACTTTGCGCTCACTAACTTCCGCCCACGCTGCCCGAATAAAATCGACCGCCTCCGGCATAGCCGAGCTGGATGTCACCGTGGCTCTAGCCGAAGTAGCCGCCGAAAATCGCTACACCCGTCCGCGCTTCGATGCCCAAGGTGAGATGAGTGTAGTAGCCGGTCGCCATCCCGTAATAGAAAAGTTAGCGGCCAAAGATGCCCAACGCTTCATCCCCAACGACCTCTATTTCCACCCCGAAACCGAGTTCATCGCCGTAATTACCGGCCCCAACATGGGAGGCAAGTCGACCTATCTCCGCCAAGCCGCCCTGCTAACGATCCTCGCGCAAATGGGCTCCTTCGTCCCCGCCGAATCCGCGTTACTCCCCATAGTTGATCGAGTCTTCACAAGAATCGGTGCCGCCGATAACTTAGCTCGAGGCCGCTCGACCTTCATGGTAGAGATGACCGAGACCGCCGTAATTCTAAATACGGCGACATCCCGCAGCCTGGTAGTCTTAGACGAAATCGGCCGAGGCACCTCCACGTACGATGGCTTAGCGCTGGCGTGGGCCGTAGTCGAGCACATCCATAAAAATATCCGCGCGAAGACTCTCTTCGCCACCCACTATCATGAACTAACTGAGCTAGCCGAAACCCTGCCCGGCGTCCGCAACCTCCACGTCTCAGTCAAGGAATCGAAAGACCAGATCCTGTTCCTAAGAAAAGTAGAGCCCGGAGCCGCCGACAAGAGTTACGGCATCGAAGTAGCCCGCTTAGCCGCCCTTCCCATGTCAGTAATCGAACGTGCGCGCGAAATCCTGGCCCATCATGAAGACTATGTTCCTAAAAATGCTCCCGTACAAATCCGCCTCTTCGAACCCATCAACCACGACATTGCCGACCGCATCAGAAAAGTTAAAATCGACGAACTCCGCCCCATAGAAGCCCTGCAACTCCTCTCCGACCTTCAGAGAGACCTGAAATCATGACGACGAGAGTTGCGGGTGTGATGTCCGGCACCTCGCTAGACGGCATCGACGTCGCGATCATCGAGATAGCGACCAAAAAAATTGACTGCGTAGCCTTCCACTCGACCCCTTATCCGAGGCCAGTCCGCGAAGCCCTCTTGTCAGTCTCTAACAACATCACTCACACCGCGACTATCTCCAGACTGAACTTCCTGCTAGGCGCCCTTTACGCCGATGCCATCCAGGAAACCTGCCGCCGCAAGCGCATCCCCCTGACATCCATCGAACTCTGCGGCCTCCACGGGCAAACCATTTTCCACGAAGGACAGCCAGTAGAATATCTTGGGCTTCGCGTAGCGAGCACTCTTCAAATCGGAGAAGCCGCAGTAGTCGCCGAACGCACCGGTATCCCGACCATCTCCAACTTCCGCGAGCGCGACATTGCCGCCGGCGGTAAAGGAGCCCCTCTTGTCCCCTACGTCGACTTTCTGCTCTTCCGCCACCGCCGGATCGGCCGCATCGCCCTCAACATCGGAGGCATCGCGAACATCACTGTAATCCCCGCTGCCGCCAAGCCCGAACAACTCATCGCCTTTGACATCGGCCCCGGAAACATGATCATCGATGCTCTCGTGTCTCACAAAACGAAAGGCCTCCAGCGCTACGACCGTGACGGCCGCATCGCCCGCGCAAGTAAGATTCATCCCCGCATGCTAGAAGCTATGCTGAGTGATCCCTACTTCGCCCTGGCTCCCCCAAAGTCCGCCGGCCGCGAACAATTCGGCCACGAATTCTCAAGCGGCCTGATTGCCACTGGTCTCCCCATTGACGACCTGATCGCGACCGCCACCGAATTCACGGCCCAGTCAATAGCGCGCGCCGTTCAACTCCCGAACATGAAAGAACTGATCGTCTCCGGCGGCGGCATCCATAACCGGCAAATCATGCGCCGCCTCCGCGAACTCCTTCCCCACCTGACGATCGTGACGACAGCCGCCCACGGCATCGACCCCGACGCCAAGGAAGCCATAGCCTTCGCCGTCCTGGCCCACGCCCATGTCCATCGCCGCCCCGCCAACATCCCCTCCGCCACCGGCGCCCGCCACTCCGCGATTTTAGGCAAACACTCCCTTGCCGGGTGCTTGTAGCGCACGCGCCCACGCGTGCCGCGCCGACACTCGTGTCGACGTCAAGAGTTAGTCTGCACCCTCTCACTCTGTTGCGCCTGAAAATCCAACTGCTTCACTCTCTCCTCCGCATTGGTAGACAGCACTTGATTCGATAAGTCATCGGGTAAGGCTTTCTCCGCACTCTTCTTCCCCACCACAGCCGGCACCAAGCCCTTACTCTTCGAATGTTTCAAATCGTCGATCATCTCGCGGATATATTTCTTCATACCCGATCTTTGCTCATCCCTCAACCGTCCCCCCGCGCCCCTCTCTCTAACTAATTGAACAAATGTGACAACTTCAAGTTCTTGCGTTGTGACCGCCTTTCTGGGCATCATGAAAACATGCGCGTAGCCCAAGTCTCAGTCCCCGTTGCCCCATAGAAATAGTCGCCGTCCTCTACCCGACCCCGGCTCCGGCAAAGTCCGCATGAAGGTGGAAGCCTGCGGCCTCTGTCACAGCGACATGTTAACCAAGGAAGGCCTAAATTCAAGGCTTGGGCTTCCCCAGAGTCCTCGGCCACGAGTCGCCGGCACCGTTGATGAGCTAGGCGAAGGTGTAACCAATTGGTCTAAAGGACAGCGCGTTGGCGTTGGTTGGATCGGAGGCCACTGCACCATCTGCCAGCCCTGCCGCCGCGGAAAGTTCGCCGCCTGCGAAAAAGCCCAGATCCCCGGCATCGTCTACGACGAAGGCTATGCCGAACACATGATCACCTCAGCCCAAGGACTTGCCGCGATACCCGATGCTCTTAGCTTCACTGAAGCCGCGCCTCTCTTACGCGAAACTAGGCGCCCATCACTATATAGATACCAACGCAGTCCAGCCCGCCGTAGCTCTTCAAAAACTAGGTGGCGCAAAAACCATCCCGGCCACCGTCCCCGACTCCAAATCGATGACTCCTCTGGTAGCCGGCCTATGTGTCGACGGGACCTTAATGGTTATAGGCGTGAATCCGGACAGCATCGAAGTCTCCCCAATGCAAATCGTTATGACCCGCCGCGGCGTGCGAGGCTGGCCCTCCGGCACGGCTACGGATTCAGAAGACGCCATGCGCCTTGCCGCCCTAAGCGGTATCCGCCCGTAGTCGGAAGGCTCAATGGAGCCGCGACCTGCGGGAGCGGTCCGCCGCACAAATTGTTAAGCTTAATCGCGTGTTTTCTTCGCGGCTAGATTGGAACCTTCAGACCAACCGTCTTTCCGCTTTGCTCAAGACGAAGTCTCGCATCCTCGACCTGACCGAGACGAATCCGACGCGCGCCGGATTGGAATATCCTAGCGGGGAAATTCTCGACGCGCTGGCCGACGCTCGCTCATTGAGTTATGACCCTGAGCCGAGAGGTCTGCTCTCCGCTCGCGAAGCAGTGGCCGGCTATTACGGAGGCGTTCCGGCGTCGCGGATTTTGCTGACCGCGTCGACCAGCGAGGCTTACGCTTATTTGTTCAAGCTGCTGTGCGATCCAGGAGATGAAATTCTTTCGCCGCGACCTTCCTATCCGCTTTTTGAGTTCCTGGCCGGTCTCGAATCCGTTCGGATGGTTCAGTATCCACTGCGCTATGACGGCGTCTGGCATATCGACTTCCATGCCCTGGAACAAGCGATCACCCCTCGAACCAGGGCGATCGTTGTGGTGAATCCAAACAATCCGACGGGCTCGTTTCTGAAACGCGAGGAATGGTCCAGACTGCAAGGGTTAGGTCTGCCGATTCTTTCCGACGAAGTTTTTTCCGATTACGCGTTCTCACCCGATGACTCGCGCGTGCGGTCCCTCACAAATGCGTCGGAAGTGCTGACGTTCTCGATGAGCGGCCTGTCGAAGATCGCGGCTCTGCCGCAAATGAAGCTAGGTTGGATCGTCGCCAGCGGTCCCGGTCATGAAGGTGCTCTAGAGCGATTGGAACTCATCGCTGACACATATTTGTCGGTCGCGACACCGGTACAAACTGCATTGCCGCGCCTGCTCGAAGCTTCCGTCGGGGTACGCGCGCAGATTCTGGAGCGGACACGCGCCAACTTCGCGCTACTGCGCCAGTCGACGGTTCCACTTCACGTCGAAGGCGGTTGGTGTGCAACGCTACAGGTGCCGCGCACGAAGAGTGAAGAGGAATGGGCAATCACGCTCCTCGCCCGCCGCGACGTTCTGGTTCAGCCCGGATTCTATTTCGACTTCGAATCGGAAGCCTTCCTGATTTTGAGCCTGCTGACTCCGCCCGACGTTTTCGCAGAAGGTCTTAAACGCCTGC
>Ga0209006_10003547_pt1 | contig 14180 bp, 11 predicted proteins | sample JacPin_JW_Ref_O2_FD_188567 | JGI IMG/M metagenome (GOLD analysis project Ga0209006, IMG submission 188567) | Forest soil microbial communities from Algoma, Ontario, Canada - Jack Pine, Ontario site 1_JW_Ref_O2 (SPAdes) (version 2) | ecosystem: Environmental > Terrestrial > Soil > Boreal... | reverse complement strand
CGGCGCTTATCGGGGTCCCCCATGATCGGCCGGTGGTCGGCTACGGCGGCAAGACGGTCAACACGCTGCGTTTGTGGAGCGCGACCGCCGCTGACTCGTTCGATTTTCAGCGATTCAGCGGTGGCGATTTCGTCGCCGCGATCGCCGAGGCGCTCAACGCGGAATCGCTCACCCGCGTTCTCTACCCGGACGACCACACGCAGCAGGGGCAAGCACTGCGGCTCATGCAGGAATATTTCCTCGTCGCGTGTTCGCTGGCCGACGCCATCCGCAGGTTTCGGGAGTCGAATTCGGATTGGCGGCTTTTGCCGGAAAAGGCCGCTATCCAGCTCAACGACACCCATCCGACCCTCGCCGTGCCGGAACTCATGCGCATTCTGCTCGACGAAGCGCATCTCGGTTGGGACGAAGCCTGGGACATTACGCGCGGCACGCTCGCCTATACCAATCACACTTTGCTCCCTGAGGCGCTGGAGCGCTGGCCGGTGGAATGGATGCAGTTCCTCATTCCACGCCAACTCGAGATCATCTTCGAGATCAATCGCCGGCTGCTCGACGACATTGGCGCGCGTTATCCTGGCGACACCGGCCGCGCTGCTCGCGTGAGCCTGGTTGAGGAGGGCCAGACCCAGCACATTCGCATGGCCAATTTGGCGATCGTTGGGTCCCACAGCACCAACGGAGTGGCTGCGATCCATTCCCGGCTCCTGCGCAAGACGACGGTCAAAGACCTCGCCGAGGCGTTTCCCGAGCGCTTCAATAACAAGACCAACGGGGTCACGCCGAGACGTTGGCTCCGACTTGCAAATCCGTCTCTTGCCGAAACGATCGCGGGCGCCATCGGCGACTCCTGGGTTACCGATCTCTCTGAATTGCAAAAGCTTCGGCCGTTGACGAAGGACGCCGCGTTCCGGGCGGGCATTCAAAAAGCCCAGCGGGTAGCCAAGGCGCGCTTCGCCGACTGGGTTAAAAGGCACACGGATATTAGCGTCGATCCGGACACCATCTTCGATTGCCAGATCAAGCGCATTCACGAATACAAGCGCCAGCTGCTCAATGCTCTGAGGATCGTCGTTCTCTATCAGCGTCTGCGTGAGAATCCGGGTCTCGATGTCCCTCCGCGCACATTCTTTTTCGCCGGCAAGGCGGCGCCGGCCTACTATCTCGCAAAAGTCATCATCAAGTTCATCAACAACCTGGCCCAGACGATCGACAGCGATCCTGCGATGCAGGGCAAGCTGAAGGTCGTGTTCCTGCCGGAATACAATGTTACACTCGCCGAGCGCTGCATTCCCGCCGCCGATGTCTCCAACCAGATTTCGACGGCAGGCTACGAGGCAAGCGGCACCAGCAACATGAAGTTCATGATGAACGGCGCGCTGACCATCGGAACGCGCGACGGCGCGACGATCGAGATGGCCGAGGAGGCGGGGGAGGAGAACTTCTTCCTGTTCGGCCTCACCGCGCAGGAAGTTGCCGACAGCCGGCCCTGGTACAGCCCCTATTGGCACTATCAAAACGAGCCGGAGACCCGGAAGGCGCTCGACCTGATCTTTTCCGATCATTTCAGCCGCGACGAGCCTGGGATCTTCGAGCCGCTGCGTGGCGCCCTCCTTACCCACGGCGATCAGTTCATGCACTTGGCCGATCTGACCTCCTACCTGCGAGCCGACGAGAAGCTCTGCGAGCTCCACCGCAAGCCGGACGAATGGACAGAGAAGGTCATTCTCAACATCGCCGGCTCCGGCAAGTTCTCGAGCGACCGCACCATCCACCAGTACGCCGACGAGATCTGGGGCGCGAAGCCCTGTCCGGTGGTATAGGCTCGCTTTCGACCGCCAAAACGTCGCGCCCGCTGGGGTGACGACAGGCAGCGCGCGCCTGCGTGAATCCGAGGCCCTGGCTCTCTCTCGGCTCGTATTGCCGCTGTGGCGCCAATGGCTTCTGTGAGAGCCGCGCCGACGGTCGAATCGGTGAAAGTACGCGACAATAAACGCAAATAGACGCAACTAAACGCAAATAAATTTGCTTTCTTTTGCTTACGTTTATTTTTTGGAATCGGGACTTTTCAATGGGTTACAGCCGATTCAAATAAAAAAATTCTGTCCTATTTCGGGTTCTGCGCCAAACGCCTCAAGCCGGCGCCATCCGTCCTTTTCCACATCGATCGGGCGCCTCAGGAGACGCGCGTTCAGTCCGACGAGTAGAAGTTTATAACACAGCTTTATGGTTTTCGCAACATAACGCGCCAAGAAAATTGGAGCGCCGGTCTTGCGTTGTCCCGCACCGCCGGGGCCGCTTCTCCCGTTAAGGTCACTCAGGCGCGACGTCGCCGACAGTTGCTGCGGTCGGAACGGTCCGCTGGGCGCACTGGCCGACGCCGATCAAAACGCCGTTGTGGAGCAGCGTCGCGTATCCGCCCGCGGTGGTCGTCCCTGTGCGCCCGAGGTTCGAAACAACGAGCGACCAGCCGGGGTCGTTCCGCGGCAGCAAGGTCATGCCGCCGAGCTGGTTCGGGGTCATCACCCAGACCGGTCGCGAGCCCGCTTGGCTCACAACAGACTTGCCGTGACCGAGATAGGACGTTTCGATGAACGTCGACACCGGCGAGCCGTCGACGCTCGTGGTATTTGGAGCGAATGACCAGGCGCTTTGATTGCCGTCGATTTCCGTGACCCGGCAGATTATGTCGGCGCTGTAGTCATGCGCCTGTGCCGGTCCCGCGAGGGCCAGCGCGACGGCGGTGAGGACAACCGGTCTCAAGGTTCTTCGCCAAGTTTCGTTGAAGCTAAATAACCGTACCACGGCGTTAAAATAGACGCAAGCGAAAATGCAGCCTTCGCGTGTACAAACGTTACGCCCGACCGGTGCGAGAGGGACGGCAACGCTGGAAGAGGGCGAGAAACGCGAAGCCTCGCACGAGGAGGGCCTGGCAGATATTCTTTGCGTCCGTCAGTCTGCTAGCTGGCTCAAGGAGTGGTGAAGTCGCCGCGAGGCGTGACGCCTCATAGCTCGCATATTCACCGCGCGAGCCTATGCCGCGCCTCTACCGCAGACTGGCTGTCTCATAGCTGCTGACAATCGGAGCTACCCACTTCACGCGCGCGGCGAAGAGCCGTTACGGCCCTCCATCCTTGACGTTGCAGTGGGGGTACTGCGAGCGGGATCTCTTCGAGCAATGCTCTTGTTATGCGCCGCCCTCGGGTAGTGCCGGTGCAATGTTCTCTACGGCGAGACCCGAAACTGCGGCGGTCAGTTTGCCGGCAAGGTCCGCGCTCACAATGTTCAAAAGTTTGGCGCGGAGAACCGGTCTGCTGTCCGTGAACTCCGTAAGGTGCCGCAGGTCCCATTTGGCAAGACTTGCGCGACTCCGGGCCACGATGTCCACCGGGCTGGCTAGACCGCTGTAGGCGCTGCCGTCCCCGACCAGTTGACCGGGTCGAAGCGCCATCCTCGACTTGCCGCCGAGAATGGCCTCCATTTCCCCGGAAATGAGAACAATTGCATCGCACACTGGCTGGCCTTTTTTGAGGATGACTTCACCCGCCGAGCAGTCGACCCACCGGGCAAGGCTGGCCAGCTTCAGAAACTCTCGCTTGTCTACGGAGCTGAACGCGACGCGGTAGAGTTGTTCTTCTTTTTCACTGAGAATAACAGGTCGCCGCTCTAAAACCGTCGCAACGATGCGAACCGCATTGACGGCCATGAAAGCCAGGCTCCAAAAGATCGGCTGCCAGAGTGTTTCGGCCTGGAGGTAGTAATACGGCAATATGAGGCCCTCGCCGACCAACGCCAAAATGCGCAGTACGAGGACGTCTCGTGTTGAGAATGCGACAAGAAACACGATGTTCGAAACATTCACCCACCCATCGATTCCGAGAACCTGATTCTCTATAACCTCGTACATAAAAACTCCGCGACGCTTTCAGGTGCACGACCACAGCAAGGGACCGCCAGCGCGAATAACGGGAGGAGCACGGGCGCTGAGCCTGTGAGAGGTATCGGATCGATCGAGGGACTTCGGTCCTCGAACACCGCCTGCAGAATTTGCTGATTACATGTTGCGTGAGGCAGCTCGCCAAAGAAAACGGCGAATAGTAAAGGCCAACTTCGCGTAGAGATTCCATATGCAATTCTGTCGAAAAAATAAAGGAGTCGTAATCAACGGCGCCAAGCGGCAATGGCGGCCAGCTAGTCATCGACTTCGGGGACGCGTCGGCCGCCGTATGCTGGCGGCGGCGAAAAACAGCGAATTCAAAGCACCAAAGTTTAATGATTATCCGGCTTGATTCAGTACAAGCCTAAGATCGAACTTTACGATGCCAAAGTTCCGGGCCGTCTACGTGCTGGCGATCGCGATCTTTTGCGGTCTTGCTTTCGAGGGCCGGCCGGCGCTGGCGCTTCACGACCGACTACGGCGCCGCGCTCCATCGGTGGGCCAGCCGAGGTCCACTACGCGCCAGGCGAGGATTTGGAGAGCATCGACGTCGCCTTGATCGGCGAGGCCGTGAAGCAGGTCGAAGCGCAGACTTGTTACAATGACCGCCTCAGCGACGGGAAGCCCAATCCTTGTACCGTTTGAGGTTCTCTTCGTTCGGCGGATAAAGGCCCGGCAGCTTAGCTCCGTTCGAGACTTCATCCATGATCCAGGCCTCCGTACGCTCCTGTTCCGGAGCGACGCGGGCAACATCATCGACGAGCGCGGCTGGGATCAGCACCGCGCCGTCGTCGTCCACGACAACCACATCGTCGGGATAGACGCTCACGCCGCCACAGCCGATCGGCTCCTGCCAATTGACAAAGGTAAGGCTGGCCACCGAGGGGGGAGCCGCCGCGCCCGCACACCAAACGGCGAGGCTGGTCTTGAGAACGCCTGCCATGTCGCGCACGGCCCCGTCCGTAACAAGTCCAGCCACGCCGCGCTGCTTTATCCGTGCGCACAAGATGTCGCCGAAGATTCCTGCATCCGTGACGCCCATCGCGTCGGCGACCACGACGCAGCCAGGCGGCATCTCCTCGATCGCCGCTCTGGTCGAACGAGGAGAGGACCACGAAGCTGGAGTCGCAAGATCCTCACGCGCCGGAATGAAGCGTAAGGTAAATGCGCGCCCAACCGTGCGCGGTTGCCCAGAGCGAATCGGGCGCGTCCCTCTCATCCACACCCGGCGCAATCCGTGCTTGAGCAGAACCGTCGTGATGGTCGCCGTAGACACCGGTTTCAGCGCATCAATGATATCGGCTAACTCACTCATATTGCCTCCGGTTCTCAAAGCTAAGGCTCGTCAAGAGCACCAATGGGCTTCGGCGAGCACCTGTCAGACCGCCAAAAGCGACTCCTGCCGTGGGACTTACTCCAATGTGCAACGACTATCGATTGCTGACCAATGCGGCCGCGCTCTTCGAGGGGTTCTCCGAGACCCGAATCAAAATCCGCTTTTCGGAAGGCGCGCCCAACGTCGAGGCGCGCGAGGATATCAAGATCACAGATATGGCGCCGATCGTCCGTGCAAGTGACGATGGGGCGGAGACCGGCGACCTTGTGCAACGGCGCTGGAGTTGGCCCGGCCAGAACGGCAAGCCGGTTTACAATTTCCGCTCGGAGGGCCGCGAATTCGCCTCCGGCCGATGCCTGATCCCCGCCGATGGGTTTTACGAGTTCACCGATCCCGCCGATAAAAAGAAGAAGCGGAAGGACAAGTGGCTGTTCACCAAAACGGGCGAGCCCTGGTTTTGCATCGCCGGAATCTGGCGGACCGACAAGCAAGTCGGCGGGGCTTTCACGATGTTAACGATGCCTCCAGGCGCCGACATCGCGCCTTACCATGATCGGCAGATCGCCATTCTCGATCGGGCGGACTGGGCGGCCTGGCTCGATACGTCGGTTTCAGCGAAGGCGATCCTGAAGCCGCTCCCTGCGGGCAGCCTCGCCGTCGAACAGGTCGGCTAATTCCGTCGTTCGCGCGCCTTTGCGTAGGCGCACATGAGCAAAAGGATGAGCCAACCGGCGGCTCCGGCAGCTATGATCGTCACGACAGTATCCTCTTCAATTCGGTTGCGTGGTTCAGCGTGGGGGTAGTCGGTTCCGTCACATCCGCTCGGCGATCTTGAAGACCAGCCAGCCAAGTGCCGCGAATCCCACTCCCCAAAGAAGCATCACGGAAACCATCGCATTCCTCGCTTTTTACAGAATGATTGCGACCTTCCCGCGCGATAGCAAGTAACAAATTGTTAACGGCAAATCGGCGGTTGAAGATCATCGTCCTGTTCTCTCACAAGGTTGTAGACCTCTGGCCGGCGACGCGCCGTGACGCGGCTCACACTTCGTTAACCATGCGGAAGCCAAGCAGCCTTGGGCTCGGCGGTCGCGCGCGTTCGCGGTCAGGAATCGCGCGCGAGGTGGGGAAGGCAGGCCAAATAATGCGCAGAGGCGCTCCGTCCTAACGGAAGATTAACCTTGAGCCCCTAATGCGTTGATACCCATGGGGCCCCATGCTATCCCACGCTATCCCGTCAACCGACTGCGCCCCGGCGCCGTCGCCTAACGCCGCAGCGCGGCTGGGGCGGGCTTGCTCGCGCGCCGAAGGGCTGCCTGGTGGATCGATTTCTCTCGAATTTCACCCACCGCTTCGACGCCAAGGGGCGAATCTCGATCCCGGCCTCATTCCGTCAGGTGCTGGCGAAGGATGGATTCGCTGGCGTCTACGCCTATCCGTCGCTCGACGCGCCGGCGCTCGATTGCGGCGGCAACGCGCTGATCGCCGAGATCGACGCGCTGCTTCAGACGATGCCGCCCTATTCACAGGCTCGGGATGCTTTTGCCACCGCGCTTCTGGGCATGAGCGAGGTCTTGCGCCTCGATGCAGAGGGCCGGGTCTTTTTCGAGGGCCGACTCAAGACGGCCTTGGGGCTTGGCGACGAGGCGGTGTTCGTCGGGCAGGGACACAAGTTCCAGATCTGGGAGCCGACGCGCTTTCAGGCCCATCTCGAACAGGCGCGCGCCCGGGTCCGGCGCTTGCGCGCGGAGCGCGACGCGCAGGCGCCGCTGGAGACGCCCGGATGAGCCTGGCCGCGTCCTCGAAGCGGCCCCATGTTCCCGTCTTGCTGAAGGAGGCGATGGAGGCGCTCAATCCTCGCGCTGGCGGGCTCTACGTCGACGCCACGTTCGGCGCCGGGGGCTATGCCCGCGCGCTTCTTGACCGCGGCGCAAGAGTGATTGCGCTTGATCGCGACCCGTCGGCCGTTCGGGCCGGCGAAGCCCTTAAGGCTTCGTCCGGCGGCCGGCTTGAGCTTACGCAAGCGCGTTTTGGCGATCTTGACGAGGTCGCCAAGCGGCTTGGCCTCGACGCAGTCGACGGGGTCGCGCTCGACATCGGCGTTTCGTCGATGCAGCTCGACGAGGCGGCCCGCGGCTTTTCGCTGCGCTTTGACGCGCCCCTGGACATGCGCATGGAGGCGACCGGCCGTTCGGCCGCCGATATCCTGCGCGACGAGGACGAGGCGACGATCGCCGACATCCTGTTTCACTTCGGCGACGAGCGCGCCGCGCGGCGGATCGCGCGCGCGATCGTCGCCGACCGTGAGATGAAGCCGTTCACTTCGACGCTGGAGCTTGCCGGACTCATCGCCCGGGTCGCGCCGGCGCGGCGGGGCGAACTCACCCATCCCGCGACGCGCGCCTTCCAGGCGCTGCGCATCGCCGTCAACGACGAACTGGGCGAACTCGTGCGCGGACTTTGCGCGGCCGAACGACTCCTCAAACCCGGCGGTCGCCTGGCGGTGGTGATGTTCCACTCGCTCGAGGACCGGATCGTCAAGCAGTTCCTCGCCGACCGTTCAGGCCGCGGACGAGCGGCCTCGCGTCGGTTGCCCGGCGAGCCGGCCGAGGCCAAGCCGACATTCGAGGTTCCGCGGGGCCAGCCAATCGAGCCGAGCGAAGCAGAAACGCGCTCAAATCCGCGTTCGCGCTCGGCCAAACTGCGGTTCGCCGCGCGCACCGCCGCGCCGCCGCGGGGACGGGACGAAGGGATCGAGGCGCTGGCTCGACTGCCGGCGCGACGGGGGAGATAAGACCGATGTGGCGCATCCTGCACGCTTTCGCCATCGCCGCCCTGATCGGGTCCGCGGCTTACGTCTATGGCGTGAAGTACCGCACGATCTACGCCTCCGAGCAGCTGGTCAAAACGCACCATCTCATCGAGAAGGAGAAGGACGCGATCAATCTCCTGCGCGCCGAATATGCGCATCTCGCCCGGCCCGACCGGGTGCAGGCGCTCGCCGATTCCAAGCTTGGTTTGCAGCCGCTGGCGTTGAGTCAGATTGCGACCGTCAACGAATTGCCTGACGCCCAGCCCAAGACCGACTCGATCGGCCGTACGCTGGAATCGCTCGGGTTCACCGCCGACAATTCTACCCCGGCGATAACCGCCTCTGTCGCGACTCCCCCGGTGAGGTGAGAAATGGCCGAGATCCTGCCCGTGGCGACAGCGAGGCCCAAGGCTCGCGCGCGACGGCGCCTCAAGCTCATCGACGCCTTGGCCGACGCCGCAATCGTCTGGCTCAGGCGCTATCTGCCAAAGAATTTCGGCGTCGACCTGGAGCCGCCAGGCGCGCGCCCTCCGCTGCCAGCAGGCGCAAGAAAAGCGAAACTAAAGGCCTTCGCGCGCGAGCTTCTTTCGACCCGGCTCGACCGTTCGAGCGCGCGCGTCCGCACCTTGGCGCTTGGGCTATTCGTGGTCTATGCCGGGATCGGCATGAAGCTCCTCGCGCTCGGCCTCTCGCATGATCCGCCGCAGACGTTGAAAGCCGCGGCTGATGACGCGGTCTCCGGCGCGAGGCCCGATTTATTGGACCGGAATGGCGCCATCCTCGCCACCGACGTCAAGACCATGTCGGTGTTCGCCGAGCCGAACCGCATCATCGATGTGGACGAGGCGGTCGAACTGATCACCGCCGTGCTTCCCGACGTCGATGCGAAGCAGCTGCGCGAGCGGTTGGCTTCGAAAAAAGGCTTCATCTGGGTCAAGCGGCAGATCACGGCTAAGGAGCAGGCTGAAATCTTTCACCTGGGCCTGCCCGGCGTCGGCTTTCTCCCGGAGAACAAGCGCGTCTATCCCAACGGCCCGATTGGCGCGCACGTGATCGGGTTCGTTGACAAGGACAACGTCGGCATCGCCGGCATGGAGAAATATCTCGACGAACAGAGCCTGACCGATCCCCATGTCGCTGGGTTCACGGTCGATCCTGACAGCCTGAAGCCGGTTCGTCTGTCGCTCGATCTCAAGGCGACGCATGCGCTACGCGATGAACTGCTCGACGGGATGGAGCGCTTCCACGCCAAAGCCTCGGCGGGTATGGTCGTCGATGTCAACACCGGCGAAGTGCTGGCGCTCGAATCTCTGCCTGACTTCGATCCCAACGACCCGGGCGACGTGCGCGATCCGACCAAGATAAACCGCATCAGTGTCGGCGTCTACGAAATGGGCTCGACCTTCAAGGCGCTTTCGCTCGCGATGGCGCTCGAATCCGGCAAGGTCAATCTCGGCTCGCATGTGGACGCGCGCGACAGCTTGCGCTACGGGCGGTTTACGATTCACGATTTTCACGCCACTCATCGCGTCTTGACGGTGCCCGAAGTGTTCACCCATTCCTCGAACATCGGCGCCGCTCGCCTGGCGCTGATGGTTGGTGTTGAGGGTCATAAGGCCTTTTTGAGAAAGATGGGCCAGCTCGATCGGTTGCGCACCGAACTGCCGGAGAGCGCCGAGCCGTTGGTGCCCAAGCACTGGGCGCTTCTGAACACGATGACCATCGCCTTCGGACAGGGACTCAATGTTGCGCCCATTCAGGCGGTGATGGCGGTGTGTGCGCTGGCCAACGGCGGCGAGATGATGACGCCGACCTTTCTGCCCCGCAGCGAACAGGAGGCGGCGAAGGTCAGCCATCGCGTGATCAGCGAGCAGACTTCCGAGTCCATGCGCTACCTGATGCGCTCCAACGCGACGCACGGCTCCGCCAGTTTCGCCAACATTCCCGGCTATTACGTCGGCGGCAAGACCGGGACCGCCGACAAAATCATCCACGGACGCTATTCGGAGAACAAGGTTTTCACCACCTTCATGGCGATCACGCCGGCCGACAAGCCGAAGTACCTTTATCTGACGATCTACGACGATCCGCAGCCGGCGCCCGAAGACCATGGATTCCATACCGCCGCCTATAACGCCGGGCGCGTCGCCGGCGCGCTGATCCGCAGGGTCGAGCCGCTCGAGGGCGTGCCGCCCATGAAGGAGCCGCCAACTCAGCCGTTCCCCATCATCGCCCGACTGGGGTATGGAGCCGACGCCGATAAGACCGGTAAGGAGTGACTAAGGGCGATGAGACGGCTTGGCGACATCCTCGAGCTTAAGGACGCCGATTGCGCGCTCGCGTCGCGGGTGATTGCGGGGCTGGCGTTCGACAGCCGAAAGACGGCGCCGGGCGACATCTTCTTCGCGCTTGCCGGGGCTAAGGACGACGGTCTCAAGCACGTGGGCGAAGCGGTGGCTAAGGGCGCGGCCGCAATTGTCGCCGAGCAGTGGGCGAAGACCCCCAACGCCGCCTTCGTCAAGGTCGCCGACGCCCGCGCTGCGTTGGCGCACGCTGCTGCCCGCTTCTATCCCCGCCAGCCCGAAACCATTGTCGCGGTGACCGGCACCAGCGGAAAAACCTCGGTCGCCGCCTTTGTGCGCCAGATCTGGCAGGCGCTCGGTGAAGAGTCTGCTTCGATCGGAACGATCGGAGTGGTGTCGCGCCCGCTGACCGTATACGGATCCCTGACGACGCCTGACCCCATTGCGCTGCACCAGCTTCTCGATCGGCTCGCCGCGAGCGGCGTCACGCGCCTTGCGATCGAAGCCTCCTCGCACGGTCTCGACCAAAAGCGGCTTGACGGCGTGCGCCTCGCGGCGGGCGCGTTCACCAACCTGACGCGCGACCACATGGACTATCATCCGACGGTCGAGGAGTATCTGGCGGCCAAGCTCAGACTGTTCCACGATCTTTTGCCCGATGGCGCGCCGGCGGTCATCGACGCCGACAGCGCCATCGCTCCACGTGTCATCGCGGCGGCGCGAGCTCGTGGACTCGACGTCTTAACAGTCGGCGTGAGGGGCGAGACGATCCGCCTGAACTCGGCCGCGCGTGACGGACTGTCTTCAGTGCTCGATCTCCAGTTCGGCGATCGAAGCTCTCGCGTGAACTTTCCGCTGGTCGGCGACTTTCAGATCTCCAACGCGCTGGTCGCCGCCAGCCTTTGCATCGCCACCGGCAGCGAAGCCGACGCGGTGTTTGCGGCGCTGCAAGCATTGGAAGGGGCGCCGGGGCGCCTCGAACGGATCGGCGACGTCCGCGGCGCGACGGTCTTCGTCGACTACGCGCATAAGCCCGACGCGCTCGAGAAGGCGATTGCCGCGCTGCGGCCATTCGTGCGCGGGCGCCTCGTCCTGGTGTTCGGCTGCGGCGGCGCCCGCGACCCCGGCAAGCGGCCGATCATGGGCGAGATCGCTGCGCGCTGCGCGGACGTGGCGATCGTGACGGATGACAATCCTCGCTCCGAAAATCCAGCGTCGATCCGCGCCCAGATCCTGGCCGCTGCGCCTTCGGCGATCGAGATCGGCGACCGGGCGGCTGCCATTCGCGCTGGGATCGCTATGCTCGCCGACGGTGGTGCGCTGCTGATCGCCGGCAAGGGTCACGAAACCGGGCAGATCGTCGGCGACAAGACGCTGCCGTTCTCCGACGCCGACGAGGCGCGGGCCGCGCTCAAGGAGGCGCGATGATTGCGGTGTGGAGCGAGGCCGAACTCATCGCGGCGTTCCGCGCCGCCCCAAGCGCGCCGCTGAGCTCGGCTGTCGGCGGAATTTCCATCGACAGCCGGACGCTCGAGCCTGGCGACCTTTTCTTCGCAATCCGGGGCGATGCGCATGACGGTCACGATCACGTCGCTCGCGCCTTCGAAGCCGGGGCCGCGGCGGCTGTGGTGTCGCGCGAGCGCGCGCCGCAACTCGCCGCACTGGGCGCGGCGTTCGCGGTCGAGGACACCCTGAACGCAATGGAGCGGCTGGGCGCCGCCGCTCGCGCGCGTTCGACGGCGAAGATCGTCGCGGTGACCGGTTCGGTCGGCAAGACGACCGTCAAGGAGATGCTGCGCGCGATGCTGATGGCCTGTGGTGCCACGCACGCCTCGGCGGCTTCCTACAATAACCACTGGGGGGTGCCGTTGACGCTCGCGCGAATGCCGGCCAACGCCCGCTTCGGCGTGTTCGAGATGGGCATGAATCACGCGGGTGAAATCGTGCCGCTCACGCGCATGACGCGGCCGCACGTCGCCCTCGTGACGACGATCGCCCCCGTCCACATCGAGCATCTCGGGTCGATCGAAGCCATCGCCGACGCGAAGGCTGAGATCTTCTTTGGCCTCGAGCCTCAGGGAACGGCGGTCTTGAATCGCGACGCTCCGCAGTTCGAGCGGCTGAAGAAAGCAGCCGCAGCACGCGGCGCGCGGGTCCTGAGTTTCGGCCGCGGCGTTGATTGCGACGCCCGGCTCATCGATGTCGAGGCGATCGAAGGCGGCTCGCGCGTGAGGGCGCGCGTTCTCGGGCGCGAATTGGCGTTCGCGCTTGGCGCGCCCGGCGTGCATATGGCGGAGAACGCGCTCAGCGCGCTGTTGGCGGCGGAAGCGCTTGGCGCTGACCTTGAACCCTGCGCCGCCGCGCTTCGGCGGTTCTCGCCACAGAAGGGCAGGGGCGAGCGCTTCTCGGTGCCGACGCCGGACGGTGCGGCGACCATTATTGACGAAAGCTACAACGCCAATCCCGCCTCAATGCGTGCGGCGTTGGCCCTGCTCGCTGCGACGAAGCCCGGACCGAAGGGGCGCCGCATCGCGGTCATCGGCGATATGCTTGAGCTGGGGCCGAAGGCGGCGGCGATGCACGCCGAACTCGCCCCCGACCTCAGCGCCAACAACGTGGATCTATTGTTCGGCGCGGGCCCGCTTACCCGCGCGCTGTTCGAGGCGGCGCCGGCGTCCATGCGGGCCGCTTGGACCGAACGGTCGAGCGACTTGACGGACGAAGTCGCCCGGACCTTACGCGGCGGCGACATCGCGATGGTCAAGGGCTCCAACGGCAGCCGGATGGGTCCGCTCGTCGCGGCGCTGCGCGATCGCTTCGCTCATGGGCCGGGAGGCTAGGACATGCTGACCTGGCTGGCCGAGCTTCCAGGCGTTTTCCACCTGTTCCGTTACCTCACTTTCCGCACGCTCGGCGCGGCGGGAACCGGGCTTTTTCTCGTCTTCTTCTTCGGTCCGACGATCATCTCTGCGTTGCGTCTGAAACAGGGCAAGGGCCAGCCGATCCGCCTCGACGGACCGGCCTCGCATCTTCTCAGCAAAAAGGGCACGCCGACCATGGGCGGCCTCATGATCCTGTTCGGACTCTTTGTCTCGGCTTTGCTGTGGGCCAATCTCGAAAGCCCGTATGTGTGGATCGTGCTGTTCGTCACCGCGGGCTTCGCGGTGATCGGCTTCTACGACGACTATCTGAAAGTGACGAAGCAGTCGGATCGCGGCTTCTCGGGTCGCTCCCGTCTTTTCGGCGAATATGTCATCGCTGCGCTCGCCTGCTATGCACTGATGCGAGTCGGCGCTAACGGCGCGACCGCGCTGGCGGTGCCGTTCGTGAGCGGCTTCGTGTTCGATTTTGGCTGGGCGTTCCTGCTGTTTGGCCCGTTCGTCATTGTTGCTTTCGGCAATGCGGTCAATCTGACCGACGGGCTTGACGGACTCGCGATCGTGCCGGTGATGATCGCCGCCGCGACGCTCGGGCTGATCGCCTACATCGCCGGCAATGTGCTGTACTCGCACTATCTTCTGATCAATCACGTGCCGTTCGCCGGCGACCTCATGGTGGTCTGCGGGGCGCTGATTGGCGCAGGCGTGGGGTTCCTGTGGTTCAACGCTCCCCCGGCGCAGATCTTCATGGGCGACACCGGATCGCTGGCGCTGGGCGGCCTGCTCGGCGCGACGGCGGTGGCCGTCAAGCATGAGATCGTGCTGGCCGTGATCGGCGGGTTGTTCGTGATGGAGGCGGCGTCGGTCGTCGTGCAGGTGGTGTCGTTCAAGCTCACCGGCAGGCGAGTGTTCC
>Ga0209006_10003546_pt1 | contig 14182 bp, 14 predicted proteins | sample JacPin_JW_Ref_O2_FD_188567 | JGI IMG/M metagenome (GOLD analysis project Ga0209006, IMG submission 188567) | Forest soil microbial communities from Algoma, Ontario, Canada - Jack Pine, Ontario site 1_JW_Ref_O2 (SPAdes) (version 2) | ecosystem: Environmental > Terrestrial > Soil > Boreal... | reverse complement strand
CCGTATAATCTTCGAGATACCCATCTATCCATCCATCCATTTCTCTATGCCATAGCACCGCTCTCCCCGACAAGATCTTGACTGAAAAAATTTTCTTCCCCGGCCTCCCCGGCATCACTCCAACGGTACATTCTTAATCCTACTTTTCACAGCGAGACGCTAATCACAGTAGCAGTCTGAAAAAAGCTGTTCCTTTACTCATCAGATCATCATTCCAACAGTTGGTAGTTGGTCGCAGCGATTTAATCTCTTCCGTACGTACTGAATCCCTCCACCTGCTGCCAACAGTACTTACTCCCAATCCTCTCCCTTCCGGCACAGATGCTAATATGGTGACCGTGGTGGTTACTCAGGTGAATCAGAGACTGCTGTGATCGGTTCCCACAGCTCGATCCCTCCTGCTCTGCCTGCATTGCCGATAACATGGATGACAGGCTTTTCCTGCATCACTGCTCACACGGAACCACAGGCTCTTTCGCTCCACTGCTTCCAATCGCGTATATAATAGTAGGTTTTGATCACCCAGCAAGGAGGCAAACATGATGAAGGCAAGGGCAGTGGTGGGTCCTCGCAATGATTTCGTTCGTAAATCAGTTGAGAAGGTAGGTGGTCGTAGCGATTTCTTGGTATCCTGGAAAATTTCTTGCTCCCATCACTGGAACCCGCTGCCAGCGGTAAGTCCTTACTATACTCTTCATAGCTATTCCCTTCCTGTACAGATGCTAACATCAGCTAAGCGATTTCTCATGCTCTGCTCCCTACTTTGCTGCAATGGTGCGTTCCTGCTAATGGCGTCACATCATTACATCGTCACAGCGACAACCGTAGAGACTCCCAAAGACTCCCAAGCCTCGCGGCGACGATCACTTTCATGTTCGTGGACATAAGCACAGTTTTCTTCTATCCCTGACTCCTTTCCAGCACAGATACTAATATTATCACCCTCCTAGGGCTTTCTGTATCGCAGCTCTGCTTCCTAGCGATAATGAATTTTCACAGCTCCTGCCTTCCTATACCGATACTGATCAACGGGCTTTCCAGACCTCAACCATCATTTGCCTGCTCTCATACCGATTATAGCCTCCCCTTCCCATAGATACCAACACGGCGACAGCCTCATCGACCAGTCAACACATGTTTCTCAGACTTACCGCACTCGCCATGACAGGTTTTCACCGCTATGATACAGCTTTCCCATCACAGCAGCAGCAGGACAATAGACAGTTTCGCAGACAAGGGGCCAGGGCGGCCAGGCTGTCGCCAAGGTGGTGGGCAAGAAGCACTCTAGGCTCAAACTCTCTCAAGTCTTATTAATTATTAACGCTATCCATCTCATCAGCTTTCAATGTTTCTGGGTTGCTGTAACAACCAAGGTCTCGAGAAGAGCACAAAATGAAGAGGGTGAGGGGATTACTGCGATGGTTCTTTAGCTGTCAGAAGGAAAGTGTATTGAAGCCTGCAAGGCCTACGCTCATGGCCCTGAATTATCTATATACATCATATGGCACAGTGGCCTAAAGGCGAACCTCCGATATGCCCGCAATCCTTGCAATCCTTGTAACGTGGCGTTACAGTTGCAACTTGCTGCCTCATGCCGCAGCAATGATCAAGCTACCATCTTCCTTATGAGGTGCAGGGCCGAATAACCTATGGCAACATAATAGCATGTACTCTGTATGACGGCAGTCAACTAGAAACCAAAGATGGGCATGGCATCACGCGAATGGAGACCATCAAACCAATCTGCATTCTCTAGGCTCCACTAAGTACGTGGGAATTCTAACAAGCAAGGGGAATTCATTCATACAAAGTGATGCTTCGTTTACGGACAATACAAGCACAGTGAAGCCGGTCAGTGGTCTAATTGGATAATGGCAACCGAGGCGAAGCCCAATGTGCTGCCGCAAGTTGCTAAATGCCTCAATATATTAGCCGGCTGATTCGAGAATTAGTTTGTTTGTTTTATGGATCATTCCGTTATTCTCAATTTCTTTGTACTATGGATATTTCCTTTGCTCTGGAACATTCTTTCTATGACCACTACACTAATAATTTGCCCGCTTAGGATTCATAGACAATCCCCCACGTAAATAGACTGGACAATCAATCAATGAAGACACACAATCAAATCAAGTACATACATTCGTTACCATTTAGACAAAAACTACCTTACGATACTTTCAATGGATCATTGCAAGTACTGTTTTTTTGCTTACAGCAACAGCAACAGAAGCAGCTGGTGGAAAGAGAACAAGGATAGCGACTGATGCAGGGAGAAAAGGGACAGCGGCAGCAACAGATACAGTGGGAAAGAGAACAAGGATAAAAGGAACTGCAACTGTCAGCTCAGACAGTTCCACTGTGGGCTTAGCGCATCGTTTTGCCCACTCTCGCAGAGGGTCTGAGGTCCTTGTGCAGGGCCTTGTTAGTAAACGCGGATTTTTCAACGATTTTTCAAGGAAAAAAATGTTCATAAAGCTGAATTATCATCACCTTACATCTAGTAGTCACCAGATAAAGATCGATTATAGAGAGAATATTGAATTTTCGAGTTATGTTATTTCTTATATTATCAAATCCATATTGCGGGCTGAAATTATCGGCGAGCGGCCATATCGCGAGTCCAAATTTGTCAAGTTTAAGCAAGGAGCAGCTACACGCCCATGTCTCTACCACTACAGCCGCAGTCACCACCAAACTTCGCGTGGAGGCTGTACTCATACTCCTCATCCTTAGAGTCCACGTCTGGAACAAAAGCTACTCGCCGTAAGAAGGCCAACGATAGGCTAAAGCCCTCTACCACCTCATTACCACGGCGGGGGAGTCCTGAATAATGTAGATAACAACCTAGAAGCTAGAAGGAGCCGAAAACCTGCTGTCGCTTGACGTGCAAACACTCTCAAGAAAATAATACGGCCCGCCTCTTGTTCATTTCTCGCATAGCAGTCGTGGCTTCCGATTCATCCCTCCGATCTCGCCGAGCCCGTAACAATGACAACATTACAGCCCACACCGGAGATCATTCCTGTAACTGGGCTAGGGGAGGCTGCCTGGCTGGGCAGCTTCGAGGTTTAGCTGCTCGACAGAAGGAAATGGCATGCTCGTCCGCCTGACTCCCGTCGGGATTTCCAAGTCTCCGAAAGTACACTATGATGAAAAGAAGTTATTAATGATGTAACTAATGGACTTGAGAGACGCGATGAAGATGATGGGAAATTAGAGATACTCAGACTGGTAGTTGGTGGCAACATGGCGATGGCGTCATTAGATACAGCACGTGTAGGTGAAGTTGATATGGGCGATGAACTAGAGGGCCATGAAGTTCTAGAATCTACCCTATCGTGACCGGAGCTTGTCGGAGATCTGAACTAGGGTGTGGCATATCTAAAATCAGATCAATTATAGGTTATTAGATAGAATGCAAGCAAATGGACATTTGTCTGAAAGAATATATGGAAGTAGAATTATTGATGAAAGGGCACAAGGCGGCCCCTAAACACCAGAGATAGCGGTGAATATGGGCAGAATTAAGTTACAGGAAAGCTTATAAAGGTTCATAATTGTAGAAGCCTTAAATTATCAGCTGAAAGCTACATGTATGTAGAAGAAGCCAAAAAAACCCCCCAAGCTTACATAGACTCCGATTGGACTGTTATCCTGAGAAACTACTATCCCTGAAACTGGCTGCAGTGGCATGCACTATGCAGGGATGTCTAGCCGCACTAAGTGGGGGTCTTCTCGACCAACCAAAATTGTCGGAACTTTGCATGGTGAGGCCAAGCATTCCCTTTCCATGGTACATCCTTAAAGTTTCGGCAATTTTGGTTGGTGGAGAAGACCCCACTTAGTGCAGCCAGACATCCCTGCATAGTGCAGCCAGTTTCAGCATATGAAGAGAGTTTCTGACCTGACATTAACTAGTGCAAGCTGTGAGAAAGCCTGTGTTCAAGAACTTAGGGGCTGTATGGAGCAGCAGAAATCAGTGGAGGTGAGCAGAATGGAAGTCATGAGAACTATGATAGGAAGAGAGCGCCAAAGAGTTGGGGGGTCCGAGTCCGGTGTGTGGGGGGGTGGGTCCGGACTCAGACCAACCAAGGATACCGGCGTCTTGGACTAGATTGGCCAAAGAGCGTAAATTAAGGCAGTGGAAACAAAAGCGGTTCCCCTTCCCCGCAAGTAAATATTGGAAAGGGCCAATAATAGGCCGACGCTAGTCTAGGTAACCCAGCCAAGGCTGACGCCACTTTTATAAATAACGTAGTTACAGTTCAAGCCACGCAAAAAATTTATAAGTGGCGTCGGCTTATTATTGGCCCTTTCCATAAAAGTTCCCCATATTATTTACCCGCGTAACGCGTTTGCGTAAATGCTAACTTGACTAGGTTTAAAACCATTCCGTACCTCATCAAGTTCATGAAGGGCCCCTTTCCACCAATCTACTGCAACTAGAGTTACGACCGATTGTTGAACAAGATTGCCTTTCCACCTATCTTTCAATTGTTTTTCCTGAATTAAAATGCAGGAAACTTACAATTAGGATACTCCTCAGGCAACACATGAGGGTAATGATTTTTTTAAATATGTAGATAGAAAGAGGAGGATCCTAATTAAGTATAAGTTTCCGAGATTTTATTCAGGAAGAATAATTGAAAGGCAGTGGAAATGAGAGCCTTCCAGGAACGATATTTTTTTTATGGGGAGGGAATAGTTAGCGACAACGCTAGCCAATCAAGGTCATACATGTACCATTGTACTAGCAACAAGGGTTGAGCTGCTAACCAAAACTGCAATGGTTGAGTTGAGTAGTCAGGCCCGCACCACAGAAAATAGACCAATCAGAGCTGATGAAGGCACAAATATAAGAGCTGCACCTTCCGAACATTTACTCTAGACCTGAATTGTCCTAGTCATCTGCAGGGTGGACAGTAGTTAAACTGTAGCGAATTTTGGTTGACTCGCACTCTTGAATCTCTTCTCTCGTATTTTCGGGAGGTTATGGATCTCGCATCGGTTTGCATCGAAAGACACATCCAGGTACCGAACATGACTTTTCCTTCTCCTCTCCGTGATTGAATAGGCCGATCCCCTTGGCTCGATCGCGATGCAGACGGTCTCGCCAACAACCTTCCCCGTCTTACCAGACCAGTTCGTACCCTTCCTCCGTCAGCGACGTCCCTCCGGAACCCCCGATATCGACCGGTGAACACACTTCCCATCCTTACTTCCAGAAGGGAAGCCTGGTTGCGATATCTGCTGCTACACATCGAGATTGAACACATGGAGACTCCGGGACTGGTGAAGGGACGCTGACGGCGGAATTGCGAACTGAGCATCGGAGGTCCTCCGCGTGACCTCTTTTCATTCGAGCACATGAGGGGGGTGAACTTTTTTTTTCCCGTCGTCTAAACTTCTGCATCTGTTTTGGGGTTTCATATTTTATCTCTTAAATTACCGATCATTATGGGTGGTTTGCATCTCAGCACAACCCCGCAGCTTCAACGGGTGAGTGGATTCTGTCTATATTTCTTTTGCATCTGGATTCGGCGTTTAACTGGGACTCAGACCGTGGCGGATCACAGCATTTTATCGGTAGGGCATCTATTCCTTTCTCATCATGGGCGTCTGGGTTAGGGCTTCATCACGGCCCTTATTATGTACTTTTAATAAGCGAAGCCGGACGTGGGTTTGTCCTAGACTTGGAAGGATACATCATCTACTTTGCATGGGAATTATCTAGAATTACCCGGTCAGATCATTTCTAATCGAGAAAACATAGGCTTTCTCGATACTCTGCTTCCCATGGCTGTGGTAAGTTTTTAAAACTACTCCCTTCTTGCATGGATACTACTGTGATGACTCCGAGGAGTCAAGGTTGGTGGTAAGTTCTCGCAGCGATTTCTTTCTTAGACGGTCTAGGGCTCTGAAATGGCTGTATTCATATCCTCCTTATTTATATTCGCCTTATTCATATACTCTTGCGAATATGGATAAAATGAATATTATTCATGTCAAAAAAGTCAATATTAATTTATTCATTTAAGATTCATTTTGGAGTCCCACTAAGTTAGACCAATGCTAATATACACAGGGTTCTTCACGATGCCAGCATGGCGAGGATCCGAAGCCACCTCCTAGCACAGATGCCAACATTGTGCAGGATTATCGTTCCCAATATTATGCTAACTTGGTTCGGTACAGTTTGCTTAGAGCTAGAGCTCTAAGTGCCGAAACACCGTATTTCTCGACGAAAGCGTACAGCCGAGCGTGGATATAATCCTCCTCCGCCATCTTGTTTGGCGTAACCCCACATTCCATCAAGCCTTTCGTTAGGCAGTGTCTGTTCACCTTCATTATCGGATCAAGCAGCAGTTAGTGTAACTTATGCAAGTCCACTGCAGGCCGGTCCGCCGTTCTCGATGGATCCATGAAGGAGGCGCAGATTTTCTTGCTCAAATTTGTTTTAGCGGTCGGGTACGTGATTGTCTTGTGGTCCATGTCAAGTTCGGAGCTCTACACTCTAATAGTACCTCGTCCAGCTTTGGTTCATGGAACCATTTCAACAGTTCCAGCGTTGTCTGCTGTTATGTTCCACGTAGACTGGGAGGTTTTTGGTCATCTTCGTCGCGAGCCTTAGCCGATCTGAAGGCAGCCGGCTCATCGGCCGGTTTCTTTCCCCTTTAAGATGGGGACTTCTGAAGAAAGTTCGAGTCTTGAGTCCAAGACTAAAACTGAGTGCATAAGACTGAGAGCAACCAAACGTCGGAGACTTACCAACTGTAATAGTTTTAACTGCTTGACGAGAGAGCCTCGAGCAATCACAGGATATACCTCACCACCGTAGAAATCTGCAAGAGCTGCTCGTCCACATTTCAACAGTTCCGAGGTCTCTGTTTTTCCGCAGACAGCACATGCGGTAGTAGTCTCAGTGGTTGTTTCCATTATTACTGTTCGATATTTGAGAGTGTAGGTAGGTAGAAACCGATGATAAGTTGCGAAAGCGAAATGCGTCATGTGTGGCTTTTTCGACAACAGCGACGACAGGCCGAGCGAGATTCTTACCAGAGACGATAATAGTCGTCCTCGTACAGGGACCTCAGGCTCGATCTCCTCTCCCAGCATTTCAGCCAATAATCCAATCCGCACAGCTATCCTGGACGCACAGGAAAAGCCGATGGCCTAGGTTGGTAATGTCGAAAGGAATCAACAGAAGGAGCTGCCCGTTGTGGGAGTGCAGAAAGAGAGCACGCTACTTGACTTCATCCCGTCAAACCGCCATCGTGTTTTCTTGCTGGGTAGTCGTCGCTGTGACATGTGCCTATATGGGAAGCGAAGGTGTGAGAGAGCCTGTGGGCTCCGTTGTCACTGTGAAAGTCGCAATGGGAAGCGGGGGAGTGAGAGCCTGTCATCCATATGCAGGCCGAGGAGGGATGGAGCTGAGAGTTGGAATCGGTGAAAAGCATAGGATCAGGAGCAAGAACCTATCATTTGCATAGGCGCAGAGAGGTGGAGGTATTGATTAGGCTGACAGCATGTTATAAAAGGGTTGAGGAAGAGATTTTCAGGCCTGCCAGTGGTGGGGGCCGATAGAATACTGTCCGATGGTGGAAGAGGACATCGAGGCTCCAAGCCAGTATATGTATTTGTCAAATATCATTATGTGGATTCAATCCATCAGTAGCCTGTAGGTATGGGAGACTGGGTATGGAAGATTGGGTGGGTTTGGCTATATGAAGTATGTAGAGATTCGCACTCCGGATACCTTGAGGACTTGATCAAATTTTGTGAAATCGACCATATCTCATCCAATATACGGAATATATGAATAAGAGTATTATTATTTGAATCAGCTCACTTTACTCTTTCTAATGAACCTATATTTTCCATGTTTAGATCAAAATTCGTGGATAATGTGACAATGTCCGAATATATACTCAGATTTGTAGAGGTTTAGAATATATTTTTTATGCAAATATATGTCAATATCCTAAATTAAACACAAAACTATTACCAACCCCACAGATTTGAGTATATCTAACTGTAACCGGGTTTGTTTTAAAGCTCTATTCAAGCTGGTGCTTATTATGTTCTTATTTTTCAATTATACATAGTATTCGTTGGGTTTTACCGTATATATCGCTTGATGCAACTAAAGCATCAACGATTCAACAGTAGTATATAACTCATACACAACACATGACAGAGACAGTCTATGTATCTCAACTTGGACATATGATATACCTAGGTAGACAACTTTTCTATAATATTAAATTGGTTTCCTATTCATTCCTCTAGCATCAAACCCTTTTGTTTTTTTTCGCTGTTAGTAATCCATGATACAATCGAAGCTATGTAGTGCTGCGATGCCATCCGTTTTCTCATGTGAAGCATAGCATGCTAGAGGGCAACAAACCGCGGCTGAGTCCCTGGCTAGTCTCACGGAGACTTCTGATGGGATAGAGATTGGGATAGAGTAGGAGTGATGGCCGCGACCTCATACAAATCCTTTAGTTAACTAAATTGGGATACTAGAGCCTCGGTAGCAGACGATTGGGACTACGAGGACATGGTGGAGTTGTCAGATACCGAGAATGCTGAGTCGCTGACAGTAGTGATGAATCAGATAGCGGTGATGACTGATGTCACTGATCATGGATTATAAAATGTGACCTGAAATGTCAAATTATCAGTCTAGCTAGGTCAAACTATGTATATAATATACTCGATCTGCAAATAAAACATCCCTTTCACTTGGCCTGGATCTTATCGTTCTAACTTTTACTACTTGGCGCTGTCTCCCCGGCGAGTCCACAAGCCTAACTTAGCCTTAAGTTATAGCTTTGGAGCCCTGATCTAGCTGAGCTCATGAGTACGAGTGCTGAAAGGTTTTCAGGCCCATACTCATGACTCTCGAGTGCGAGCCGAGTCTGATACTCGGCTCATCCCCAGCAACCATTCAGTTGAATACGGCCTATTGTGTTAATACGTACTGTAATAATTGGCAACATACTTCCGCCGATAATTATGAAATGAAAGTATAATAATTGGGGCCAAGTTGTATAGAGGTTTTATAAAACAATATCAATAAGAACAATATCTATTTAGTGTTTATGAAGTTAGCCTTGAAAAATCTCGTTAATCGTCCACCTTCAGTGGGAGGTAGCAGTCATCTCGAATTATTGCAGTTTAGTGATGTTATTTTGTCTATTGCTGTGATGTCTCAGGAGGAATCGGGGAGGGGAGAGTATGATGACAAAGGGGTATGTAACTAGTAGCTCTGCAGTCCTCTTCACAAAGTCGTAAATTTGAGAAACTTACTGTAGTAAACTGTTTTGCCACGGAGAGCGCGAGATATTTCCCTCATGTTTGAGGCATAGTTCGCTTGTTCTGATGATGCCGAACTTCATTCAACAATGGCTTTGGCCACTTCGTCCTCAAAAAGTGTCATAGCGGATTCCATCATCTGTCTGAATTCCGTTACACGAATATCAATGGGGACCTCATCGTTACGAATCTTAGATATTGAATCATCCATCTCACAATCGGATTCAGCGGAGCCAGTTTCGGATTCGGTATCTAATTCCCCAAGTCTTCCTTCACTCCCGTATTTAACATATAAGGATACACCGGCTGTAGAAACAATCAATTATCCCTCCAGAAAAGACAACTCGTTTGCCGACGGACATTTTTGAAAAAGCTTGGATCGGCTGACTCAAAAGACACAATATCCTTGCAAGGTGACTGGCAAACATTCTTAGTTGAATGTGTAACTCGCTTTCCTCTTGATCTCAAAGAATAGAATTAGTGGCTTATCAATCAGATTAAGAAGAGTCAATCTCGAAGCACATACCGATTTGTTCCAGTCATGAAGCATCGATCTTCCCAATCCTCTCAATCTAAACGACTATAACGTTTGCAAGTTTTATTAACTTCAGATAAAAATTTTCTCAGGTGTAGAACGGCCTGTCATTGCTGTCAACATCCATCATCATAAAGTGAGGTGTCTGGTGAAAATGCGATAAGCCAAAGGAACATGTTAGAAAACTATATGAAAACGGAATACTGGGTAAAGTGAAGGCGAGGCAAGCTAAAGGAACCCATCAGAATGGAGCATGAAGTTGAGAAACATTTTAAGCCGCTGTGAGGCAATCCAATGCAACCTTTGGTGGGGTGAGAAATAAGTAGCAATAGCATTTTATGACCGTGAAGACATCAACGTTCCATGAACAGGAGGACCTCAAAGGTTTACTATCTCTCAGGCGCAGAAGCTGTGAAATTTCAAGAATGAAAAATATATGATGACGGCCAATAGCTATTTTCCGCGGTCGTACTAAAATTTGCGGAGGGTTGAGCAGCTCTTTCATGGTCGCAAAAATAAAGGGGGGCTTTTTTGCAGAGAAGGAAGGGGTAGTTTGAAAGAGAAGGGGGGGTTTTTGCAGGAGGCCTTCTTTGCAAAAGAATGAGGGGGTTTTCATAATAAAAGGGAGATTGAGGCATAGTTCGCTTGTTCTGACGATGCCGAACCCCTCAGAGGAAAGGAAGAGATGGTGGTCAAAACCTCATCATGTGTACATATGTAGAATATGATAGGAAGAGAAAACATAGGTAGGTAGAGTACCATGCAGAGAATTGATAAGAAAGCCGGAGTTAGCAATCAGGAGTAAGAGCCCACCGTTGGCAGTGGAAAAACATATGGAGGGATTGAGCATTGGAAGCAGGGAAGTTGTGGTGAGTGAGGAGTTGGAGTGAGGAAGGTAAGGGAATTATTTTTTTCCGGACCTTTTCTTGGCAGCCGTTCTTGTCCATCTATCGCCTCTGCTGGCACAGGTCTTGCTCATATGTTGTTATAATAGTAATAAAACTCCTCTCTGGACTCCTGCTTTTAATTTCACTTTTACAACTTCTTATTCATTTTAACTACACAGTCTAGTATGGCCCTCGGGTAGGTGGCCCTAAATCCCAGGGCCTAACAATTGACCACTCCTATGCGACTCATGATTATACAGTGCCCAGGATCGTGACAAGGAGTGCTATGGGCAGTGAGGTTATGATCATGGCATCGAATCATCTCTCTCCCGCATCGTTGAGCCCATAGGATGCCTGACACTCCTCAACATCGCCAATGTCAGTCTTTTCGATATTGACCAAGAAGAGAGAAAAGTCGGTTTTTTTGCGTGCTTTCCAGGCTTCCGAGACCTTTGGCCAAACCTTTTAACCGAGAGAAACTAAACGCTGCAGAGGTGTATTTATGGTCCAGTATGTAGAGCAATGCTCTCGGGCAGCCATTAACAAGATCAATAGGGAGCCATTCTACAAGCTCATCCTCGGATGGATAGACTTCCTGGCGAAGAGCTGCCCATGATTGAAGCAAAGAAATGAGCTTTGCGGAGGTATTATCCAGTGACGTGGCCGATAGACGATGAATAAGATTACTCTCGAACTGTAACAATGGAATCAACTGTGACTACCGCATGTTCTGTCTGTTCAAAAACAGAGGCTGAGCTGTCCAAATGTGGATGGTGCAGCTCCGCGTTTATTGTACATGTAGTAAGTTATTGAAATTCAATTCACAGTGTGATGATGATTGTGAAGAGGACTAAGTCTCTTTTCATACAGGCACGAAATGCACTGGTCGACACACAAGGCTGAGTGGCGGCGAGAATTACCTACTTAAAGTTGACCTGCACCCGAGTTCATCAAAAACCCTAGGATTACTCGGACCCTCTTTTGCTCGGCCACTGCCTTCGCGGTGTTCCACGAAGCGCTCTGTCGCTTTCGGATGGGCGACTGCGACGTTTTTGGCCGGAGTGATGCGACAGGCCATGGGAATGCTGGATTCTCGGGGCGAGGACCTCTCTTTAAAATTACTGATTCTGATTTGGACATCGTTGGTGATTTCGATTTTGGGATGCCAACGCCTCCCAATCTGGATAGCTCTAAAATCAAGGCTCTAGATGATCCGAAGACGAGTACTATAGTCTACAATTATGATTTTGGTGACGGCTGGGAACACATTTTCACTGCGTGCCAAAATGGCGGTTCCATTCGAAGAGTGCGTTATTAGCAACCCCCCTGCATAGAGCTCCGAGGCTAATATGGATCAAGTATTTTACTCAGCGGACTGTTTGCCATACGATCAGAGCGTTCAAATCCACTGTGCTGCCATTGCCAGCTGTCGACGTCCTCATGAATGGATGTATGAAGGAGGCACAGAAACGTTCTGCTAACTCTGGAAGACTTCATTCAATTCTTATCGCGGAGATTATCAACGCAGGCACAACTGGAACTCACACACTTGACAAACCCGAGGAAGCGGGTTCAGAATCTATCCAATCCTCAAACCAATTATCAATTCCATTATCGAACCAATCCTCGAATCCGTCATTAGACCGAAGTATCGAATCGTTTCAAGACTGGGGGGACTGGGGACTCAAGCAAAAATTATACACCAGGTCCACATGCCTTCTTTGAAACCAGTTATCGACGTCGTGTCCTCAAAGATATAAAGTCATTTGAAGTTAGACAAAGTCAGCGTTGGTGAAGTGGGACTCCTGGTCGCCGACATTCAAGCAGACCTTCCGAAGCATGTTCAGCTTTGGAAGGAATTTTTTATTCAATTTTCTTGGATTATCAGATCCCTGTTAATTCAGACTGTGAACCAGAACTTTCCAGATGCCTCGCTGCTGTTGATAAGTTAATCTTTTAGCACGAGGCCACCTCGGGTTACCGACGCATTTTTACCTATAATATTGTCCATTCTCCATTGACCACGTCAGTAGGGAATCTCCCTCAGGCTCATTTCTTTGCTTCAATTGCTCCTACTTTTCTATCATACTCTTCTGTCAATTCTCGTAATGCCTCCTCGCTGGACCTGTGCTGGAGAAGCTCGGAGTTGTGATTCCTTAACAGTTTTTTGAAAGAAGCAAAGATGGTGAGGAATGGGCAGTACCGCCGAAGAGTGGTGAGGGGATGGGTTATCCAGCAAATGGTCATATTATATTGAATCCAGAATCTCAAATCCAAACTAAAAGGCTGAGTTATTGGATGAGCGTGTAATAATTAATTAAGGATGGAAGTTGGCACATACATAGCCTGATGGACACTCAACAAACAAGGCATCCGCTGGTTGGCATATTAGCGATAATGTTATTAAACGTCTCCAGTTACTTTTTTAAGCTTTCCGATGCTGTTATGGTGGGTGTTCTTCGAATTAGTCACTCTCATTTTTGATGGCCTTCATATGGACTGTAATAAACAAGGCATCTGCCGGTCGAAAATTGGCACATTGGCTATTCCAACGTCTCTAGTTACGTTGCGATTTCCATCCGATTCTTGCGTTGTGCTCTTACGGGAGCAAGGACTGGAAGCCTGAATCGGAAAGCATAAAATATTAACTTCATTTTTTATGATGCCCAACCTCACTAAAATATAGCTGGTATATTCCATCATAGTAGTGTATACGAGCCTCTGATGTTCAAACACTATAGGTTGTAGTAGTAACCGGCTGCAGCATGCGCACTGCGCATTCAAAAGGAATCAAGAAATGGATATTTGCCTGTATTGAGAGCAGTGAAATCATCTATCTACGATGCTACAGATCATACCAGGTACTTACTAATTATTATCATGATAGTAGTGATTGGCTCAACTTCCTAATTAGCTACATAGCTTATATGTACTAATATGTAGATAGAAGTACGATAAAGAAAAATGTGTTCTGCTTTCTGTCTGTTCTGATATAAGTACAAAGACCCTGCACATTATTTATACCTCTGAATGCCCTACATGTAACAGTATATAGAAGGTTCCCGAAGACGCTTCTCCAAGCTACCTTCTCTGAGGTGGCAATGTGGTTGGTAATTAGAGTGGCGACGTCCATCCACTGGCAATTCACGTCCAGCCTGAGGTACTGGTACATAATTATTATGTGACAATATACATAATTAATATCCTAAATCATGTCATGTCACGTGCAATGTATGAACACCTCTTTAAAAGAGAGGGCGCTAATAAAAATTCTGCCGAGGAAAAGGGATTTTGCCCGAAGAAAATCATTGTTGCCCGATGGCCGCAATGGTCTGCCGTGACATGTAACTGCGGATTTTTTGGAGATGCCACCTACGAAACACCCTTTTCTTCCAGGACTATTGGATGAATTGCTAGTAGTAGTTGATACTTTCTCAAA
>Ga0209006_10003544_pt1 | contig 14184 bp, 22 predicted proteins | sample JacPin_JW_Ref_O2_FD_188567 | JGI IMG/M metagenome (GOLD analysis project Ga0209006, IMG submission 188567) | Forest soil microbial communities from Algoma, Ontario, Canada - Jack Pine, Ontario site 1_JW_Ref_O2 (SPAdes) (version 2) | ecosystem: Environmental > Terrestrial > Soil > Boreal... | reverse complement strand
AAGAGCCAGACGAAGAAGAGGACGAAGAGGAAGACGAGGGCAACGCCGAAGAGAATGACGACGAAGATGGCGATGATGAGGACGATGGCTACTCGGAGTGAGTAGCCCAGCCGTGCGTCATTTGGCACAAGGAGCTATTCATGAGTTGGGGAACAGAGCCTAAGTTGGGAATTGAGCAGACTTCGGGGGGCTGTTCAACCGACGCGTCCCATGACTCTAACCGGAGTTGGCTTCGCCGGCGATAGGCGTTTTAGTCGGAGTCAGCATGATTATCAGCGGCGTGACTCGGATCATGCTCTCGTTGGCGGTGCGCAAAGTAGCTGCTGTGGGGGCGTAGAAGGAAACTTCAAGGCCCGTGGATGACGTTGCCAAGTCGTCCGTGGTTTTGGATCGCGAGCCTGAGGAAAGCCTCGCCCCCTCCGGCCCGAGAATCCGCTGCCCGCTCTGCGGCTGGTCGCCTCGGCAAGGAAGACCGATGGTTTTGTGCCTGTGGGCACGAGTGGAATACGTTCGATACGGGGGGAATCTGTCCCGCGTGCCTTCACAAATGGAATGAAACGCATGCAGCCGATGGTCGCCGCATTCGGACTGGTGTGCGCAGTAAGAAAAGACGATCTGTCGAAGCTTGGGTTCGAGAGTCCGCGAAGCAGTGCTAGAATCGCTCGCCGGGAGCAGATTTACTGCCCGATTGGGCGTGCCTCACAGGAGGTGCGGTCAAGATTTCCGTAGCAGTCCGCTGTGCCACTGGGGAGAGGTCTCTAATTATGGGCAAGAAGAGGAAAAAGATGCGGGGTACGGTCGAGAAGATCATCAAGCCTGTTAGTCCAATGGAGCCTGAGAAAGCGCAGATCACCATCACTGAGGCTGACGATCTATATCGAGAGGTTCGCGTAGAAAACGTTGTGACTGATGAGAGTGGCGAGAAGGCTAGTCTTAAGCCGGGAGCAGAGGTGGATGTCATCGTTGAAGCAGACTCAAGTGCCACGATGAAGAAACCCCAGAAGCTTTCATAAGCTCATCATCTCTTAAAGGGCAGCCACGGCAAGCTATTTGGTGAACTGTCCCCGGATGGTCTAGCTGTCGATTTCGCCTGATCGGAGTATCGGCGACTCGCCTCGGCAACAGACGCCGTACCGATGCCAAAGCTGAAACCACGGGCTATGCGCGAGCGCATCGTCGTGCGTTCGGTTCGCAGCCGCGAGGTCGCTTGCGCTCAGCGGTCTCGTGTCGGACGCAGCGAAGATGCGCTCCAGCCACTCGATTTCAGCAATGCTCTGTTCAGCGTCCATCCGTCTCAATATCCAACATGAGCACGGCAACGGTCAACTGGGACGGCATGAGACTGCGAGAGTATCGGATCTCGGTGGGTCAAGACACGCGCAAACTCTTGAGCGAGGCGTGAGCCGATCCTCGACTGATGTCAGGCACAACGACCAATTCAAGAACCGTGACATCGGAGATTTGAACTCGATACTCTTCGATCTCGCGTTTTGTGTCAGGTGAGCTGAAATTCCACTGGTGGCGCACAATTTCTAGGAAAGAGTTCCGCCATCCGCCGACCATCGGAAGACGAACTCTTGGGTAGGCGCTGTCTCGGTTTCTTCGAAGACGAGTGAGATGCGTCTGAGGCTTTGCGGCTGATCGAAGAGCAGCCGGATCGTTTTGAGTTCCCTGACTACCTGCACGCCAACCCTGCGTTTCTCCTGAGACCAACGCAGAGTCGATCTCGTAATCTTTCTCTTCCGATGTGACCTCGACCGAGGCGGCACGGTCGAGGTCTAGCCAGCCTTCGTCGTGAGGTCGGATACCCAGCGGAGTCGGCGTGAAAGGCGCTTGCGCATACCCGGATAATCTACCTCCGGCGCTGGTCTGAGTATTCTGCGAAGCGAACAAACCTTCCTCTCCTGCAAGGCATCCACTTTGCAGCACAAATGGGAGCCAGAATGAGCAAGAAAAACGGGCTTGCTGACCCAACCCGCTTGAAGCCCTTCGATTCTGACGATAACCAGATGCTTCGTGTCGTTATTGAGACTCCAAAAGGCAGCCGCAATAAGTTTGCTTTTGATCCGGACGAGCACATCTTCGAACTCGAGAGTATTGCCAGCGGGCATGACGTTTCCCTACGACTTCGGATTCGTTCCCTCGACCAAGGCTGACGTTGGCGATCCTGTCGATGTACTGGTCTTGACGGACGAGCCAGCATTCCCCGGTTGCGTACTGACGTGCCGACCGATTGGACTGATCGAGGGCGAGCCGGGCGACAAGAAAGACAAAGAACGCAATGATCGAATCATCGCGGTTGAGCAGGATGCGCACAGTTGGGCGGACATCAAGACGATCAATGATCTGGGGAAGGAATTCTGTCGAGAACTAGAAGAGTTCTTCGTGAAATACCACAAGCTGTCCGGTAAAGAATACCGGGTCCTGGGTGTGAAGGGCCCGGATCAAGCACGAAAACTGGTGAAATCAGGAATGCGATGAGAGATCGAAAGTGATGAACCAGATTCTCGCCCGGTTCCTCGTCGGCGGTGCGGTCGTGTCTGCCTTCGCAGTCGTAGGCGATCTGCTAAAACCGAAGAGCTTCGCAGGGCTATTCGGTGCTGCGCCGTCCGTCGCGCTTGCGACTTTGGGGCTCACGGTAGTGACCGAAGGTGCATCCTATGCCGCCACTGAAGCCCACTCCATGATGGCAGGTGCAATCGCGTTCACAGCTTATGCCTCGTTTGTCAGTTGGGTCATGATGCGTTACAAGCTGAAAGCTCTCTGGGTCACGCTCTGCGCAATTCCTCTGTGGCTTGGGGTAGCATTCGGGCTCTGGTACGTTTGGCTGGGATAGCGATGCAGATCAAGGTCGATCCTTCGGTTATCGGGCAAACAAGATGGTGTGAGTACGTCGTTCGTTTTCTTTTCGGAGGTCTGATCACGGTTGTGGCAGGCATCATTGCCAAAAAGTATGGACCCGGCATCGGCGGGCTGTTCTTGGCATTCCCGGCGATCTTTCCAGCCAGCGCAACGCTGATTGAGAAACATGAGAAGCAGAAAAAAGAGGAGAAAGGGCTACAGGGAACGCGGCGTGGACGAGAGGCAGCGAGCGTTGATGCCGCAGGTTCGGTGATGGGGAGCATCGGATTGTCGGTCTTTGCCCTCTTGGTCTGGCAATTCTTGCCCCACCAAAGCATATGGACAGTGCTCACTGGTGCCACTGTTGCATGGCTGACGGTTTCCGTCTTGATTTGGTACGTTCGAAAGCGAGTGTAGCCGTAGTCGTATCCCTAATCGGCAGCGAAGACACTGGCTCTCAATCGGCTTCCCGATTCGTCGCCAATGCAGCAGAAGGACAAACGGTGTGACGCCAGCTTCGTTCGCCCTTATGCAAACGCCTCAATTGGTATTAGTTCTTGAATCAGTGACCGCAACACAAACTTCGCGCCAGTCCTTTTGCATGCCGTAAGGCCTGTCAATTCAACTTCTGGTTCCGGGGCGAATGCTGCGGTGAGTATGAAGCATGTCTGGTGCCACGACGCTAAGTAGCTTTTTAGCCTGCGACTCACAACTCTTGCGTGTAGTTTCCGACACTGATTCGTGCCATTTTGCAGTACAGGATTTCCTGTCTAGATCCGGCTGGGTCCGTGGGGCACACTCGCCCGTTGGTACACTGATGAATTTGCGAAACGAAGCGGAATCAAGGTGAAGCTGGACTTGCTAGACGGGGTTGATAATCGTCTCCCAGAATTAGAAAGGATTGCGCTGTTCCGCATCTTGCAAGAGAGCCTCACGAATATTCGAATGTTCACCGCCATTCGGGCAGTTCTGCGGTTGAAATCAGCCTGAAGGCTAGTGAGCATCAAGCTGTGTTCACAGTGAGAGATTTTGGACGCGGAATGCCTGCCGGGTTAATCCAAGGACCTCAAACCAACGGAGATCACTTCGGTGTCGGTCTGAGTGGAATGCGGGAGCGTGTCAACGATTTAGATGGGAATTTTGAGATTCAAGCTGGTGGGGACGGTACTGCGATAACGGTGCCGATTCCATTGGCATCGGAGACCTCAGACGCGGCAAAACTGCGCCCCGAAGAAGTCGGCTGCGTAGCCACACGCGCCGCACATGGCGCACAAGAAAACTGCGATGAACTCCGCGATTTGCCGCGTTGCTGCTTACGCCGCCTCTGCACCTACGCTGCAATGTGCGCCTTCGGAATCGACGAACTGCGCCAGCACCCCGCCGAAGTCCTGCTTCTTGGGCGGCATGCTGAACAGGACTCCTTTGGCGCTCATGTCCCGGTAAAAAGCCTCGACATCGGCGACTGTGAACCCCAATTCGATCTTTCCAGCCGGGCTCTTTTCGGAAGCCGGGTGCAGCGCGAGAGTGGTTTCGCCCGTCACGAACTCACTCCAACCCGGTGATTCGAACTTTAGTTGGAGACCGAGCGTATCACGGTAGAACTTCACCGCCCTGTTCATGTCTGCCACGAACTTGATCACGTATCTAAACTGTGTTCCTTCCATTTGACCCCTCCACTGAACCGCTGACGCCATGACAAAATCATACAATCTGGAGTACAGTCCGGAGTCAGGAAAAAATGGGCGGATGGCGACCATGCGTTTTCTAAGCACTGCAACTCCGAAATGCGACAATACTCGTCGCTTCAGTTGCGGAGGAGTGCGATGATTCCTATTCGTGATCTTTTCGAAGCCCACCTTACGGTAGCCAACCTGCAACGCTCGATGTCTTTTTTCGGTGACGCATTGGGACTGGAACTCGCACAGGTCTTCCCGGAAAGAAAGGTCGCGTTCTACTGGATAGGGCGTCGAGGAGATTCAATGATCGGGCTGTGGGAAGCGGGGATGGGTCCGCAACGAATGAACCTGCACGTAGCCTTCAGCGTCGATCTTGATAACCTGTTGCAGGCTGCGGATCGCCTTCGCGAGGCTAACGTCATCCCACTCGATTTTGCGGGCGAGCCCACCGACGAGCCAGTCGTTTTTGCTTGGATGCCCGCTGCCTCTCTCTTTTTCCACGATCCAGACGGCAACTTGCTGGAATTCCTTTCGATGCTGCCTGATGCTCCGCAATGCGATCTCGGAGTCGTCGGGTGGAGTCGCTGGAAGTCGGCTCAAGCGAATGAAGCGCGCAGGTAGGTGCCAACATGCCAACTGTAAAAAACGGATTGAAAGACCGCCTCACCCGCTACCGCCAGATCGAGATCAGCGTGATCGGCAGGAGGTCTGGGCAGACAATCTCGATCCCCGTCTGGTTCGTGTTGGAAGGCGAGAAGCTCTACCTCTTGCCCGTGCAGGGCTCCGACACGCAGTGGTACAAGAACGTTCTCAAGAACCCGGCGATTCGGATTGATGCGCGGGGTGCGGAAGCTGAACTAAGGGCAGAGCCCATCACCGACTCGGCAGCCGTGAAGTCCGTAATCGAGAAATTTCGCGAGAAGTACGGCGCAGGAGACGTGAAGAAATATTATTCGAAATTCGACGTCGCGGTTGTGGTTGAGATGGGTTAACCACAGGAGCGTTGCCTTGGTGGATTTGTCCATAGCAGAAGGCAAATTGATGTTGAATGTCCAAGGTGTTGACAAGCTTTGGGCTTTCACAGAGCAGCCTCGAAATACCGCTCGTCCACATCACAGGCGTCCGAGCCGACTCGGAGGTCGCATGCGGATGGTGGCATGGCGTGCGGATGCCCGGAACCAGTGTGCCCGGAGTGATTACTGCAGGAACCTTCTATCAGGACGGCAAGCGAGTCTTCCGGGATGTGCATCACCCGGAGAAGACCATCGTGATTGATCTGCATGACGAGCGATTTAACGAGTTGGTTGTTGAGGTGGCTGATCCTGAGGCAGCAGCTATCAGCACGAGATGGTCAAGCCAGTATACCTTCTGAGGCACGAAAATCTAGCACGCGGATCGCTTCAAAATGCGCTTCGGATGAGCTTAGGCGAAACAGGGGGCGACAGGTCGCCAAGAATAGAAGCTGCGAACGACCCTTTTTGAAACGCTCGACAACGCGACAACGAGCAAAATTTCCCATTAACTCGTCCGGCTGCTCCGAGCGGACTTCGGGAAATTGTGAGCGATATTGAACATCGTCCATCATCGTTCGTGTGACCTTCGAACCATTTCTCCACCACGAGAGTATGTCGAAACGATCAACGCCGAGGACCCGAAGAGGCTCAAATCTCCGCCAAAGGATCATTTCCAATGGGGTCTCCTGAGTTCGCGAATCCCCGATTACTTTACACACCCCAAGCTCTGGCCGCTTGCGAGAAGGCACTCCGAACGATTCTCACGAACACCGGACCCTGGGGTAACCGATTGTTTCTAATCGGGGGTATGACACCACGCTGCCTCGTAGGCACGGTGCTGTGAGAAATGAGGGAACATAACGGTAGCACCGATCTCGATATCGTAGTCGGGGTGAGCCTTGCCACCGAAGCAGAGGTCTATCGGACCCTTCAGCAGAATTTGAGGGCAGCTCAGTTCGCGTCATTTACTCCAGCCCTAAATAGGTCTAATCTCCTACTTGAACAGCACCAGGGGAGGGCTGATCAACATGCGCCCCGTGACTCAACATCGAGTTAGCGCCTTTGTTTTGCGTCCAAAAGTTTGACTACGTATATGCGTGACTCTAGCCCAGTTCCATCGACAGCGATCAGTCCACCGTCTACAAGCGAAACCAAAGAGCGTGGTGGATTGGACTTTCGCGACTATCAAGAGCTTAAAAACGGCATCCATCGCTACCTCCTGAACAAGGTTGAGTTGGAAAAAGTTGCTGCCGAACCGGACGACCGAACCCGTTCCCAAGTACTGGCTGTGATCCAGAATCTCGTGTCTTATCTCAAAATCCCCTTCAGTGATTCCGAGAAAGAGCGTCTATCCCGCGAAATCCTGGATGAAGTGTTTGGCCTCGGCCCGCTTGAGCCGCTACTGAAGGATCCATCCATCAGCGATATTTTGGTCAACGGAGCCAAAGAAGTTTACGTCGAGCGCGCCGGCGTTCTGGAAGAAACCAAGATCATGTTCAAGGATGATGCTCACCTGATGCGCATCATCGACAAGATTGTTTCAGCCATCGGACGCCGCGTGGATCAATCATCGCCCATGGTGGACGCTCGGCTCGCCGACGGCTCTCGTGTCAATGTGATCCTTCCGCCCTTGGCAATTGACGGTCCTCATCTTTCGATCCGGCGTTTTGGCAGCATTCCGATTACCGAAGAGGATCTCTTGGCAAATCAGACCCTAACCACGCCCATGCTGGCGTTGCTGAAGGGAGCAGTGGCTTCACGTCTTAACATCGTGATTTCCGGCGGGACGGGCGCCGGGAAGACCACGTTACTGAATGTGCTCTCAGGCTACATTTCCGCTAAGGAACGTATTGTCACGATCGAAGACTCAGCGGAATTACAATTGAAGCAACGCCATGTCGTCCGATTGGAATGTCGGCCTCCCGATGCGGAAGGCAGGGGAGCAGTTCAACCACGCCAACTCTTGATCAACAGTCTGCGTATGCGTCCCAACCGGATCGTCGTCGGAGAGGTCCGTGGCGAGGAAGCCCTCGACATGCTGCAGGCGATGAACACCGGTCATGACGGATCACTGACCACGATTCACGCCAACACCCCTCGGGACGCGATTGCCCGAATGGAAACTCTGGCCATGATGGCGAACCTAAACCTGGGCGAAAAGGCCATTCGAAAACAGATCGTGTCGGCAATCTCTTTGATCGTTCAGGTTACCCGCTTCAGCGACGGAACGCGCCGTGTCACTCAAATCACCGAGATCACCGGCATGGAATCTGACGTCGTCAGCATGCAGGATATATTTATGTTCGAGAAGGGGGGAGTTTCCTCCGAGGGCCGCAGGCTCGGAATCTTCACTTCCACAGGCATCCGCCCCAAGTTCGCTGAGAAACTCGAGACCGCCGGTTTTGACCTGCCGTCGAACATGTTCGAACCAAACAGGAGACACTAGAAGTGTGACGAGATGTTGCTTAAGAAACCTGCTGGTTGCCGCCTTCGCTTGATAAGCTGAGTGGTAGAATTTGATTCCGAAAAGTCAAGAGACTACTATTTTCCAAGAATAAGTAGTCTTCCACACCTCGCCGGTTTTACCGGCGCACAGGAGAATAGGTAATGAAAAGAATTCTTTGGGCAGCTCTGCTGCTTCTGCTGTCGAGTGCCTTTGGATGGGCCACAGATGACGTAGTCAGCGCCGTCCACGGAACTGTTACCAAGATGGATGCTGGCACCAAGACGGCTGTCGTCAAAACCAAAGACGGTACCGAGTACACCATCAAATTTGTCGACGAGACCACCGTCCACGGTGTCAGCGCAAGCGCTGACGCAACCGCGACGGGTACCAAAGACACCTTCCACGGTCTCAAAGAAGGTTCGGACGTAGTGGCACACTACACCGTCAAGGGAACGGATAAGACAGCGGTCGAGATCGATAATGTTGGCAAACATGGGATCAAGGCTGTAGACGGTACGGTCACGCATATCGATCGCGGCACCAAGACCGTGGCCGTCAAGACTGCGGATGGCACGGAGCAGACATTTAAGCTTTCCGGCCACGCCGCAGCCGATGCGGGAAAGGACATCGGAAAGGGTACCGAAAAATCCGCCAAGGTAACCGTTTATTACACCGAAAAAGCGGGCAAGAAGACCGCCCATTTCTTCGAAAAAATCTAGAACGCTTTTTCGTACCATAGTCCGAGCCTCCAGGCGAGTTATGAAGTACCGTCAGATCCTGGGCGGTGGGGCTGCCCAGCCTCCGTAGTTGATCTTGCGTCGGGCGTCGCGTGAATCGACAAATATCGGCGCAAGGCGCGTCCGCAGCTGGCCAGCGACCCGGACGATGGCACGGTGTTCCTCAGCGTCGAAGGCGGGCCGTTTCATCCCGACCGCTTGAGCACGCTGGCGCGGGAATGCGTCGAAGCTGCCAATCTCGGCAAGCGCGGGGCCTGTCACATGTCCGTCCCCCCATGGCGACGTTGATGCTCGAAGGCCGGGCCGATATCCGTTACATCCAGCAGATGCTTGGTCACAGCGATCTGTAAGCACGCGGGTGTATGCGCTGGGTACACGCCAGTGTCGATCCGCAACCTCAAGCAAATCCACACGGCCACGCATCCCGGCGCGGCGCTGGAAAAGAAACCGCCCGCCGACATCCAACCCACGAACGAAGAAGCGCAGCAGAAGGCCGATCTGGCCGCTTTAGAGGCCGAATCCGGTGACGAGGAATGACGGTATAATCGCGCCATGGCTGACCATGTGATCCACATCTCGAAGGCAGAAGCCGCCAGCAACTGGGCTGACCTGCTGGCGCGCGTGCGCGCCGGCGCGGAAATCGTGATCGAGAGCGGCAGCTGCCTGTGACGGTGATCCGTGCGCCTGCCCCACCGCGCGCACCATCTCTGAGTGCATCGCGCCCTTACCCGAGGACTCGACGGCGGCCCTGGATGCTGACTTCGCCAAGGATGTAGAAGCAGCGATCGAGAGCCATCGCGAGCCGCTGGAACCGCCCGCATGGGACGAATCCTCGATTCCAGCGTTCTGATCAAAGCCGAGCGGCGGGGACAGAACGCACCTCAGATGCTCGCCGCCGTCGCCCGCACCGCGGGAAATATCGACATCGCCATCCCCGTGGCCACGCTGATCGAATTGGCCCACGGCGCGGCCCGCGCTGACACAGCCGCAGGAAAAGCGAAGCGGCAGCAGTTCATCCAGGAACTATTATGCTCACGGCACTACCCATTCATCCGGTCACGATAACCGTTGCTCTTCGCGTCGGTCAGGTCGACGGCGAGAACCAGGCGAAAGGCGTACGCCTTGCGCTCGCCCATCGGCTGATCGGCGTCACGGACTTGGAGTTCGCATCCCTCCGAGGAGCGGGGAGGAGTTTTTGTTCTTGACATCCCGTCTCTCCAAGAATTTGTCAGATAACTCCTGTCGAATCAATAGAATCCTCGCCAAGTTCTTGGCGTCAGTGACTCCTGCGGAGGCGCAGTCAACTGCTCTTAATAGGATCACTTACGGGTGGTGGTAACAGGTTCAATTTCCACAGCTATTCCACAACTTTCCAAAAAACGGCCCTGCGCCGCGACCGTCGAAAACCGATCTTCTCATCCTATGTGATAGGGATGCCGCCGAATAGGAGCGAAATCAGGCGGGGAGAAGCCCCCAGTCGGGGGTGTCTTGCGAGAATCCTCTCCTCGTCCGGAAACAGCCTACTTTAAGGTTCAATGGTCAGGAGCGATGCGTCTGATCTCCTCCACGAGACTCGCAGTGTTTTCGGGGGAGCACGAGTTGAGTTGCCCGATCCGGTCTGATTTCAGCGGGAACCAGCGCTCGACTTGGCTCCAGCACACTCTATGGTGTGTCTATATACTGGAGAATGTCTCGATAGCAGACGTGTGACTGAATCTTTCCAGTTAAAACTCCTCTCCGATTCGCTGTTAAATCAATGGCTTAGGCGATTCGCGTCCGGCGGTCGCTTACCTGCTTTATCGAGGGCGTGTGAATATCTTTCAGCGCAGAGAGACTGGAGTTGGCGAGCGGCCCTTCCCGGATAAGAACAGGCTACGACTTATCGTCAAAGCGGTAATTGCTTCCGCCGCCTTTGTGTCCCTTTTCCTTCTTCTGGATGGCGCATCGACGACTGCTCAGAAGTGGGAAGGAGCACCTCCCTGTTACCTGCCAGTCGCGTTGAGCGTAGCTATCCTGGTCTGGGGCGGAACTCGTTACGTCCCTCTCATTTTGCTCTCCAGTGTCATCGCAGCCACGATCAACTATCATCGTCCGCTACTATCTTGGTGTGGTATACCGGGCGCGTGCGCGATTTACGTCGGCTACATCATCTGTGCGATTATTCTCCGAACCAGATGGCGGATCGATCCTCGCCTGAGCACGCTGCGGGACGTAGGGCGGTTTGTATGCGTCTTATTTGGCGGTGCTATTTGGAGCACCACGTTCGGTGTGTTAACTCTTTACCTGGACGGTCTCATTCCTCGGACCGAGCTTCCCCATGCCATTATTGACTGGTATGCGAGCGACGTAATTGGAATCGTTACATTCACACCATTTCTTCTAGTATCCCTTGCCCCACGCGTGAGTTCCTGGTTGCATTCCAGCAAGCCGTCTCCTTGGTTCGAACTTTTCAGGTATCAGCTCGCGCCAGACGGAATACTCGAATCGGTAGCACAGGCTTGTGCCGCAGTAGCCGCAATCTGGGTTCTATTTGCGGTTGAAGCCATGAGGCCCTACCAGCCCTTGTACCTCCTGTTCGTGCCGTTGGTGTGGGCCGCAGTTCGGCGCGGGGTTCATGGTGCGGTCTTTGTCACGTTCGTGATGGGCACTGGAATGGCGGTTGCGGCAGGTCTAACGGGCGCTACCAGAGGTTCCCTGCCTCGGCTGCAATTGGCTGAATTGGTAATGGGACTAACGGGTCTTTGCCTTGGTGCGATTGTGTCAGAGCGTAAAAGAGCAGAGCGCGAGCTACGCCGAAACGAGAACAGACTTCGAGAGGCGCAGCGAGTCGCGAGTCTTGGTAGCTGGACTTTGGAAGTAGCCACCGGCGAAGTCACATGGACGGAGGACCTTTATCGGATGTTTGGTCTCGATCCCCGCTCCGAACCGCCGATGTTTCCCGAACAGGAACGGTTCTTCTCGTTGGAGAGTTGGGCGCGGCTCACCAGAAGTGTAGAGAACACAATGAGAACCGGCCAACCCTACGATCTTGAATTGCAAACTGTCCGCGCAGACCGAAGTGGTGGGTGGATTCGCGCAAGGGGAGAACTTCAACCCTCGTCCAAAAGCGGCCAGATCACCCTTTCCGGCATCGCACAAGACATCACCGAGCGAAAACGGGCGGAGGAAGCACTGGTGTTCAAAACCGCGCTGTTGGAGGCTCAGGCTGAGACAACCATTGATGGCATCCTGGTCGTCGACGAGTCCGATCGCATCGTCCTCGCCAATAAACAGTTTGGGCTCCACTTCGGACTGTCGGATGAACTGCTCAACACGCGAGACGATCGTATCGTTCGAAAGCGCTTGACTGATCAAGTCGAGGATTCCGACACCTTCGTTGAGAGAGTTCAGTATCTCAATAGCCATCCGAATGAAAAGAGCAGGGACGAGTTCAGACTCACGAATGGGAAGGTGTTCGACCGATACTCTGCGCCGTTGATCGACTCAAACCTTCAGCATCGGGGCAGAATCTGGTACTTTCGCGACATCACCGACCGAAAAGTTGCTCAGCAGCGAATCAACTATCTAGCCTATTACGATGCTCTTACGGATCTGCCGAATCGGGTTCTCCTTCGTGATCGTCTTGCCACAGCACTGGCTGGAGCGCGGCGACGAAAAAACAAGGTTGCTCTGTTGTTCCTCGACCTTGACCGATTCAAGTTCATCAACGACTCGCTCGGCCATTCCGTTGGGGACATTCTTCTCCGAGAAGTCGCTGTCAGGCTAAAGAGTTGTGCGCGTGAACAAGATACCGTCGCTCGCTTAGGTGGAGACGAATTCCTCGTTGTGTTGAGTGATGTAAATGCCGTCCCTGATGCAGTGATTGCCGCGGAGCGGCTCATGGATGCAATGACCCATGAGTTCATCATTCACGATCAACCATTAAATATCAGTTGTAGTCTGGGCATCAGCATCTATCCAGAACATGGTGGGGACGGCGAAACATTGATCAAGAACGCCGATGCGGCCATGTATAGCGCAAAGGAAAATGGACGTAACAACTTTCGCTTCTTCACCGACGGCATGAACGCACTGGCCATTGAGCGAATGGCTTTGCAGAGAGGTTTGCGGCTGGCAATGGGGAAAGACGAATTCTTCCTCATGTACCAACCACAGATGGACATCGCCACCGGAAGCATTAATGGTTTGGAGGCGCTGCTCCGCTGGCAACACCCTGACCTGGGTCTTGTGCCACCGGATAAGTTCATACCGATTGCTGAGAACATCGGCCTGATTACGATCCTCGGAGAATGGGTGCTCAGGACTGCCTGCGGTCAGGCTCGAAAATGGCAAGACGAAGGACTCCCCGCCATTTCAATGGCAGTGAACGTATCGGCGGTCCAGTTTCGTCACGACGGTTTCTGTGATCTCATTAGAGCTGTTCTCGAAGAAACTGGCCTTCCCCCACAATGCCTCGAACTTGAGCTAACAGAAAGCGTCTTGCTAGCTGATGTAGACGCCACCATCTCGGTTATTAAAGAGTTGAAAGCCATCGGGGTAACGCTGGCGATTGACGACTTTGGGATTGGTTACTCCAGCTTCAGCTACTTGAGGCAGTTCCAGATCAGCAAGCTTAAGATTGACCGCTCATTTATTCGAGATGTGGCAGTTAACCCTGACGACGCGGCGATCACAGCCGCCATCATCAGCATGGCAACCAGCCTGAGGCTAACCGTGATTGCCGAAGGGGTTGAGAACGACGCCCAAATGTCATTCTTGCGATCACATCAGTGCAACGAAATCCAGGGGTACTTTTTCAGCAAGCCCCTAACGGCTGAGAACGCTGCCGAGAAGCTGCGGAGTCTCGCGGCGAATGCGTTGGTTGCGAAGGGTGAGCGGGATAACGTCTAAGGAATCCCAGGGGCCTCTGCGTATAAGGAGTTTCTGACCTGCAGTCAGTTTCGGGTGGTGAACGCTTCTGATACCCCTACGACGAAAAGAACGCGGGCAAAACCGCCAGTTCGCGGGGTCAACGCGGCCCCAAAGCGGGGCGATCGCGGGGGGTGCGGGGCGAGGAATCGCCAATGCTGACACGGCGCAACGGCAATTTATACCTCAGGGTGCCAGTTACCTTTACCGTTAGTCCTCTGCGAAAGTGAGAGTGGAGGTCGTTTTCCTTTGCGACGCCTGATTCCTTGGCTGCATACCCATACGCACCCCCATTGTTGAAGGCGAACCAAAAACCTTGTTTCCCTTCGCTGAGGATTCCCACTACCGCGATCTTCTGTCCGATCTTCGGCATCATCCCGCCTTTGAACTTAATGAACGCCGCGCGTTCGCTCTGTGCGGCGGCCGCAGCTGCGCACGCCGACAAGGGCCCATGCCGCGGTTGTGCAGCCGATGTTCAAAAGCATTGATCCCACGGCGAACACTGTTTCTCTTATAAGTAGTCTCAACTAGAGGTTTGAGTTTGTCCAAGTGAGGAACGAACC
>Ga0209006_10003543_pt1 | contig 14184 bp, 14 predicted proteins | sample JacPin_JW_Ref_O2_FD_188567 | JGI IMG/M metagenome (GOLD analysis project Ga0209006, IMG submission 188567) | Forest soil microbial communities from Algoma, Ontario, Canada - Jack Pine, Ontario site 1_JW_Ref_O2 (SPAdes) (version 2) | ecosystem: Environmental > Terrestrial > Soil > Boreal... | reverse complement strand
CCAGCATCTTCAGGTGAATGGATGGGTCCTTGTGTCCGGTGAATCCGACAAACCGCACCTTCCCTTGTTTCTTGGCCTGTTCCAGCGCCTCCGCGGCGCCATCCTTTCGGATGAACAAGGCCGGATCGTTGTCGAAGCACACGCCGTGGATCTGCCAAAGGTCCAGATGGTCGGTTCGGTACCGATGCAACGATTCTTCGAGCATACGCAGTGCGAGGGCCTTGTCGCGTCCATGCGTACAGACCTTGGTCATCAGAAACACGCGATCGCGCAGGCCCGCTAAACCGTCGCCCATCCAGACTTCGGTTTTGCCGCGGTGATACTCCCAACAATTGTCGAAGAAGGTAATTCCGCCATCCACGGCCTGCCGAACGAGGCGTACCGCGGTGCTCTGGTCAGGCGCATCTCCAAGATGATGCCCTCCGAACCCTATCGCCGAGATCTTGACGTCGTGGCGGCCGAATTGTCGCAGAGGAATCGCGTCACTAGTATTCGGCAATGTGCGCTCCCGTCACCGATCCCAGGTAGTGCATCTGAGCCGCCACCGGCCTGGGCTCTGATCTAAAGCGACTTGTTTCGCGGGACCTGATGGTTGTGTCGAAATAAAGCCATCATGCGACGCCTAGGCGGCTCACTCGGCAGGCAAAGACAGGAGCAGGGCCGCAAGATCACGTTTGAGAAATGAGATCTTTGCACGTACGTCTTCGAGCATTGCCGAACGATCTTCCAAGTCGTCGATGGTTAGAGGCAATTTGTCGGAAGGTTGGCTGGTCACCCTGGCAATTTTGTCCTTACCGGCTGAAGTGGAAGGCGGATCAGTTCGTTTAAGCGCAACCCAGGTCTCAATGAGGCGCTCCTTCCTCGTGAGACCTTCCTCTTCTGTTGGTGCGACGTCGTTGAGAAAGCTCCAGACAATTGAATCGTAGCGGCTATCGCCCAGCGTCGATCGATCAAACAGCTCAGCCAACATATTGGAGCTGAAGTCGAAGAGCCTGGTTCCCCCTTTCTGCGCCCGGATACCGGAGATCGCCAGACTGGAGGACAGCACACCGCCGGCGATGCCGACGATAGACGAAGCTTTGTTCTCTCCGGAAGGCAACTGAAGCCCGGCACTGGTTGCTCCCAAAGTTCCTCCCGAAACGATACTCAGCAAATTCGCGCGGTTGACAGCCCTGTCCCGTTTATCGGAGAGATAACCGCGGACCTCATTGGATTGAGCGATTTCATTGTCGATCTGCGCGATGGTGGCGTCCACTTCCAACGAAGCGGCGAGAACCTTCTCGATGATTAACTGGCGCACTGGCGTGATCTTCGAGGCGTCGGATTGGTTACGAACCAATTCGTTCAGCTGGCTAATTTCGGGCAGGACTTGGATGATCCGTGCGGTGCGGATCACCTGATCCTGTGCGAAAGCCGAGAAGGCTAATGCCGCCATGGCAAGACTTGGAATCATTTTCATAAACTGATTCTAGAAGCGAAATGTGAAGCCGACATTAGCAGCGATAGGCGCGGCTTTGTAAACCAGACTATTGAAAAAGGTGCCCGGATCGAAGCCGGCAAAGTTGAACGCGATGATGGTGTGTTCCACCGGAGCCCATCGGATCTCCAGATCTCCTTGATTGCCGAGATAGCGTGCGTGGCTGGCGCCAGCTGGATCGATCAGAGCCCCGCTACCAAAAGCATAGATCCCGTCCTCGGTTGATTCCCGCCAATACCAGTCCCAGGCGAATGCGCCCGTGACGTTCGCCTTGAGCTGGAATTGAAGTACGGGATGCAAATCGATCAGGTTCTGCGGCCCCAGGAAGGGTACTGCCTTGGGAGAAAAGTATGCGCCACGAGGGAACAGGGGATTGTAGGTTCCGAGAGCCTGATCCGCCCGATTTGCGTCGCCGCTGTAGACGTCCGCCCGTAACAATGGCCGGGGGTGAAAGCGTAGGCGATCAAATGTAAATCCAGTTTCGGTTGATACGCTCCAGGCACGAATCGAATCGGTCCCAAAACTTCCCCACTGGTAATTCGCTTCCCAGTTGTAGTCCAAACCCTTTCCAATTGGGCGGAACACTCTGGTTCCGATAGTGTGGCGAAGCTCGTCGGCAGTGCCTCGGTTGTAGGTGACGGATTTGGTGTCCAGTCCGATGTAATAAAACTCGGCTTGCCCGCGGCTCACGATCGGGGCCGGAACAGTGAGATAGCTTCCCCACACGTTTTGCGCATGATTCGGTACATCGTCGAACCAATCGAGGTTATTCTCGACCGGTTTCAGGGCAAAAAGATCCAGCCGCACGTGCTCGCTTTGAGCAATCGCGCGAACTCCGTCGAAACTCAGCTTCACGTTGGGACCTTCATTGTTGTCGAATAAGCGGCCCGAACCAAGCACTACTTCCTGACGCCCCACCCGCAGACTGAAACCGTGCGGACGGCTGGCGCGTGGGCCGATCTCTACGAACGCCTGATGAATATCGCCGCGGTCTTCGTCGATGTTGGGCCGTGGACCACCATTCCTCCAGTCTTCGTAGTCAAATTCGAATTCGGAAAACAGGCGGAAGTAATCGCCGGCGTGGAAATCGAAATGGGGCATCACCCGGTTCATGACGTACCCGTGCTGGTCTTGGGGCCCGGCGCCAAACATCGAGTTGTCGTCATTCTCGTATTCGATACGGTATTCGAATCCCACAGACAGCCACAGGTAGGGGTTCTCGCTAAACAAAATGTACTTCGCCGGATCGAAGAAGTCCGTGCGCTTCGAAGGGTCTGAGAGAAAACTCCAATTTTGCTCGGCAGGAAATGGATTCAAGGCTGGACGCTCGGGGTCTGGCGCCGGGCCAGGCGGCTGGGGATCCGGCGTCTGCGCCTTCGCAGCCAATGGCGAGAGCGCGACGACCAGAGCCATCAAAACAACCTTCGATGGCACGTCACGGAACTCGAGGCACAGCCCTGTGCGGCCTGACCGGCTTGCCGATCTCTTGAGTCGAATTCATTTATCCCGCCGCTCGAAACTGAGCACTTGCTTCGTCCTCGCCTCTTTGGCAGCTATCCGGCTATATGCGTCCACGGCCTTCTCAAAGGGAACGATCTCGATCGGCGGCGGTTGTAGATGGCCAGATTCAAAACCGGCGCCGAGCTCGGCTTCGATTTCCGCTATCTGTCGCAAAGTTAATCCATAACTATCTACTCCCAACAGACGCGAAGAATTGTGATAAAACTCGACGAGGTTGAAGCTGACACGCGGCTCTCCCGCACTTGAAATGGCAACCTGTCGGCCCCCGCGCCCGAGGGATCGCAACGCCGGCTCGAACAATGCGCCACCCACCGTGTCGAAGACGGCATCCACACCTTTTCCCGCTGTCAGTTCTAAGACGCGCTCACGAAGATCTTCGGTCTTGGTATTGACTACCGCCTCAACGCCGGAAATCGGATCGGAATTCACATCCGCGCCGATAACGCGCGCCTGCTTCCAATTCGCAATCTGCGTGGCTGCTTGTCCCACGGCGCCCGCGACTCCAACTATTAGAATTGTTTCGCCGGGCTGAATCTGAGCTGCAATCACCACCGATTGCCAAGCTGTTATATAGGGAACTCCGATCGCCGCCGCCTGGGCCATACTCAACGACTTGGGTTTGAGCGACAGCGTTTCCGCCGGGACAACGACATATTCCGCGTGAGATCCGTCGCGTACGACACCGAGTTCCGGAAAACTGCCCCAGACCTCCGCACCTTCCGGATGCTTGCCTTTTACAACAATTCCCGCAAAGTCCCGGCCGGGTGTCCGTGGCAGAGTTGTACGCTTGAAGCGTCCCGCCACGTCCCCAATATCACTTGGGTTGATAGCTGCGGCCCTCACTTGAACGAGTGCTTCGCCAACGCCAGGCTCTGGAATCGGTACATCTTCGATTCGTAAGACCGACGGCGGCCCAAATTCAGTAAAACGCAACGCTTTCATAACGTTCGTACTCATGGCGCGCCTGGCTCTGTTACTGCAAAGCTGGATCAATCAAAGTCAGATCCGTTTCGGGATCAAGGCGCTTATGCATCGCTATCGGGTCGACCGTGACCATCACTTCCAGCGTCGGCGATACATATGCATCGAGAACGTGGCCGGCACGCGTTGTTCCGTCCGGACTCCCCACCACCATATGCGTATGCACGACTGGTTTTCCTTGATAGAGTGCGATGTCGCCGCTCATCGCAATCACTTCGTGCTGCCCGTAGATGGGAATCTTCTTGTACATCTTGCGCTGGGGATCGAACCATCCTAGCGTCGCTTTATTCAATGCTCCGATCGCGGTGAAATGGGCACTCGTAACGTGGTACTTCTCCGCAAACTCCCGCAGTCCGGAAAATGCCTCGTCTCCCTGATAGAAGATAACCGCATATTGTTTCGTGGGTTCTCCTCGGCTCAATAATTCAACCTGCATTTTGGGAGCCTTGCCCCTTGGGATGGCCTGCTCCGGCGGGACATATTCGCCTCCGGCCTCCACGGAAGAACCTCTCATCGTGACGATCCCGATTAAGGACAAGGTATAAGCTAATTGTTTTGCGAAGATCATAAGTCACCTCTGTAACCGTCTTTCAGGCCGGTTGCAGCGCCAATGCCTGCTCAATTTCACGCTCGTCGTTCTCGTTAATCTCAACGTTGGGCGCGCCGGCGATGCCATTCACCTGTTGCGCGCTGCGGATTCCGACGATCGCGCCGGTGACAGCAGGATTCCGCAAGGTCCACGCGATGGCCACCTCGCCCGGCGTCGCATTTTGGCGCTGTCCAATGACACGAAGTATTTCTACCAGCCGCAGATTCCGCGAGAGCAGCGGCTCCCGGAAGTTGGGGCTACCTTTTCGCCAGTCGTCTTCGGGAAGGCCAGCGATCCGTTCCCGCGTCATCGTTCCGCTCAACAATCCGGAAGCCATGGGGGAGTAGACAATGGCGCCAATATGATGACTCAAAGCGAACGGGAGCGTTGACGTCTCCACATCCGTGAACAGGAGCGAATAGGGCGGCTGTAATGAAGCGATGGGCGCCACATTGAGCGCGCGTTGCATCTGGGACGCATTGAAGTTGGATACCCCGATGTTGCGAATCTTCCCCGCCGCTTTGAGCTTCGCCATCTCGGCGACTGCTTCTTCGATCGAGCCGGGCGAAGCACTCTCGGGACCTCCGGCCCAAGCCGGCCAATGGATTTGATAGAGATCGATACTATCCACGCCCAGCCGCTTCAGGCTTGCTTCGGCCTCCCGGCGAATGGAGGCAGCCTGCAGGTTGTGCGAGATTTTTCTGGATTCTTTTCCGGATTCACCCCACACCAAGCTGCACTTGGTGAAGATGTAAGGGCGCTGGGCGAGTCCCTTGATGGCACGGCCCACGATAGTTTCGGAATGACCCAGTCCGTATGCGGGCGCCGTATCTATCCAGTTCATTCCTCGATCCAACCCCGCGTGAATCGCCGCGATGGATTCCTGGTCATCCTGCGCGCCCCATGCAAATTCCCACTGTCCTCCGCCGATCGCCCAAGCTCCGATGCCAATCGGCGTAATCTTCAAGTCGCTTTGCCCGAGCGATCGTAATGTCATTCTGAGGGCTCCTTAATTAGATAGATGTGGAATATTCCTGGCCGACGGGCGGCAGAGCGGGCTCCGGGTTCACCTGCTGCTCCATGCGCCGGACCACCGCCGAAAAGTCCTCTTCGCCCCCGGTCTCTGCTTCGGTGGAGTTAACAACCGCAGCCGCTTCGGTAGCGGGCATGGAGAGGCCATGCTCCGCCGCGGCTGTCAAAATCAGCCCGAAATCCTTGGACATCAGGCGAATTGGAAATTGCGGCGTGTAGTCGTTCCGTTTTGCAGTGGCCAGTTTCCCGGCGTGGGCCGGCGCAACCACCGCGGTCTTGGCCAGCACGTCCAAAAACAGTTCGCGAGGCAGGCCGAGTCCGGAGCCAAGCGCTATCGCTTCAGCGATGGACTGCATGCCCAATCCGAGGAGCGTGTTCACGACCAATTTCATCGCAACACCGGAACCACTCGGTCCCATATAAAACCACTGGCTCGCGAATGGGGCAAAAATCGGCTGGACCGCCTCGAAGACTTTGCGCTCGCCGCCGCCGAATAGCGTCAGGGTGCCAGCTTCGGCTGCGGGAGTGCTCCCCGAAATCGCTACATCCAGCATCGCAACGTCAAACTTCGCGCCAGCATCGTGTACCTGCCGGGAAGTCTCAGGAGCGATGGTGCTCAGCTCAACAATTCGCGTACCTGGTCTGGCGCTTTCCAGGAGTTTGCCCCTGCCCAGGTAGACAGTTTTAACCACAGCGTCGTTCGGGAGGCATGACAACACCACATCCACTTCTTCAGCCAGCGTCTCGGGGTTCGGCGCCACCGCGGCGCCCAGGGCAGCAAGGTCCTTGGTCTTTTCGCGATCGGAATCGTGGACCACCATGGGGAATCCAGCGGCGGCCAGACGCCGCGCGACGCGAGAGCCCAGGTATCCGAGTCCGATGAATCCCAACCGGCTGTGCGAAGTGATCTTTGTTTCGAAAGTCATTATCGAGTCCGTCCGACTTCAAAGAGGAACCAGATGCGCCGTTCGGTCTCGTCGATCCAAACCTCCAATAGGCTCGCCGTAGCGACGTCGTTCTCTTCGTCGCACAGGTCATGCGTTTCGCGCATACTGGCAAGCAGCGTACGGTTGTCTTCGCGCAATTCGGCGATCATGTCGAGCGGATCCACATACTCCGCGTCGTTGTCGCCGAGCCGTTGCAGGCGGGCAACGTGACCGATGGATCGGATGGTGGAGCCGCCCAGCTTGCGCACGCGCTCGGCGATGGGGTCGGTCATCGCGAAAATCTGGTCGCCATGCTCATCCAGCAAAAGATGGTAATCCCGAAAGTGCGGCCCGCTCATATGCCAATGGAAGTTCTTGGTCTTCATATACAGAGCGAACACATCGGCCAGTAGAGCGTTAAGAGCTCCGCTGATATTTTTGACGGGTTCGGAGCCCAGATCACTGGGCGTTGCGATGGCGGCCTGGAGCCGCGCTGGGTGTTTATCTTGAGTAGTTGGCATTTTGGAGCTCCTTTAACAAAAGACTGATTTTCACGACACCACGTGAGCAATACACACGCCATCAGTCAACCCTTAGCAATCAATCAAATACCCGCTATGTATCATCCCCAGCGCCGCTATGTCGACAGCGCTGACGGCTATAGGTCACCGCCGCGGTCCCTAAATAAACCTTTAGTCCCCAATGCTATTTAGATGTGCCATCATCAACGACAGAAGCGTTATCCGGCGTCTACGCGCTAACGATATTCGCCGGGGAGTCGTCACAGGTAATGGCCCTCTCTCACATTCGGCGCTATGGTCTGGCAGCGGTCTGTTGCGGCCTCGCGCTGGCGGTGGCATGGCCGCTGAATGCCCCGACCTCGTGTTTTTTCCTCGCCGTTATGGCGAGCAGCCTGTACGGCGGCAAAGGGCCCGGCCTGTTCGCGGTTGGGCTCTCCGCTTTGGCCTTCGACTACTTCTTTCTATCGCCTCGCTTGCACCTGTATGTGGATTCATCGTCCCTGCTGCGATTCGGACTCTTCCTCGGCGCGACGCTGCTCATCGTAGGCCTGGTTGAGGGCAGGCGGCGCATCGAGGAGGCTCGCCGGAAAATCGCCGCGCAGGTGCAAAGAAGTGAGGCCTATTTGGCGGAGGCGCAAAGGTTGAGCCGGACCGGCAGTTGGGCATCTGCGCCCGATCGCTTAGACGCCACTTACTGGTCGGAGGAGATGTTCCGAATCGTGGGCCTTCCTCCTTCTGAGAATCCCCCCTCTATGGAGCAGGTCGCCGCCTTCTTTGCGCCGGAGGTCTGGGCGCGCGTGGGCGAGATGTTCCAGGCTGCAGGCGTCAACAAGACAACCTGCGACGGCGAATTCCCCCTGATGTCGCGCGACGGACTGCAACGTATGGTCCGCATCGTGGGACATCCCGTCCTGGGCGCGTCGGGTGAGATTCTCGAATTTGTGGGAACCGTGATCGACATCACCGAGCAGCGCGAAGCGAGAGCGGCATTGGAGCGCGCCTTCGACGAAATCAAAGGATCCGAAGATCGGCTCCGGCTGATCATCGACACCATTCCCACGCTGGCATGGTCCACTCGTCCGGATGGCATGGCTGACTTCTTCAATCAACGTTGGTTGGACTATACCGGCCTCTCCGCTGAGCAAGCGCTCGATTCGCGCTGGAGGGTTGCGATTCATCCCGACGATCTGAAAAGCCTGTTGGGCTACTGGCAAGGCATGATCTCGTCCGGCGAGCCTGGTGAGACTGAAGCACGCCTGCGCCGGAGTGACGGCGAATATCGCTGGTTCTTGTTTCGCGGATGTCCGTTGCGCGATAACTCCGGAAAGGTCGTCAAATGGTACGGCGTCAATACCGATATTGAAGACCGGAAGCGCGCCGAGGAACCCCTGCGGTCCAGAGAACAGCAGCTCCGCTCGATGCTCGACAGCATCCCTGGCCTTGTAACCACCATGACTCCGGCGGGCGACACCGAGACGGTAAACCAACAAATCGTGGCCTATACAGGCCGCACTCCTCAGGAGTTGAAAAACTGGTCTGAGAAGATACATCCTGAGGATCGCGCCTCTGTAGCCGATCGCTGGCGGCGGTCGCTCGAAACCGGCGACCCATACGAAGCAGACGAACGAATCCGGCGATCCGACGGCCTGTATCGCTGGTTCCATACTCGTGGTCTGCCTATGCGCGACGCGGACGGCCGTATTGTCCGCTGGTGTCTTCTCCTGACCGACGTCGAAGACCGGAAGCGCGCCGAAGAGTCGCTGCAAGAACGCGAGCGCGATCTTTCTATGATCGTAGAAACCATGCCTGGCTTGGTTTGGTGCGCTACGCCCAACGGCGAGCTCGACTATGTGAACCAGCGCATTCTCGATTACATCGGCACCAATCTTCAGTCCTTAGCCCAGGCCGGCTGGCTCAACTTTTTGCACCCGGACGATGTGCAACCGACAATCAAGGCCTGGTCGCAATCCGTCGAAAGCGGCGAGCCGCACGATGTCCAGTACCGGCTTCGGCGGTTTGACGGGACGTACCGGTGGTTTCACGTCCTGGGGCAGCCAGCTCACGATGTGGACGGGCGCACCACTCGCTGGTACGGCCTGCTGATCGACATCGACGATCGGAAGAATATGGAGGAAGCGCTACGCAATACGCAGGCACGGCTTTCGAGAGCCGCGCAGACCGCCACGGTGGGCGAGCTGGCCGCCTCCATCGCGCATGAAATCAACCAGCCCCTGGCCGCCGTCGTGGCGAACGGCCACGCCTGTCTACGCTGGCTATCCGCTGAGCCGCCTAATCTGGCCAAGGCGCACGAGGCCGCCGAAAGGATTGTTCGCGACGGCAAGGACGCAGGCGAGGTCATCCGGCGCATCCGGGCCTTGTTCAAGCGCGCCATGCTCGAAAAAACAGATCTCGACATCAACGAAGTCATAACTGAAGTACTTCGCCTGACTCGGAGCGAGGTTGTTCGCAAGGGCGTGGCGGTGGAAACCGAGTTGAAACCGGACCTTCCCTCTGTCGCAGGCGATCGCGTTCAATTGCAGCAGCTTCTGTTCAACTTGTTGGTCAATGCAATTGAGGCCATGGACGAAGTTGCAGACCGGCCCAAGAGACTCTTCATCCGCTCCAAACAGCAGGCGGACGAGGGCATACTGGTTGAGGTTCGGGACTGCGGCCCGGGTTTAGCCGCTGCGGAGAAGGCCTTCGAAGCGTTTTACACCACCAAAGAAAACGGGTTGGGCATGGGATTAGCAATCTGCCGCTCTATTGTTGAGGCGCATCGAGGCCGCCTGTGGGCCGAATCCGCGGATGGAACGGGCGCAACCTTCTGCTTCACTCTCCCCGCCATGCGAGTACCGGACTGTGACTCCCGATAACCCCATCGTCTTCTTGGTGGACGACGACCCTCGCGTTCGCGAAGCGCTTTGCAGCCTGCTCTCGTCGGTGGGACTGTGCGTGGCGGCATTCGGCTCGGCTGCGGACTTTCTCGCATTCGAAAAACCCGACGCTCCGTCCTGCCTGGTCCTGGATCTGCAACTTCCGGACGTTAGCGGCTTGGAGCTCCAGCGCGAACTAGCCGGCGGGGAAGCGCCGCCCATCATTTTTATCACAGGCCACGGCGACGTCCCTTCTTCCGTGCGAGCAATGAAGGCGGGGGCAATCGAGTTTCTATCGAAACCATTCGGCGAGCAGGAATTATTGCAGGCCATCGATGGCGCCCTGGCTGTGGATCGTACAGCGCGGGAGAAGCGATCGGAATTGGCCGAGCTGCGCAAGACTTATGCTCTGCTCACGCCTCGCGAGCGCGAAGTGCTTCCTTTCGTAGTCGCGGGATTCGCGAACAAGGAGACTGCCGGCGAGCTGGGCACCAGCGAGATCACCATCGGAGTCCATCGAGGCCAGATTATGCGCAAGATGGGCGCGCGATCGCTGGCCGAACTGGTTAGGATGGCGGACAAACTCGGCATCGCTCAGACCGCTCGGCCCTCCTGAATAAACCTATAATTGTTCGCCCGCGCATTTCCATTTACTATCGAACCGTGGATGGGGATGCACTTCAGATGGCCGGGCGTGCAAAACAATTCGTGGTAGCGGTAGACGACGATTTTCGAGTTCGGGAATCGATCGAGAGCCTGGTCGAATCCGCTGGATATGCGCCTCTGATGTTTTCGTCAGCGGAGGAATTCCTGCAGTCGGGTACGTTGGTCGGGGCCAGGTGCCTGATTACCGACGTCCGGATGCCGGGCATTAATGGAATCGAATTGCAGCGCCGCATTCGGAGCCAGCGCCCAGACCTGCCGGTGATCTTCATTTCCGCCCACAACGACGATGATACGCGGCAGCGCGCCTTTGACGAGGGCGCCGCCAGCTTTCTTTATAAGCCGTTCGATGCCGCAGAGTTGCTGGAAGCCATCCGCGTGGCTCTGGCCAACTCTCTCACTGAGGGATAGTGGTTCCGCAGCAATTTGAATAGGAGAAAGACAATGGCTATTTCCGATCTAATTGGCTCCAGTCCAAAATTCCGAGCTATACTCGACGCGATTAACCTGGTTGCATCGGCCGATTGCAGCGTCTTGGTTCAAGGCGAGACGGGAACCGGCAAAGAAGTGATCGCCCGCGCGATTCATGATGCCAGCCCTCGACACCAGAACCGTTTCGTCGCCCTCAACTGCGCGGCGATCCCGGGCGCCCTGCTGGAGAGCGAACTGTTCGGGCATGAACGGGGCGCGTTCACCGGCGCCATCAATCAGACCATGGGCCGATTTCAAATGGCGGACCGCGGCACGCTGTTTCTTGACGAGATCGGGGATCTCCCTCTCGAACTGCAGCCCAAACTTCTGCGCGTTCTCCAGGAACAGCAGTTCGAGCGGCTGGGAGGCGGCCGCACATTCCAAGTCGATGTGCGTGTGATCGCCGCTACGAATCAGGACCTGTGGCAAATGGTGCAAGAACGGAAGTTTCGCGCCGACCTTTACTATCGGCTGAACGTCTTTCCTGTTACTCTGCCCCCGCTGCGGGAACGAGAAGACGATGTCCGATTGCTGGCCAATTATTTCGTTCGAAAGTTCGCCGAGCGCCAGGGCAAGTCGATCGATTACATCCCGGACGAAATAATGGAGGTTCTCAAACACTATCTTTGGCCGGGTAATATTCGCGAACTGCAGAATTTCATCGAGCGGGCGGTTATTATGACCACCGGCCGAGTGTTGCGCCCCAATATGGCGGACCTCAGGACCGAAGACTCCGAATCCCCATCGGTGACTCTGCATGACGCCGAGCGCGCTCACATCACCGCCGCTCTTCGTGACACACACTGGGTTGTCGGCGGGCGGAATGGTGCTGCCGCCAGGCTGGGGTTACCGCGAACCACGCTGATCGCAATGATGCGCAGACTCGGAATTACCAGCGGCGCAGCCCCATCGCCGGAGACTCGCGTTCTCGCGCGCGGGGCCGCCGCGGGAGCCCAGGGCTCTCCCACGTGGTATGGCGAGCATGATTTCGCTCACGCCAGGGTCGCTCGAAATAGTTAACTTGTTCCTACTGCTCTTTTCTTTTCGTACGATGAGGCTTTTGCTATGCGCCGCTCGTAAACCTGCGCAGTGTGGCCTAATTTCGCGGCAACAAAAATGCAAGGCTCCCTGTGAGGCTGACCAATGGATTGGGCACAAAAGGGAGTGAAAATCGTGCATTCGGATCAACTCGATTTGAATACACCACAGACTGCGGGCATGACCCGCGCCGCCGCAATTACCCATGCGAGAGCTGGAGCAAACAAGCTGTGGGCGGGAACGATGCTGGTTCAACCGGATGCGAAAACTGGACCGCACCACCATGGAGAACTGGAGACGGTCCTTTACGTGGTAAGAGGCAAAATCCGAATGCGATGGGGCGATCAGTTGGAATTCAGCGAGGAAGCCAGACCGGGCGATTTTATTTATGTTCCACCGTACGTGCCGCACCAGGAAATCAATGCTAGCCCGGATGAATCTTGCGAGGCGGTGGTGGTGCGAGACGGACAGGATCCGATTGTGGTCAACTTAGACCTGCGCACTCCAGAGCCCGCCAGTGCGGGGCATGGCGGCATGCCGTTTCACCCTGACCGCTGAATCGATCGAACGGCTGTCAATCACGCTCGTAGAAGACGACTCTTCCTGACGGGTCCAACTGTTGTAAGAAGTCGAAGTCATCGATGTTGCGCGTAAGGACCGCCATCCCGTGTTTCCGCGCCGTGGCAAAGATGAGAGCGTCATTCAATACTCGCTGCCGGTCGTTGCGTCCATAGCCTTGAAGACGCGCAAGAATCCCGGAGAGAACTCCGGCAACCAGCCAGGTCTCTCGATCGGGCGCGATGGTGCGATGCGCCGGCCGGCGGTCGATGACCGCCATGATCTGTCGTGTGGTCTCAACCGTGTTCGGATGACGGGGATTCAAAAGACCACATGCTGCGATCAATTCGGCTTCGGTGACCGTTGAATGCCACGCGTCTGCGGCTCGAATCGCCAAGTCGCCCGCTTCAGGAAAGCGGCCCTGCAGGATGTCCACGTAAACGGTCGTATCGTAAAGCACGGTACGAGGCAGATCGGATGCGCGTTCCACGAAAGGAAGGGCCGATACGCTCCTGCGGGTCAGTGGCCCGCGTCGCTTCTCGGGCTTCAGGCGACGAAGCACGCCGCGAGCACTAACGCTAGAACTCAAGCTCGAGTTCTTTCCTTACTGTCCCCCGCTGCGACAACAGCCAGTCTGGATACTGATCTGCCACGGCGAGATTTGCCAAAGCGATCTCGATAAGTTCGGTATCGGAGCGAGCCCCGGAAGTCGCTTTGGCCTTCCGCACAAGAGCCTCTGGCATGCGCCCTCGGACAACCTCCGTTTTTGTTCCGCGCAAAAGACCGGCTTGCCGCGCGATCGTGAGCGCGTCGTGAAACCGATCAGATCGTACGGTTTTCTTTCTTACTGATAACGGCACGTTGAGCCTCTTGTAGCACAGAAGTATATCGATTGTAGCACACTGCCTCTTGATCCGTGACCAACAGCATCCGCACCGTACATAGGGACAACTCCAAGCGGGAACAGTAGACTTAATCTTGATGAAGAAAATCGGTTTCCTCTCATTCGGCCATTGGACTCCTTCACGCCAGTCACGAACACAGTCCGCGGCCGACGCGCTCCTGCAGTCCATTGACCTCGCCGTGGAGGCCGAACGGCTGGGAATGGACGGCGCCTACTTCCGTGTTCATCACTTCGCTAGGCAACTGGCATCGCCGTTCCCATTGCTCGCGGCAGTCGGTGCTAGGACGCAAAAGATTGAAATTGGCACGGCGGTGATCGACATGCGGTATGAAAACCCTCACTATATGGCGGAGGACGCTGGCGCCGCGGATCTCATCGCCGGCGGGCGCCTGCAGTTGGGAATCAGCCGCGGCTCCCCCGAGCAGGTGATCGACGGATGGCGCTATTTTGGCCACCACCCGATTGAAGGCGAGGACGATGAAGGCATGGGCCGCCGCCACGCCGAAGAATTTCTCGAGCTGCTGCGCGGCAAGGGTTTTGCTCAGCCGAACCCACGCCCCATGTTTCCTAATCCGCCAGGGCTGCTGCGTCTCGAGCCCTACTCCGAAGGATTGCGTGATCGTATCTGGT